>Ga0209367_1011379_pt1 | contig 11803 bp, 8 predicted proteins | sample WorMetLIZISLAND2_FD_187412 | JGI IMG/M metagenome (GOLD analysis project Ga0209367, IMG submission 187412) | Marine gutless worms symbiont microbial communities from Max Planck institute for Marine Microbiology, Germany - Olavius geniculatus... ... | reverse complement strand
CCCGGCCCACCATGGCAGAGGCGGTACAGTGGGTGGAGGTGGGAGCTGTGCCGCAGACACAGATGTAAGTAAGCAGAGTTATGTAGGACGAGATGAGACCATGGTAGGTTCGAGCAAAGTCGTGGTAGGTCACATTACTTGCCACCCGACACAGGTAAACGCGCCCCATCTTAACTTCAGCCAGACAGGCCGGTACTCGATTTACCTACCTCGAAGGGATGGAAGACTGAGTTGATCCTGGTGTTGGTTACCGTACCGTATATACCAAGTTGGTTTACCAGTCCGCAGACAGTGGCCGATGCAAGTAGTAACCACTTGATTGCGACCCGAACAGGAGTCGAACCAAGGACTTTGCGATCGCAAGTCTGACGTCCTAAGCGTAACACTATGAAGCCAGCAAGTCTGGAGTCGCGCCGAATTGTGACTATACGCGTATTATGTCTAGAACGCCGCCGTCAGTGTGCGATGCAGTGGAGAAGAGTTTATCGCCAAGCAGCAGCAGCAGCCACAGTCTGGTCGATCTATCAACCCGCGGCGCTTCATCACACAGACGACACAATGCCTCGCCGGTAGGCTTCTTCACGGACTCAGTTTTACATACACAGGGTGCGACAAATACCGGACTCGACAAATAAATTTATTTGATCGAATGTACTTTACGATTAAAATTTGTCAAATACGACCAAAAAAATTTCTCTTGTGGTCGTATTTAACGAATTTTAATCGTAAAACACCGGACTGTTTCTCAGCGTTGATAACTTGCTTTGACCAGTGGCGTGCTGCCAGAGGATAGATGAGCAACACTGCCCAGCATAAATTTTGGCTGTCGGATTGATAGAAAATTTGTTGTCAGACAAGTTTTGTACAAAAATGCATTTTTCTAGTTTGTGGAAAATTTAGGAGCAAAATAGAATTTTTGAGCACCTATAATTACAACTTTTTCCTCGCTTACTTTTTTAATTTACGACGCCGCTGTTAGCGACGGACTGCAAAAAAGTGTTATGACGTCACAAGTTGCGAAATGTTGTCTAGAAAAAGCGTATTTATTTTTTTCAGTGGACGAAATTCCGAAAAAAACGTATTTTTACCACTAACCGTCACTAAGTTCCGAACGCCCAAAAACAGTCCATTTTTGCCCGAGCCCTCTTTTTGTATATACCAGAATGCTAGCATATAAAAGACCCAATGTCCTATTTTTGTCTGCTTGTTTGAATTATAACCAATCGCGAAATTAACGAGCGAAGACGTCGGCTCCCAGTGTAGTCTGTTGACATCATTATAGGCAAATGCGAAATAGCAAGTTTGTAAATTTTTAGTTTAAAAAGTCAAAGATAAAGATCACCGAACATCTAATAGGCTACCTCGGAAGAAGATGGCGTCATGGCAGCCCGATTTGCAGCATTATTGCCACGAGACAGCCATTTTATGTCCAGTTGATGCGGACTGAAAATGACGGTTACGTGACACGACCTGTTGCCTCCATAGACCTCGATGACGAGCGGCTCACAATAACAGTGCGAGATGGGACATTCTGACGAATATTTTATCAGTAACCTGCTGTCATAGTGCAGCTAGGAATGTGTCCTGCTAACACTTTTCGGGTCTCGCTTTATTAAGCACACATAGCAGCACATGCGCTGTGTCGTAGTGCAGTATTTATGTCGTATGGAAGCACTTGAGACGTTTGCCGTTGCTACTAAGATGCGTCTTAAGACATTGTATGCGATCTGCTCATGAATTTTTCATACTAACCAGCAGTGCGACGACTGTCGGTCCGCATTCCTTTCTCGCTGTTTCTACGTAGACAAAGTAACCAGTGGTGTAGCTAGAGAGGGGGAAAGGTAGAGGCGACGTTCACTTTCAGTACTGTTGTAGACCTAATTGAATTGCAAGTTTGTGCAGCAAAACTATATCATCAACGAAATAAGTTCGAAAATCGGCCACAATGTAGCGAAAATAAATAATGGAAGTGACTGTTTGTACAGAACACGGTGTACATTTGTGTTTTCTACCTCTGATTTTTTTGGTGACAAATGAAAGAAAAAGGTGCCGGAAAAAGCCATTGAAATGCCACCACCCCCACGGCCCCACTACCGAACAAAAAGCTACCCGGACAAAATATAGAGCCTAATATAACAAAATTGAAGAAAGAAAATTAGCTATAAAGTAAGTTCAAAGTCGTTAATGCAGTGCGTCGGCAAATGCAGCACTTCAGATTCAGCTTTGCCACTTGAATATAAGTAAAATTTCGATGAAGACGCGTTATGCTGCAAAGTCCAAACTCCATTTGCTCGTACGACAAATCCATGGCAAGTCTTAGTAGTGGAATGTGTGCAGTAACCTATGCAGCACACGGACAGTGCGAGTAAATAAGGCTCGCCGTCAGAGTAAGTTACATTAACGTAGCCTAATGCGATGGCGCGGCGTAATGTAATGTCCCACTAGAGCCAACTAATCACCAGAAGCGACGCACGCGCGGTCGGCCAGCTAATGACGTATACATGGCATCGTACCGACTTGCTTAGTAAGCTGCTACTAGGCATAATAGTGTTTAGTTGTCTATATCTAAGCCCCAAAAACTCAATTCCCGAAAGTAGCATTACGATGAGTCGAGAGCACAGAGCTGACGCCCTGTTCTCTAAGCGCTAGCTGAGCTTTTCGTTATCTTGGCCAAATGAACATAGTGAACGGCGGAGGTTATAAAAATAAAATAATAATAAATTATAAAATATATAAAATAATAAAAATTCAATGTGTGTCTGTGTGTGTGTTGTCTAGTTGTCTGTCTGTGTGCAGCAGTAGTTAAGTACTAATAGCTCCAAAACGTTTAAAACTATGGACTTTGAATTTGTTCCCAGAAACAATCCGGACAATATCCCTTAGAAGTCTTGAAAAAACAAAGTGTGGCCAGAGTAATGCGACCCTTAAATTTTTGGGCGTCCAATGCCAAAGGCTTCAAAACTGAAAGCTACGAGTCTCAAATATGACCGTTACGTTTAGAGACAGTCTAGACATGACTCCTAAAATTGTTCGAAAAAGGGACGTGGCAACTAAATTTTACGACAGTTAGATGTCAATGTCAATGGCTTCAAAACGGTTAACGCTGTTGGCTTCAAAAAGACAAAAAGGGTAAAGGTAAAGGCCAACACTTGCTATAGCACTTCTTACCGTTGCTCAGAAGTGCTTTACAATCTCGGAAGTGGCAGCTGATCAGCATGAGCTAATGATGCCGCAGCACAGTAAGCGGCCGTCCATTGCCCGCGTTAACGAACAATCGGACCCGCGGTTTGCAGCTAGCATACATACCACCGCTCCAATCAACCACACTAGGATTTCATTCCGTAGCCCGTAAGACACTGTTCATTTTTTGTCCCACGTAGGGTAGGAGGCTGAGTTGGCCTGAACACACAGTAGGTTAGCAACTTGCTCAAGGTTGCTTGCAAATGACGGCAGTAAGAATCGAACCGCGACCTGAAAATTACGAGTCGACACCAACCACTAGACACTTGCACCTACACAGGCAGGTAGGTGTGAACAACTTGCCCAAGGCCGTTGCTTGACAGCACATCGGCTTGGCATTGAACCGTGTACCTTTCGGTCTCGTATCCAACGCCCTAACCGCTGAGCCACCAAGCTCAGTTTTCCAGGGGCCCTCAGCGTGTACCCCTTACGTTTTTTCGGAAAATTGGAGTGGCCAGATTACATTACTTCTAAAAAAGTGTTTAGGTTACTATTTTGTAAAAAGTCACTTGGCAGAGATGAGCTTTTACGAGCGCGTTTTAGTTTATAATGTGATATTTTTTATCATAGGCTAGTTCTTGTTTTACCGCTAAAAGGTAAAAGAGACTAGCCAAAGTGATAAACGTGAAACATGACGATTACAATAGTGATGATGGTGGTATAAGCTTACCAATAAAAGTAGCCTATCACTACTAATGGATGTTAGGCATTGGCTTTAGCCTTGTATTTCGTGGCCTTGTTATATTCTCTGTTATAACGAACAGCATGACTCACAGTACGCCGGCTATGGCTACGTTATTTTTCCTGTCCTGTATTTGCGTTTTGCAATAACATTGTTTTATTAACTTCCATTTTCACTCTCTGTACAATTTAGCGCTTTTTTTGCTGTGCATCTTTATACGTATTTGCATGTTTTAATAGAGTCGTGCAGCCGCAAATGCAAATTCGCGTAGTAAATGCTGGCTATGTTTATTCTGTTGGCTTTTCTATGTTTTTTAAAGTGCGTTTGTGGCTGGCCTACCTAGATCTTCTACATGATGAGAAGCGGGCTGCACCCCTTCTTTTCAAAACACCCGAATCCAATCCTTGCTTTCGGCCTTTGCCCTTAATTTGCGGCCCTTTAATACTCCATCCTTGTGCAATTTAAAACAATTTTTTTTAAACTCAGATAATTATAATGTGTTCTACTTCTATTGTCGTTAGCTCGGGTTCGTTTGAAAGTGTGCTCAATAAAGTAACCATCTACTTACTTACTTATTGTCGTGATATTCAGGGTTCTTCGCCGGGAGAGTACAGCGAAGTGCTAGTATCTCTCTGTTACCAGTGCCGGGAGCCAACATTTCAACTGACGGTCGGAGTTGTGGAGGCAAGAAGACTCAAATCTGCCAACTCCTCCCTTCCGTGCAGTTAGTACATTAAAAATTATCAATCATCTAATGTAGGCCTAGTTAAATGCTAGGCCAGTAGCAGAAAAAATTAAAATGTTGTTCAAAACGATTGTTAGTTTAAATGGAGTTGGACGATCATTTAAATTTTTCCGGCTACTTGTTGGACAGTAGGATCGTTAGTAATTTTTGTTTATTGATTTTTACTAAATTTTTTTTTGTCTCATTCTGATTTATGTTTCTGTTAGCTTTGGCAAAAAGCATAGCCTACTATAAAACGGACAACACATGAGTGTGTATAATAAATCGTACAAAGCGACAGATCTGAACCGAATTAAAACGAAACAAAACAAAATGAAGTAAAATAAAATGAAAACAGCAGCGCGGGCCCATAATATTTGCTACTTCTGCTGCTGCATCACCACGGAACTGTTTAACTAACAGCAATAACAGTAATTACTTTTGACTTGTTTAGTTTCAGCAGTGCCGAGAAAAAAAGCTTGAAAATAATCGACGAATTTTTAATTTGCTAATTAATGGCTACTAGTAGTATCGTCGTTTTTTATCGTTTATTTTTTTGCTAATTTTTGTTTTTTTTTTTAAAAAAAGAAACTACCTGAACACAGACGTCTGCGCTAACGTAGGCTAACCAGAATGTGACGCACAAGTATATTGTTCGCGTAGGTACTTTCGTCAAAGTGTGGCTGATGAATGCTGGCGAAAAGATGGCCAGCAGGAGAACAAAGACTCGGCACAACACGTCCAGCCCAGTCTTCAACGAAGAGTTTATGTTTGAGCTAAAGTCACGTGACGTGATGACGTCAGCGAGTCTAATATTGTCCGTCATGGACGAAGCCGAGCACGGCCGGTGTATGGGAGCTGTAAAGATCAGTGGTGATGCTACGGAAACTGCGGAAGGCTCGTCACATCACTGGGATAAGATGATGAGTCGATCTGGGCGCCCAGTCGTCCAGTGGCATTCACTCCACAGAACAAAGTGATAGATGCTATTATTCAATCAATTAATGTGATGCAATCAATCGATTAATCAATCAATCAATCAATTACGATCGGAATCACAATGATATTTTTATGGCGGCTCCTACAGTACTGGACGACAGCGATAAACAGTGCAAAAAGTTTAAAATAAACCGGCTATTAATAAAAAGCTTATACAGCGTAAGTAATACTGATTATTGAATTTTTGCATGTGTCGTCGTTGGACATTGGCAAATTTGAAAAAAAAATTCACTGACAGACTCAGCAGACAGTTTGCAGCAAAACTGTTGTTGAAGTTCCCAACACACTTACAAGGTGTCACTACACTACTGTGTGAAATAAGTATTTTTCAAAAAAGTGCGCCCAACGAGACACAACAACCGCAAACTGATCTTAAAAAGCCTGAGCTGGTACTATAAGCTAGCTACAAATTTGCGTGTCTGACTCATGTAGGCTAAGCTGCGGACTTCATCTTCTTACGTTTTTAAGACATGCACAATTATGTCTGTTTTTCTGCTTTACCAATGTATTCCGAATGATCTGTGTACGCTTTATGTAGTTAAATTTGCATATTTTTTATTTCGAAATTTACTAATACGTTTGACGGCAGGGCTCTTTTTGGTAACAGTACTTCTTAAATTACCTAGCCCGGTAAAAACAAAGAAAGAGAGAAAGTGACGAAAATAGGGACAGTAGAATAGAAAACAAAGTGGATAAACGAAAAAAAATAAAGGGAAAGTAAACATATAATTAACAGTGGAATGTATACTTAGTTGCGTTATACAATAAAAAAAATCTTTAAGTACGCGAACTTTGACCGTGTGGTCGCATCGATTCTATAGGCCCTATGACAGATACCTTCGCCAAGGAGGTAATGCTTTTGCCAGACTTTATTTGTTTGTCTGTCTGTGTGTGAGCAAGATAACTCATAAAGTTATAAACATATCTTTCTGAAATTTTGAGGGTATGTCGGGAATGGCACAAACTACCAGCGATTCAATTTTGGGGGTGATCCAAAAGGAATCCTGGATTCTGAATCACTTTGAAATTTTCGTTACCATTGTTTTCAATGGGGCATAAGGAAAACTGCTGCAAAACCGAATATGGTGCTGCCACCTAGCGAACAACATTGCCTTGGCAGAGGTGTGCGGGCTCTGACTGCTTTCTAGTTCTTTCGAGTGTCACTAAATAGGAAGAATTTTATAAACAACAAATTACGAATGTTCGATGTCGAAGTAATCCAATAGCAAAAAAACGGACGTAGCCTTTGTTGTATTTTATTAGCGTTTCTTTTGACTAATTTTGACAAATTTCAGAGGTCTGTTAAAACATGTAGGCTAGGCCTATGAACTGTGTCTCAAAAATATTTCCGACATAAAGGATTGCCAGATTTTAATATTTTAAGCGCCAATAGACTAAACAGTAATTTTAACAATACGCTGTTGAACATTATTCAAAATTTGTCACCCAAAACTTTTGTTTCTTGTATAGCGAGTCGCGTGCATCGTCTACCAACAGAACTTGCCACTGCTCTTATAGGCCTACAACAGCCCAACCACATAATGACTATAACAAACCTAATTAAATACAATGTGGACTCTAACGAGATGAGACAAGCATACAGGTGTAGATTAGATTGAGCATGTGATATTGCATGTACAATATACAGAAGGTATATATTGAACAATATAACACAGGAGTAACTGATAATGATGACCGTTTAGTCAACTGTGCGTTTAGTTCCGTTTGACAGAAGTAGTAATCTACTAAATGTTCAGCGTTACGATAGCGAGCGTTAGAACCGAACGTCATGGATAGGTCGTTTACGCCTGCGGCATTTGACAACACCAGTGCAGTTACAGCAATAAATTATTCAACGTTTGCGGTTTCCGCAAGTTCTCTAACGAATCAAGCTGCGATTTCAAAAGAGCTTACTGCAACAGTTGGAATGATCGTAAGCGCTATTGCTGTCATCGCTAACGCCGTGGTTCTTGTGCAGAATAGTATGATTTATTTTTATTGAAGATTTTTTTCACATTTTTATATTTTTCTGTATTATTCCTTTTTTTGTACATTATTGTCTATTTTCTGCTTTTAAATTTTTTTCTTTTTTTTAATCTTTATCTGTTTTTTGTTTTTTTTTGTATTTATTATTATTTGGTATTTTTAACTCCGTGGTTCTTGTGGTTTTGATCCGTGCTCGCCGACAATTCGGAAGCAGTGTCCATACTTTGATCGCAGTTGCTCAGAGCATACACGCAGAAAACATTGTGCGACATAATTATACAACACAATGAAAACTCTTCGTTGTTTTTCTCAGCACGCAGTGTCCATACGCTGATCGCCAACCAGTCGGCGATGGATCTTTACACGTCGGCCGCTGCTATATTCGTCCACGTCCTGACGCTGGCACACGGTCTGCAGTACGGCCGCGGCAGCCCCATCCTGGACGGTGCGATCTGTTTCATCTTCGACAGCGCCGCTCCCATGGTAACAGGACTGACGGCAGAGAAGATCGGTCTGGTGGTCATCACGCTGGAACGCTACTTCAAGATCGTTCACGCGATCGCTCACCGCAAGTACTACCGCGACTGGATGACCAAGGTGGGCGTGGCTTTGCCGTGGATCGGCGGAGTATGTCTGATTCTATTTCCGGCAATGGGTACAACGAGGATCGTGAATGGACGTTGCCTGAGAATGGGTGTTTGGCCAAACGACGCAATGGCTATGGTAAGTCTGCGAATATTTACGTAATATTCAGCTAATAAGTAAATAAGTAAATTTTCCACAAAGTGTGAGTGTTTGTGCTTTGTGATTGCGGAATCGCGTTGTAGATCTGTGGAACAGTTCGCCAACCGACACTGTCGCTTCTACTTGATTTGTGACTTTCAAACGAAAAGTTAACACGTTTTGTTTTACCTGTCTGTGTAAAAATGAATGACGATGATGTATATATTTAGCCGGGTAAGTTATATCTGGTGAAACATTAATGCACAGCACTGGTATAATTGCATTGCAGGCATTTTCGGTCGTGCGATTCTTAATTCACTACGCAGTCCCGGTCACTGTGTTTGTCTACTGCTACGGGCGCATCCTTCTCGCCATCAGACGTCAGAGCAAGGTGGTTACTGGTCACTCGGGTCGTGGTCAGGACGTTTCCATGGCAACCACGTCACGTGATCCAAACACCGGACAGCCTCAGCAGCAGGCTACTGCGATCAAGTTATCTCACACCGAGTTAAACGTGCTCAAAACGATGATCACTGTCGTCGTCTGCTACATGATATGCTGGAGCGTCTCTTCAATTTTCAATTTACTGCAACTACTTGGGGTTAGTGTAGTGTACAGGCCTTAATTATACATGTAGGCTATTGTGCATGTTGGCTAGCTGCCAATGTTTATTGTCGGTGATTTTTGTATGGACGTTGTTTATGGAATTACACATGATTGATCGGTTGATTAGTGAATGACGAAACAATATCATCATCATCATCATCATCGTCATCGTCATCATCGACAGTTCTGGACACAGCAGCAGCTTCTTTCTTATGGTTATACTTTATTGGTTGATTCCGCCACACATTGTCTCGTCTTGCTTGATTGTTGATGTTGATACAACATCATCCGGTAATGAGTTCCATGGATTGACTATTTTCGTCCAAAAACTGTGCTTTCTAATATGCAAATATCTGTGTGTTTCGCCTCTATAGTTTGCGATAACTTTGAAAATGTGTCTAACGCTTTTCCTCATGTTTGGCGTAGTCAGTCGTTGTTACTGTAAGTAAAACATTGAGCTTACTTTAAATACATTACATGTCGAACTGGTTTTTTTTAACTTTTAAAGCAATTTTTGGTTACAATAAGTACGTTTGACTGCAGGTCTACAGCATGCCAGATCTCTGCTGTCTGGCACTCTCTGGACTGTTGGTGGCCAACATTCTGCGGGTCTATTGTTAAGCAAACATGCTGAACATGTCCAATACCGCGTATACACGATCGAACAAACATCGAGCAAACATCAAGCAGGCCTGATGAAACTCCGCCCCTGGCTCAAATGTAGGCCTAGGCTTAGCCCACAACTGATCACCTGTTATATAGGCCTTCCAATTACAACCCGCCCGCTCTCCTAATTAGCATCCTAATTATCATATCTCGTCGAGCTAATTCGATGTTTGCTCGATCGTGTAAACGGGGTATAAATCCTACTCTGGTTCCAGTAAGTACCGTTGACTGTACAAATTTGCATGCAGGTCGCATCTTTAAGCCGGAACGCGTTCGTCGTGGCGGGTTCGCTGGGTTTCATCAGTTTCTGCGTGAATCCGGTTATCTATGCTTCACGCTATGAGGTCTTCAGACGCTACCTGAAACAAATGCTCAACAGAAGCTCTGCAGTTACTCCCAGCAACATGAGCGGAACTGAAAACACAAACACTACGAAGCTGTTTCGTAGCCAGCGCTAAATTCCAAACAATATTTAAGACAATATTACCTTCGTGTGGTAACTGATTAATTGCACACGTAATCTAATGCTTACACAAACGTGCGCACCATTATACTGTAGGCTAGGCTACTGTGTTTTTTGAGAGAGGCAACTAAAAGTGCACGACATGAAAATTCGGCACAAAGAAAACTGCAGGGGGTAAAAATGCAGGACTGCAAAATGGGGCACAAAAATGCAAGACTGGAAAATGAGAGACAAGTCAGTATGGAAAGCCAAAAGTCACATATGCATAAGCAATCATCTTATTTATTTCACTAGCTACCATATGCATGTACGACACATTATACAGTAACCAGAATAGGCTCAGAATCATGGTGCCTAGTGCGCGGCACATGCGACAGCCACGGTTTTCTTGCTTGATCTTTGTGACACACGAGCCACAAAAGCGTTGGTGTCCGCAAGAGACCAACGCTTGTTGTGTATCGCGCTCATCTATAAGACAGACTTCGCACAACTCTGAAGGTCCAACTGACGATGACGTCTGGTCGATGTCATTGTTCACGCTGGAGTCCTCTTCGTGGTTTTCGTTCTCGTCGTCAGGCTCTGCAGTCCGCACTGCCGTCGTCTGGATAGACAGCGTGCGATCCAACGTAGTGGTTGACGGCGCGCACAAATTAGCCTAAATGCGAGTTTAATACCCCGTTTACACGATCGAGCAAACATCGAGCAAATATGAAGCAGGCATAAAGCATAGCAAACATCAAGCAGACAAGACAGAGGCAGACAAGAAAAAAGTGAAGGTTAATGAGGAGACAAAATGAGGGAAAGGAAGGGAAAGGGACGAAAAAAGAGAGAGAAAGGGGAGGGGAAGCGAGGATCCCAATTTGCTACACCACTGGGTCATGTCAAAGAGATCTGGTCAGGCGAATTCTTCGCGGCGTCCTTGTAAAGTCTTGACCTGGCTTTACGATTTTCTGACGTCAAAATGCCCTGGCTCACTGATCTGACGCCGCCACTGCACGGCGGAAGATAATTAGTGTCAAGCGAGCAATGTTTCTGACTCCCTCAGTCTCTGCAGCAGAACGATTGATGGCTTTGTTGACAGGCGGCGGACGACGAGCACTGGGACCACCCACACACTGACTGCTGGCCATGCATGTCCGCTGTTGCACGACGAAATGTGGAGAAACACCACTTCGATAAATGACAAATTTATTAATGTTACCGTGCACGTATCTATTTATGCATATTATTATTTAATGTAAAATAGACTGCAGTTTCTAAATATATAATTCGTTTTGCACCACGTACAGAAAGGGGATCGTTAATAAGCGTAGAACTTGGGGTCCATTCGGACTCCAAACGGTAACAAACTTTTAGCTCAGATGACTGTCGCGCTCTACGCATGTCGTGATAGTTATCGCAACTTACTGTGTAGCCACAATACCGCACGATTGGCACACTATAGTGCGTTTAAGGTCATCCAAGGTCATTGATTTTAATGTCATTTGAAAGCCAGTATTCGATTTCCTATTAGTGATCAATAGCAACCTAGGCCCTATCTTGCACCGTTTAGCCACAATACACCCGTTACAGAGGACGACAGACGACGACGGACGACAACCGTGTAAGACGCCTGCAGCATTGCTGTCATCTGGCGCGCTTTGACTCGAGCCGGCGTTCCCAGCATGAAGGAACCACACGGGCTGGTCCGTGACGACGGCAAGCGGCCTGACGG
>Ga0209367_1011378_pt1 | contig 11803 bp, 10 predicted proteins | sample WorMetLIZISLAND2_FD_187412 | JGI IMG/M metagenome (GOLD analysis project Ga0209367, IMG submission 187412) | Marine gutless worms symbiont microbial communities from Max Planck institute for Marine Microbiology, Germany - Olavius geniculatus... ... | reverse complement strand
TGGCGGGCCCGTCGACTTGGAATTCGCTGCCAGACAGTCTTCGTGACCCAGAACTGAGTCTCGATACTTTCAAACGTCAGCTGAAGACATACATTTTTGCGAAATATTGATGACAAAATGTATTCAGTGCATTAGAGATCTTTTTGAGTATGCGCTATATAAATTTACACTTTACTTTACTTACAGTCATTACCAAGATTTATGTAAAAACCTGTTCTGTGTTTTAAAAAATACTGCAACACTGGTATTTTACACTGATGCAGTACTGTTAATTATAAATAAGTGAACATGTTATCAGCAACTTTGTTGTAAGTGGAGATATTACTGTATTTTCAGTTTATCTAATTAATGTATGAATAGAAATAATGTTAGTTTTACACTGTTAACACCTTTATATACAAATTCTTGATCAATGTTAAAAATGTATAACAGTAACCCCTGTATACTGCATTTTACAGCCTTCACTTAACTAATGATAAATTTCTGATACTTTCATTGAACAATTTAGGAATACTGGGTATGTTACAAATGTTTAACAAATAATACCTTCATGAGATCTCCATTGATTATGTGCGCCTCTTCAAACTCTTCACCAACAGAAAAATTACTTTCCTTTGTCAGATAGAGATTGCGGATCTTCAAACTGAATCTGTTGCCATCTTGAGTTACATCCAGCTGTGGAGATACCATAGCAACTACTTTGCGGAAAAACCAGTTGGCACCTAAACAACACAATCCATGGAAAATGCTGATAGCCACAACCGAACACATTTCCATTCATTTTTTTGTTTTACATTGTTGCATATATTATCGAATTTGATATAACATGTTAATACTAACATGATGTAACATATGCCACAAACATACAGGTTATGGAAGGTGGGGACCTTGGTACAGCTGACTGGGGCTGCCTATTCCGGACCTAGGTCCGAAGTGTCCTAAGTACGAACTATCTTAGGTCTGAAGTGAATGGTAACCCTTGGTCTTACATTTTTTGGTCTCAGGCATAAGTGTGCCAGTTTGTGGCCATTCTGGTTTTAAACTAATTGCACTGGTAGGTTACAGGCTAAACTGCTACCTTCTTCTTCTCTTCTTCAGGATACGTGCCAACTTTAATATGTTGAAGGCTCCGGCACGGTATGATAGACACGTGATGGTTGACCGGTGCAGATGTATGATAAAAAAAGTGTGCTTCGGAATGTTAAAAAGAACTATGACAAATCCAAGCTACTCAGGGATGGGTCGCAACGCGTGGTTCGTTCACTGCTGTGCTGCAGCGGAGTACCCTGCTAAATGACAATTAATTACTGCTTGAATCAGTTCAATGAAAGTATTGTTAAAGTCTGGAATTGTCAGTTATGGTTTAAATTTTTGGTCTTGGTCTTGAGTTCTGGGATCGTGAGATTTTGGCTTTAATCTTGGTTTCCAGATTTTGGTCTTGTGCACCATTATTATATCACTGGAAGACAACTAGCACATCTTGACTAGACAGAGACTAGAGCACAGTTGCTGAAACCATCCAAGAATGACATCAGTGCCATGGTACCGTAACACTTATTGACAGGACGTCGTGGCAACCGTACCGTACAAAGTTTGTCTACGGTCAAGTAAGCCCACAGTTTGTTGACGGATACGTCAGTTCCACTTAGTTACGCATACCGTTTGCGGCGAGAAACGGATCCAAATTTTCGTTCCTCGTGAGCACATATCTTCCTCCAAAGTTTGGTTTTTCGTCGGTAGACGCAATTTCTTCTCCACTCATGACGACTTGTTTACGGAAGTCAATCGATCAGCTGACCGCTCGCCGAGCTCAAGGCGACTGCCTCGAAAAACCGAATCGAATAACTAAAAAGCCGCAAACATCGTTTAAAACAATTGGATATTTTAACCATGACTGAGATTGAGGAACACAAAATTTCAGTCCCCTAAAAATAAAAATAATAAAACTAATCATAAACACAAGAATTTTGAGGGGCCGTGAGAAAAAAATTTCTTTGACCCTTTTAATCCCCGTTAGGAGAGCTGGGGCGCTGAAATTTTTTTCCAAACGGGTTTCCGAGGGGGACATCTTTAGGCAAAATTTCAGCCCCCTAAAATTAATTGGAGAAGGGGGCGAATTTTCAAAAAAAAATCCATTTTAAGCGGCTATCGCTTCTGGTTTGGGGGTCAGCCCCCCAAACCAAAATTTTCTTCGATGGCTTCGTAATTAGAATGATACACAGGGAATAGGGATTGTCTTCAAGTCACGCCTGGACATCAATGCAGGCGTTCCCTAACGTTTACCAAAATTTCGTAAAGATAAATCAGTTTTTTGCAAAAATAAATGCTATTTGGTGCAATAATAGCGAAATTTTCAAAAAAAAATCGTAATAAATTAACGGGATGGCACAGAAAGCTATAGGTGGTAAGTGGACCAATGTTCAGCGTCCCCATCATTTTGTTTCATTTCTTGATTTTTTTTTAAATTTTAAACCTGTTTTTTTCGACATTGCCGATCTTTGTAAAATTTTCACACAATATTTAGATACCCATTTTCTTTCTACTTACCAGATAACTATACCCACCGTCGAGTTTGTGCAAAAAGAAGGTTTTCTGTCTTTACCTCCCTCGCGATATCTCGCTTATTTTCCAAACGATCATACCTTAGGTGAGTCTCGCAGAAAGCCACGCGCAGTGATGTTAACAAGGCCAGATCACTCAGCTGACCAAGGCCAAGGCCAAAGCCATTCCATAATGTAAAGGCTTACGATAAAAGACAAAAAATTTGAGCTAATGTTCACGAGACGCGCGAAAGCCTATGAGGTCAGGTTCAGTAGTTTAGCTGAAAATTGGGGTGTTTACACTAAGTTAATATACAAATACCAAATTCTTTATCTGGATCGCATAACGATAGTTCCGTGGCGCCACCTTGCGAATGATATAGACTTGTGTCACAGCCCGAAATCGCCAGAAAATCCATAAAACCCCTTATTTTGGCGTTCAAGGTCAATCAAGGTCATTGAATTCGGCGCCAATCGAGAGCCAGTGTACGACTTCCTATTAGTGATTAATAGTAACCTAGGCCATATCTCGCACCGTTACTGAGATAGAGCGACTTATTGGCCAAAAATCGCAAATTTTGCCCACCCCCTCTCATTCAGCGCCCTCGTTCGGGGTGACCCCCTTCGAATTTATGGAAAAGCTTTACGGTTCCTGAAACTAGTCTTCCAGGCAGCCGACGGTGAAGATTTGGTGATCGTAGCTTGCACCGTTTTTGACTGATTCACCCGTGTGACGGACAGACAGCATTCTGAGTCTTGCAGAAGGCCACGCGCAGTGATGTTAACAAGGCCAGACCACTCAAGGCCAAAACCAAGGCCAGCTGACCAAGGCCAAGGCCATTCCATAATGCAAAGACTTATGATAAAAGAAAAGTAATGAAATCCTGTTTTTCAAGTACTCTTAGTCTTGCATACGCAACACCATGTCCCAAAATTAGCGACACCCCTACAAATAAGTTAGTGTAAAATCGTTAATACCTGACAGATTTTTACAAAATATGAAACATACATGGAGACAATCATTCTGAACTAGTTTGCAAAATTTGCATTATTAAGTGGCCACTTTTGGTCTCAAAGCAAGCTCTTAGTTTTAGTCAGGTACACCAATGCTTGATCGTGCGGTCAATAACAACGTATTAAACGTAACCCTAACGTAAAGAAACTCGGACGTCATAATGACGTTACACTGAGCACACACGATAAGACGCCATAATAGGTGTGACGGTAAGTGATGCTAAGATAGTGCAGTGTACGATATTTTGTTGAAATCCATGATTTACAAACTGAATTAGATGTGTTCGAAGTAAGGGGTGTCGCTAATTTTGGGACATGGTGTAGAATTTAATAGCATCAGCTGCATCACTCATCATTGACAACATAATATGCAGAAATGAATAGAACTATCCAGTTACTGACAGTCAAAACAGTGCTAGTAGTTCGAAAGTTATTACGATTACCCAGTCACTGAAAGTCGAAAAACATTTAGTCAGCTTCAAATTCCATGCAAAAGATGAAGTACTGAAAAACAGTTACATCAGATACAAATTCCATTCAAAAATGAAGCAAAAACCTGTTTTTACAGTACTGCAACATAAGCTAGTTAAAACAGTTCCACCAGTTTGAAAGTCCTTTACAGAAAGTTATACAGTGCTGGAAGCACTGAGGGTCTTTCTCCCTAATTCACAGTGCTACATTGCATTTGAGGAAGACCAGTGATTCGAGCAAAGTGTCAAATGATGATTCATAATGGTGAATTTTGTAGTCCCACGAGACTGGCAGTGGCCTTGATATTTTGGCCAAGGCCAAATCTCTAAGGCCAAGGCCAGCCTATTGCAAGGCCAAGGCCAAGGATTAACATCACTGGCCACGCGACGCCCCATTGGGATCCTGCTTTGCGCTCACGGTTTTTGTCTCAGCACCAGAAAACCGCCGAAATTGCGGTTATTTTCGCCCCCAGATCTTTAGCGGTTGGCGTTAAAGCTTTCCTTTTTGACTCCGATCACGTTGAATGTTTCCATTTTATATCACATTTTCAACTGGCAAACACAACGTACAAACTGATTGCCCATCAAACACGTCAAGCAAATGTAATGTATTTTGTCAAAAGACAACCAATAGGCCTAGTTATGCACTACAGCTAGTAATTCAAGCTATCTGTTTCACATTGCAGAGCAGTGATATGATCACGGCAATTACACAAACCAACAGCAGATGTAGCACAAGCATCATAGAAATAATAAAGATAAAATATAACATCTATTTTCAATCAATCCAAAAATTGGCAGCAAACTACAAAATTTGTCTTTCAAGCAATGAAAAATAAGTCCAATTAACACGTTTTACATATCAAATATATGGAGAACTGCATTTCATTTATAAATATAAAATATGAAAACGAGAACAGTGCACAACTATTACAACGTATATCAACTAAAAAATGACAATTTCAAAAAACTTTGGAGCTCTGGTGACAAACACGCAAAAAACAAGCTAAGATTGTACACTATTACGTGGCTACAAGCCATATAAGCATTAAATGCATAAAGTATTTTGTGACACAACAGTCATCACATTACAAGGGTCATCCCAAAAGTTTCCGGCCTCGACATATTAGACAATATTTTCCAAAATCTATCGATAAAACGTACATCCTTTACGAACTCTAATGCATCTGTTGTGGATATGATGTCATTGTAATTTATGACGTCACAGAGCATTAATTAAAAGTGATTCAGAGCGTCAACGCAAACAGCCGCAGGTCATTCAGCATCGTGGATAGCGGACACCACCATGATGAAATTTTGGATTTCAAAACAGATAACAGTCACTGGAGCTCAGGTCATTACTGTATGCTGGTCAGGGAGGTCTTAGTGTACGAAGTCATCCAGCTACAGACTGGAAAATTGTCATGCAACAGCGAGCCTAATTCTATGCTCTTTGTGTTAGTGCTTTAAATCGTTTGGGTTTAGGGCTATACGATGTCATAAATGATAATGATGTCATATCCGCAACAGACTCATCAGAGTTCGTAAAGGATGTATATTTTACTGATGTACAGATTGTGGAAAATATTACCGTCTAATATGTTAAGGCCGGAAACTTTTGAAATGACCCTTGTACACTGGCCTAGTCCTATAGATTGCGTACAATGTTGTTAACTGACCCACATAGTTAAGTCTCAACGTAAAAAATTGGTTTTTTAGCAAAAATCAAACAGATTTAACAAACAATACATTATCTGATATGCGGCATGGCAGCCTTCAATGCAGTTTCGAGACTGCACTTATACATTTTGACTTTTCAACAATGTAGCAACGTTTTCCTTGAAAAGCTCATCAGTGTCACATAATATTAACAAGAACAGTGTAAGTTTGTGTGGCTGCTTGTGCATAAGGTAAGCCAATGTTAACACCTTGCAGCCTTGACCTTTTGATTGCAAAATGGCTATTATAAATTACGAACAACGTGTGTATATAAAATGACCGGGTTACTCTGACTCTGACATCTTATTGTTCTAGTTGTTGACAAAAATTAGCAAAAATGTACTCAATGCATGAATACAGTAGAAAACCCAAAAAGCAAGCAGATATAGACATGAGAATGAAAGCATACATCTCAGTGCTTCACATCTGTGTTATGACCTACGTACAACTATTCGCTAGAGCAGCAAACACATGGAAACTGACAGGGCTGGCAAAAACTGTCTACGATACTACAGATGTTAGCTGAGTGAGTAATTAGGGTTTAACATCCCACCCGACGCAGTATAGGTCAGTTCGGGGATGGCCTTTGCATGCAAAATTGCACATTCACATAATAACGGAACAAAAAGTTTAACCTTTACAGCAAGTTTGGCCTTTACGAAACACAAAAAAATGAAAGAAACCTAAAATTGTAAGAACTGCCTATTATAATTGTGCATACGTAATGAAATGTTTAACCAAGTGTCTCAGAAAATAACAAACTTGTTATCGCCAATAGAGTAATTGTGGTTAACATATATAGCTCATGAACTGAATTGATACGAGTAACATTATATTAGGTAGTCACCTAATGCGACTGATAGCAATTCAGTTACGTTAGGTGATTAAATAACGTATGATTAACTAAAGTAATTCATACCAATTCAGTTCATCAACTATGCGAAAAAATATGGTGCTGCAATTTAAAGTATTTATAACAGAGACAGTGCTACACTTCTACAAAACAAACAGAACTTTGCAAACAAAAATGACTTCTCATCATAACCAAGAAATTCAACAGCAGAAAAAATACTTCATTGACAACAAAACTATTCGAAATGCCCAACATCTTCTATCACAGTTGAAAAGATGCAATGAGTCAAAATTGTCACAGTGTATAGTACTCTTCACCCATTTTTCTGCTAGATGGCAAAGTGAAGACAGCCAATTTGTGTATAATTAACATTGCAAATAGCTGCATACTCATGCTACTTATTGGATAGATATAACTGAAGCAGACTAAAACATCGATATGGAATGCATTGCAATGCCTTGCTCGAAAAATGTTACACAAATTCTGCAAATCAGTTTTCGGTCTTCACATAACACAAAAACATGACAAATAAACTGACCGAGAGTGGGTACAATTTAGCCAAAATGTGCAAACACAATGCCAACAAGTACAACATTAATGCACATCTCACAACTACTCACTCACGCACAACAGTGGGTCAACGAAGATGCACAGCCGTGGCCAAAATAGTCGACACACCACGTAACGCCATTAAATTTTTCAAAAATTATGACAACTGAATAGGCAAGGTGTGATTTATTATTTATTAACTGTTTTGGGAGATTACAATATGTCATGGTTTACAATGAAATGCACTAAGTTTAACCACCAAAAGTATGGTTTACACAGTGACACAAATTTTTTATTTTAATATGGGGAAGGAATGTGTCTCCACAATAACTACTAATAATAACTAATGACTACTGGTCTATGCACAATCACATAGCGACATCAATACCCTGCCAATCAACTCATTCAAATATCAGATGCACAGCAGATACATATGGAAATGCATCAGCAACAGCAACACAGAAAAATGAAATCATCAGAGAAAGAACTGCAGTAACAAAAACAGTGCTACTATTGCTAATGCCAAAAAATTAATTCTGAATGCAAATAAATCATCAAATTGCTATTGCTAAATTTGTCTGATGCAAAACAGCTGAAAAAATACAACAGTTTTTGTTTAATCTCAAATAACCAGTGCTGTGTTTACTGTTTGTTTAGTCACCATATGTCTGGTCTCTGGCCCATATTCCCAAGATTCATTGCAGTGCCTTTTATGGGTTTCTTCATTTACACAAGGTGGCACATAAAAAAAGTGGAACATCCACGTGTTACGTTCACCAAGTGCTTCATACAGTTTTGTAAATGATTAGCCTCAATCACTGCAGTAAAGGGTGGTCATGGTTAACATTTGAACACAGTGTTCAACATGACCACACCTCACTACAGAGATTACGGCTGATCATTTTGAAAACTGCCTAATTGCTTGATCAACGTAAAGCACGTATGTTCCACTTTTAATGCACCAATGGCAATTTTTCTGCTTATCCGTAAACACAGCACTGCAAACATCTACATTCTACACGCATAAACACCCGTCCACACAACACAACAACACAGTTACAACAGCAGCCAAGTACTCACACATACACACGAGTTCACACATCCACAATGTCATTACAATATCCACCGAGAACAGAGACATTCACTGATGTTGAGCCCTCAATCAGGCTGTCTTCTTGAAAATACGTTTGGCAGTGATATCGCCCACCTGCAGTGTCTACGTGTCCACACACACACAAATCACATTTGTGTAACAGAATATCATACTTTGCTAAATTTCACGACAAGCAAGTAATCACGAATCAATGAAGTAGATGTGACAGACAGTCACAAGCATGCTAAAGACAAGCCCTGGTAAACAGTCCTGTTTCTAGCTCAACGACAAAACCAGGTTGGAAGTTGACGGAATGAATTTTTGCACAGTGGACAGCGGTGTCAGCAGTAAGTTCCACGTGGACAGTTCAGCAATGGAGAAACTGCGAGGACAACAGTGTACTGTCTGGATTAATTAGTCTCCAATGCCCAGAACAGATGGCATTTGATGGACGATCACCGCTGTTAAGGCCTCGAACCACAAGTCAGCAGTCCCAAACAGCTATGGTGCCACACGACTGCCACCGATAAGCTAGGCCTATGGTTTTAGTGGTTTAGCTATGTTTCGACACTGGTGTCTGATTATTCATCGCACTTTGCATGTAGCCTTTCCAGGTTACATGTTTTGGCCAGCTACTACAATTTTTTACATCATGCTTTTTGATGACACAGTTGTACTTTCAATCTCTTTCTAAACATTTTGCTGCAAACTGCATGAGTCTGTGACTGGCAGACTTTGCAAAATAATACTGCCATAAACTTTGTGCCATTTTCTCTGGAACACCCTGAACTGAATCAACAACAATAATGATTACGGTACCATACTTAGCAAATTACAACAGAATCATACCAGGATTAGCTCTTCACCGTTCAACTCGCGGGTATGAGTCTGGGGTTTTCCAGTGCTGTCCGCTTCCTTTGGCTCGTACTTGAGAACCAGCTTACTGCCGTCCCATGATGGCATCACCTGCAACAGGATCGAAACTTTCATGCAACTCTATTAAAAGTTTATGGACACCAAAATTAACACATATATTTTACACATGTTCCTAAAACAGCATAATTTTCTGATAATTTTGATAGTAATATCAGCAACCTATGTTTTATCAACACGAAGAAATACATCTGAAATCGACGATCTATGAAAATGCCGTAGAAAACGAGACGCCATATTGACAGGCTTATGACGACACCAGTTGAACACATCAATGTAAAATAAGCATAAAAAGGTAAGCATTATAAAATCACATTTTCTACCTATGTACTGCTGCAGCTGTCATGTGGCACAGTAATTTTTGTCATTAAAAATATTAAAATTAATCAACTGGTAAATACTGACTGTGTTCAACCGGTGACATCATTTCCGGCCACTTGCCAAGATCAGATTTTTGAGCATAATGTAACGTAACGCCATTTTTCGTTATATTCAGACATTACTTTCATACATTTATAAAGCTTAAATCAACACATTATATAAACGAGGTGAAATGTCTAATTGAGGTCTACATAAATTTCACAAGTAAGTTTGACTGTGGCCATGGACCTTTAAAACACACAGACCAAAAAAACATTAAATGGCCGAAAAAGTAACCATCAAGTTGTTGAAGCAACTGAGTTGTGAAAAACCACAATAATATCTTGCACTGAGACATTTTCCAGTCAAAAAATTGTCAAAAATTCTGTCAATATTTGGAAAACTCAGGGCTCACTTTTTATTGACAACCATTTTACAAACAACCTAATTATTATACAACACAATGCAGTATGACCATGATCAGTACAATAAAATCTATAGTACAGCAGTATACAATGATACTTGAATGCATTACAACAGTACTAATAAAATTTATATGCTGAAAACTATGTTAAAATAAATACAGTACTAAGTACACATAGAGTTTTAGCACCAAAAATGTTAGTTTTTATGAACTTTGAGACCTAAAGTACCAGCAGAATAAATGAAACACAAAAAAATCCACCTTCATGACAGCTCCATTCTGCTGTGTCTCCTCAAACTCCTCACCAATGGTGAAATCAGTTTCCTTCGAGTGAACGAGACTGTGCAACTTGGCATGGAATTTATTGCCGTCCTGAGTTACCTCCAGGTCAGGTGACGATGCACCGGCCATTTTGCGAACAAACCAGTTAGCACCTAGACAGCACAGCCAATCACACTTTAACAAAGTCTGTCAATTAATTGCGAAAATGCAGCATCAAAGATGTAGTAGGCCTGTGGGTAAGCGCATTAGAGATTACTTTTAGGCCTTGTCTGCTATGATAATGTGCTATATAAATGTTCTATTAATAATAATAACAACAATAATTCAGGTCCGCCATTCCAAATGGCTGCCATTCCGCCAGGCTGCCAAAGATCTGTTTTAGACGACGACAAACTGTACTTAGTGAATACTAAACTAACTCACCATGACCCTAACACTAACCCTATCCCTAGCCATGGCAACCTTCTAGAATGGCAGACCTTTGGAATGGCAGGCCGACACCATGCTCATGTAATCAAGATCATATCAAAAATAAAACAAACAGTCCATGGTACAAATAGTTCAACCATCTCACCAACATAAGTCAAGTGGCTTGAGGGCTAAAAAGGCAAAACAGACTGGTGTTAACGAACTTCTATAACTTTTAGCGTCATTATAAAAACAAGCATGGTGTTATTAACCGGGCGCATGCATGGTCAAATGTGGCGCATTAAATGACACTGACCGTGCGAGCTCGCATGGCCTATCCATTGAAGCCGTGGTTAGGTCTAATTTCCATGCCTGCGTATGGTCTGAACTTAGAATTCTGAAGTGGATTGCATGACATCTTGGGTGGTATTACGTCATCTAAGGACACCCTGGATGGTTCCTTGGGCGGCAGGTTTTTCGTGGTAAAGGCCTAAAAGTTGACATAATTCGAAACTAAATATCAGCTGAGCAGAATCTTTAGGTGTCAGCACTGCTGTAGCCAAAACAGCCTCAATTATTTCTAAGTTAGTTTTCTGCTCAAAACTAAGTAATAGCAGCAACACTAACAAAAAACGGCGATGCAACTCTTCATTTATACGCCATCGGCAAGCGTGTGCGATCTGCGCACGGTAAATATAATCATTATAAAAACAATGACTGTGACAGCCTGCAACTGATCTGTTTTCTACCTGGGTCCAGCATTTTGTGCCGGATGTCATTGGTATAACTGAGACAACGGAGGATATATTCGACTCGGAGCTGGCTCTACTGGGATATGATATGTTTAGGCGTGATCGACCTGTTCATAGAGCTGGTGGTGGAGTAATTTTATACGTCAAAAGTGGGTTCAATGCTGTGGTTTATGAACCGAGAGTTAAACTTCCGGAACAAGTTTGGTGTCCGATTCAGACCTATAAGAACGACTCTATCCATGTCGGTGTCTGTTATCGTACTCCAAGTGAGGATATTTTTGGCACTGGTTATCACGGCACGATACGCGATTTGATTGACGAATTGGGTGCCTCAAAGCTCCACTTCATACTCATGGGTGACTTTAACTACAATTTTGTGCACTGGCCTGTGGTACACAGCAATGAC
>Ga0209367_1011377_pt1 | contig 11803 bp, 10 predicted proteins | sample WorMetLIZISLAND2_FD_187412 | JGI IMG/M metagenome (GOLD analysis project Ga0209367, IMG submission 187412) | Marine gutless worms symbiont microbial communities from Max Planck institute for Marine Microbiology, Germany - Olavius geniculatus... ... | reverse complement strand
ATTGAGCAGTGGTGTGGGACAACCCTGCAGGAGTTAAGCCACGCTGCCCTAGATAGGCAGCGGTGGGCAGCGATAGTAAGAATGGCGTCAGACACCAACGGGCATTGAGCCCACGGTTGTCGATGACGATGATGACGATGATGCTATTGTAGTACAGATCTTTGAGCCTGGTATGTCTTGTCGACTGTATTATACGAGTTTTTTTTTCAATGTAGGCCCCTTATTTGTGTGTTTCTGCAGATAGAATGGTAGTCAATAAATGATGATGGCGAATAAATGCTGTTGTAGCAAGCTAATAAACTTGTCCCAAAAGGACACGATACACGAGCAGGCAATCAACAAGCCTTCGAGGCCTGGTCTGCAGCTGAGTGTCTACCAGTGTCACGAGAACCTTACACTTGCCATCCGGTCAGCGCAGGCGATCGGCTGTAACGTCGTCAACATTGGGCCGGACGATCTTTATGAGGGTCGAGAGTATCTGCTGCTCGGACTCATGTGGCAGGTCATTCGAGTACGTAAGCGCCGCTCGCGTTAATTACGCAGTAATACGTTTTTGCTTTGATTTTCTCTCACTTTATCGGTTTGGTTATTTGTCTTTAGGCTATTTTTACTTGCTTTTTAAAACCGGACAGCAAACCACGACCAAAACTGTGAGGAAGGACGACCCTTACCTGCAAAAATTGACGCTAAATTTCAACCATATTCGTTAAGGGTTTAAGATGGAAAAGATTTCCAATTGGACTTGTGGCGCCGGGCGGAAATCACTTGGACCGTGCCCAGTTTATTGTCCAATGCAGTTGTCTCGTGCGATGGCGCTGCCAAACTCTCGAGTTACTTGACAGCTGCACTATACAAGGCGTCGCCCAGTTTTTGTCTTTTGTCAGGTTTTGTCACACAGTCATGTAGGCAAAAAACTGGAAAAAATACGTCGGTCTAGTGCTGGCATTATGGGGCCGTCTGCTTAAAGCTACACCGCAGTAACCGTGATCGTTAAAATTTTAAAGATGAGCCCGCCAAGGGGACGTTCGCGCTCATTTTTTTCTACGTTATTTAGGTTTGGAGCCCGCTCATAAGAGACAGACGGACAGACATACGGGCTAAATCCGTAATCTTGCCTACTAGAACGAACGCACAATACTTGACTAATACAAGCAACACAGTGCGCGAAAGCTTCGGTGCTTTTTACGAATCGCGTTCTATGTTTATGCTATGCACAAGACTCGTATTTACTAAAGTTTTTGTTTTTTTTTCTGTTAATTTTAAGCGAAATCGCTCTACCGCAAGCGATTACGCTTACGGCTATACATTTCTCTGTAGCATGCCATGGTCTGTCTGTAATTGTCTGTGCGCCCTGCTTAAACCGTTCGACGGATGAAGATGCCATTTGGTAGGTAGGTCACACTTGCGGGGTTCGATGTGGGTTTTTAGTTGACCCTGATTCCCAGGAGAAAAAAAATTGGAGGACAAACCCCCAGCCAAAACACGGAATTGCAAATTGCAGCCAATCCATCGTTTAAAGCTTTAAATGGTATATCTATAGCTTTACATGGAAAACCCGTCTTGAAACTACAGAGCGTCACATGCCATATGGGATCACAGTGTTATTTGCCACCCGACACGGATAAACGAACTCGCCGCGTTTTAACCCCAGCCGGACAGGCTAGTATTAGAGTTACTTACCCCGTAGGGATGGAAGGCTGAGTTGAGTTTGGTGATAGTTATAATATAGCGAGATGGTTTACCTTCTCGCAAACAGTCACCCATCCAAGCAGTAATGTCACTCGATAGCGAGTCCAACGTCCTAAACGTTACGCTAATCAAGCCACCAAGTCGTCCCGTGCTGCTACCTAGCGAACACGAGCGATTCCTCTTTTTCCCCAATTAGTTTGTACCAGGCGTTGTTTTATTCAGATCGGGCTATTTGCGGCAATCAACCTGGTGCACCACAAAGAGCTGGTCGCTCTGCTAGAGGAAGGTGAAACGCTGGACGATCTGATGATGTTGGCGCCCGAACAGATTCTCATACGTTGGGTCAACTATCATCTGAAGCGTGTTGGCGCCGCCTGCGGCGGGAGACAGATCTCGAACTTTACGACCGACATCAAGGACTCTGTCGCTTACGTTCACCTGCTGCATCAGATTGCTCCGTCAGACGCCGGCGTCAGCACGTCGCCGCTTAGTGTACGAACTACACACTCTTTTTAGCCGACCGTATCGAACTTTTGTTACAGCTGTCGTCCGTCCGTCCATCTGTCTGTCTGTCCGTCGTCGTCGTCCGTCACGAATGTATTGTGACTAAACGGTGCGAGATAGGGCCTAGGTTGCTACAAGAAGTCGAAAGTTGGCTTTTAAATGACATGCAAATCAATGACCTTGTAGGGTCGTAACGCACTATGGTATGCCACTCGTGCGGTGTGGTGGCTAAGCGATAAGTCGTAAGGAGTCGGCACTGGTAAAGTTGGATAGGACGATAACGAGTTTCTGTAGGCTGTCAATAGTAAACGTGTCTCTATCTGCAGCGGTTTGGTCGCAATTTTGAATGCAACGTTGCTGTCTGCAGCCATCACCCACGTGCGCCAAATCACCGTATTGTATTCTATCGTTAACTGTGGCGTTCGATACAGCAGCGTCACCATAGCGTGTATGGGACTGTAGTCACTTTGGGAAATCACTTCTTTTCCGCGACCGAGTGTCGAACGCTGGTCTTCTGATACATAAGAGACCAGCGATGAATAGGTGAAACTAAAGGTAAAGGTCGGAATATAGCTCTTTAAAAGATTGAACCCCCCACAGAGCTACGGAGCGTCACCTGCCATGAGATCACGCAGTGTTACCTGCCACTCGACACAGGTGAAAGCGCCTCGCCTTAACCCCAGTCAGATAGGCCGGTACTCGATTTACCTACAACGGAAGAATAGAAGGCTGAGTTGACCTAAACGGCTGGTTACATACCGAGATGGTTTACCTGCCCGCAAACAGTCACCATCACAGTAATAACCCGGTCCGGCGTACAGTAACTTTGTTGCTCGAATGAAACGCGTTACCGCTACGCCAGGCCACCAGCCACCCTAGCGACAGCTGGGCATCTTGTTTACTAGGTTTGTCTTTGCCAAGAAGTTAATGTGATACCCGACATTTATTTAGGCCTTTATGTCTGTTGTTTGGTTTAATTTTAAGCAGAATTACACACAAAGTTACGAGCAGATATGACTTAAATTTTCAGGAAAGATTTGACTTTTCCAAACTTAGAGGTGATTCGATTTTGTGGTGGTCCGAATCGGCATCTGGATCCAGGTCAAGATTAAACAATTCTTTATTTTTTACAGGCATGCGCGTTATGGCTTTTTGTTATTTTTTCACCTAACGTTTATAATTCGTTTTTACAGGAGTCGGACATGCTGAAGCGTGCCGAGTTGATGCTCAGGCAAGCGGACAAGTTGAAGTGTCGTGTGTTTCTAACTCCATCAGAGGTCACTAAGGGCACCTACAACTTGAACCTGGCGTTCGTAGCCTACCTGTTTAACCGCTACCCAGCGCTTGAGATGCCTGACGTAGATGTCGATGTAATAGAAGAGACCCGCGAGGAAAAGAGTACGCTATATTTATATAATCAGTGTCGTCGTGGGGGCGGGAAAAGAGGTTAGGGGACAACTGCCTTCCCCCTCATTAATTTTGGGCTGTCGGACGATTGTTGGAAAACTTTTTTGGTGAAAGTTATTGTTCAGAAATGCAAAATTTTTGGCTGTAAATTAAACCTTATTTTTAAGAAATTTAAGGGCAAAAATATTGAAATTTTGAGCACTGGTGATCTCTTTTGTCGGAAATGTGATGTTGCCCGCTGGAATTCTGTCGAAAATGTACGTTATCTGTTAGCAAATTGCAACTTTTTTATCGCTTACTTTTGTAACGTCGGGTGGCAGCTAACACTGTGTGATGTCAAATGCGAAATGTTAAAAGCAAATTTATAATACGACGCATTCTCGGAAAAAAACCTCTAATGCGCTGTGATCGATGAAATGTGATTCTATAATATATGGCAGATGACGCTCCGTAGCTTTGATATGCGTTTCTGCGATTTTCGTGTTGGGTCATTTTTGGTTCAGCCTAAACATTTTTTATTACATAGCAGTAATAACACTTAAATAAACTAAAGCATTAGCGAATGGTAAAAAATGTCACACGAAATCACGGTTTTAATGTGACAGGAAATGTCATATCGTCCAAATCGTTCTCGGCAGTTACAATAAGCACAAGGAGTTCTTGCCGTTGATAAACCTTCCCCAAAATTTATGCTTTTTGATCACGATATAATTCAAAATAGATAGAACATTAAACATGTCTGGACATTTACTATAAAAATTCTGTATGATTATTGTTATTACCAGCGCCGTTGTGGGTTAGTTAAAAAATATGCGGGGCAGAAAATCGCAGCCTTCCGACAGAATTCCGACAGTAAACTCAAAATCTACGACGGAAAAGATTATGGGTCGTTGAGGTTTTAATTTTTCCTCATATTTTACCAGGAGGGGGAGATTAATCCACAAATTGTCTGACAAGAAAAAGATTATATAACAGTTTTCCGACTGCTGACAACCCAACTGGTTATGACTATAATTATGCGATTTCAAGAGCGCATGTGTGTTTGTGGCAGCATATCGTAACTGGATGAACAGCCTGGGCGTGACACCGCGCGTCAATCGTCTCTACAGTGACTTGGCTGACGGTCGGATTTTACTGCAGCTGTACGACATCATCTACCCTGGCGTTGTCAACCAGAGACGTGTCGTCAAGAAGTTCAACAAACGAAGAATCATCATGGAAATGATCGGTACGTCTCACTCACATCTCTATCTCTTATTATTAGGCCTAACTCGGCTGCAACACAGCAGTGAACTGAGCGTCCTGAGTAGCCTGGAGTTGTCATAGCGTCACCTGCCATATGAGATCACGCAGTGTTACCTGCCACCCGACACAGGTGAAAGCGCCTCGCCTTAACCCCAGCCAACCCTAACCCTACTCGATTTATCTACCCCGGAAGGATGGAAGGCTGAGTTGACCTAGTCTGAGTTGACCTAAGCATTTCAACATGCCGAAGCACTTGTTTTTAACCCACGTCTGCACCAGTCAACCATCACGTGTCTACCATGCCGTGCCGGAGCCTTCGACAGGCCTACTAGGCTAAATTTGGCACGCATCACAAAGATACAAAACTAACGAAGTCGCAAAAAATGCGTTTAAATTACTGTTTTGTAAAAATGTATTTCTCAGAGATGCGCAATGTCACGCACGCCTTTAGTTAGTTTAGACTATATGTTCTACTTTGTGGTTGGTATCAAACATTTGAACCATTCGTGTTAAACACATATTAACATTGTTATGAACGTTAGGAAATTTTTTAACGTTAAAAACAGTGCCAAACTACGGATAATGTCTGAAAGGCTAGTGCATCACGATGCGTGCTTGTTTACGTTTCACTTTTCGGTGGTACTTATTGAGGAGGGATGGCCAGGCTGAGTTGATGTGGCTAAATAACATAACGTAATGCGTAAAATTAGGCCATATGGATTCGCTGCTGACTGAATCCGGTGAAATTATGTTTGCTTTACTTACAGTAAATGTATGAAACAATCAGCTAACATCTTTACCAATGTGAAAGCGATGCGTTAATAATTACGCGGCGACTATTTATCCGGTAGCCGGTACGGTGCTGGTACGTTCAAGGTAAAATGGATAAATGGCCGGCCCGGGTAAATCCTGATATTTATTCGATAAAATAACCGTATGAATAACCGACAAGTTATTGATACGGTTGCCGAATAAATATTCTGTGTCTAATAATTACATACAGGCAACTGTAATTACGCCGTGAAGCTGGGTCATCAGTCCAAGTTTTCACTGGTTGGAATCGACGGCAAAGACATCTACGATGGTAAAGATATTCCGAACAAAGGACAGCACGTGCCGACTCTTGGTAAGTCTATTACTAAACCCGAGATCGCAATACGCCGATACGCGTCCCGTACGTATAGGGCCTATAGGCCCTGCTAACCTAGGCACTGCTAACTCTACCGATGTACGGTAAGAGACAAAAACAAGTAGGGCCTAATCTAAGCAATGCTCACTTGACGCGCGATAGCATCAGTGTAGCCATTTAGGGAATTGGTGTACAACGACTAATAAAATAATAATGAATAGGCCTACTGAAAGGATAACAAAATTGTGACGTTTCGGTACGGATTACTTATTGTACCTAGAAGGTCGAAACTCTGACGGTTATAGGCCTACTACGTTTTACGCTGAAAATTTCATTGTACGTTTGTCGCTTAATGGTAAATTGCAGTAAAGTGAACTTTATGCAGACTCTATACTGTACAAACTCTTCCATTATAAGCTAACTTATTGTCTGTTATGGTGGCCTAATGGCGTAACAGTTAATACGTTAGACTTGTGATCGAAAGGTCGTGAGTTCAACTCCGGTCGAATCGCTGTCAAGTGGTTAGTACTAGAATGAATGACTGTCATGTGGGCAGATAAACGATCTTGGTATACGTCTATAACCAACGCTGATGTGAACTCAGCCTTCTATCCCTCCTGGGTCGATATATGTAAACCGAGTACCATACTGGCCTGACTGGCCGGGTTGAGGCGGGGAGCGCGAGTTTACCCGTGTCTGCTGGCAAGTAACACTACATGACGTAATGGCCGATGACGTAGGCCTACGTAACTCTGTGATGGGTTTCCCATAAAGATCTATAAATACACAACCTTTAACAAATTCGGCGACTGCGGCGTATGTACTAGCCTATAGATAGCGCACTGCTGGAGTGAGTAAGCGAGTACGCAGTACAAGCTAATACCACTCCAAACAGTGCGGTATCGTACTTAAACTACGCTCCAGATATCCGAGCGACGACGTACGTTGCCTATTTAGCCAGCGAAACGTGATTGATATTGTTGTATACGTGTTGTCGTTGTGTATAATACAGCTATAGTGTGGCAGCTAATGCGAGCTTACACGCTGAGTCTTTTGAACAAGCTCAAAGTTCTTGACCAATCCGCTGCAAGCACTGACCAACATATTGTCAGTTGGGTTAACAACAAGGTGGAGTCAACGTCCTTCGGAAAACTTAGGCCTATTGGTTCAAACGTAATCCGTTAAATTTATCCATTTTTAATTGCGTCTGTTATAGCTTAATGACGCTTCAGTAACTGCTGTTGCCTCCCGCGGAACGATTTTTGTTCTACGCTAGATGTCACCACGGCGAATTAATTGTCATATTTAATGAGTAAGTCAGTAGGTTCCTCGGCTGATTTTACCGACTTCTTTTGAAAAAAAGCAGAATTAATGATATAAACGCTTGCAAGCGCTAGTGTAACCGGTGTGCCAATTTCTAGCTCAAAAGATAAGAGGTCAGGGATGGACAGTGTTATGGGCAAGAGCGTATAGCTATGCGGACGACCGCATTTTGTGTCGGCACTGGGCTGACATCTTTGTTTGTTCTAAGTGACATCTCTGCACAAAATTGTTCGAAGATAAACCATTATTATTGTACGATCATCATCATCATCATCATTATTGTACTAACTATTTTAAGGTGCCGTAATAGCCAACTATAGGCTTAATAGTGAACTACATGATGTGTGTGTGCACTGACGTATTTATAGGGTACATGGCGCGATGCCCCTTTGGCACAACAACATTGCGTTTCCAAATTTCATAAAAGCGAGCAGTGCAAGATCAGCGGTTTTTCGTCTGAATGGATGAATAAACGAGCGAACGAACGAACAAGTAATTAGATGAATGAATGAATAAATTAAAGAATAAACGAATAAATAGACGAATGAATGAATAAATAAGCGAACGAAAGAAAGAGTAAATAAACGAATGAATAAATGAATTAAAGAACGAACGAATAAATAGTGAACTAACAAATGAATAATTGAATGAAGAAATAAACGAACGAATAAATGAGTGAGTGAATGAATAAATGAGTCAACGAATAAGTAAGTAAATGAGTGAAATAAGTAAATGCATGAATAAATGAACGAACCAACGACGAACGAGAAGAGGAGCGAGTAAATGAATGAATAAATAAACGAATTAATTCATTAGTGAACTAGTTAATGAACTGTGGCTGTACAGTTGAAGTCAGCAGGCAAGGACTGTAAGATCAGCAGTTTCTCAGACCCTATCATCTCACGAGGTCGAGTCATCATTGACCTTATTGACGCTATAAAGCCAGGATCGGTCAAATACGACGTCGTCAAAGCCGGCGATAACGATGAGGTAATTTTTCCCGCCTGATTCTTTGTCCTTTAGATCGTAGATGTCAAAGACATTAATTTGCAAATAAAAAACATAGAAAACATGTTTTTTTAATTTTTCTAAAAACATATTTTTAAAAACATGCATAAAAACATTAAATTACATTAGGCCTATTCATTCAAGTAAGAAGAACCGTCAATACGAATCAAATAGTCAATAATACTACTACAAAACACTCGTTCTGTCCAGGAAATGGACTCTAAACGCAATTTGCCCAATAGAAATGCACCATTTTGTACGTTTATGTTTTGACAACAACAAAAACACGACCTCAAAAAGCACAAAACATTTTTAAATAAAAAAACGTAAAAACATGTTTTTAAAAACTTTTATAAAAAAACATTTTTACATCTATGCTTCAGATAAAGAAGTAACCAAAATATTCGATATAACGCGAAACCACTACCGCTGGCAAATTATAAATGCAATTGCAACTTTTGGTTGGTAGTTCGACTGAAAAAAATATTCTTCTCTTGGGAGTCAGGGGTGCAATCTAACATTAGACCCCGGCAAATGTACTAGTTTTGTCAAATGGCATGCAAGACCATCGAAGGGTTTAGGCCGCGTGCAAAGATCAATCTGCGAAAAATTGCGGTTTTGGACCATTTCACTGTGTTTGCACCCCGCTCCAGTAAACCCCCGCGTATATCCGCACAGTATAAACCTTATATCGCCTGTTGTACGTTTTTTCTGCTGGAAGCATTGTATAAAATCTCTTTTCTCGAGTGCATTTGTCACATAGTGTTGTGATACAGTGGCGTGGCCAGGATCTGGATGAAAGGGGAGACTTAAGAGTCTGGGATGGGCTGTGCGCTCTTGCCCAAAATTTTCCCAACTTTTTGCGTGATAATGAAGTGTTTTGGTGCACCTTTGGCACCATTATAGGGGGCACGTGCCTCATTGCCGCCTACGCCAGCGCTGTTATATGATCGTGCCTGTCTACTAGTTTGAGGAGAAGCAATGGAGCCTTGAAGTACAGCTTTGCTGGGTAGGCTGTTATGATTGATTAGATTCATTAGGCTAACTGCATGCTTGATTGAATGAATGATTGACAGGAGAAGCTGAGTAACGCCAAGTACGCGATATCAGTGGCTCGGAGCAAAGGCGCCGGAATCTACGCTCTGCCGGAAGACATCGTTGAGGTGAAGAGCAAGATGGTGATGACGATATTCGCCTGTCTCATGATCCTCGACTACGAACAACTGCAACAGTGAACCACCAGGGGCGTCATTAAGGGGGAAAGGGGTCTACGGACCCTATGGTATTTATGATTTTATTTTTCCCCGTAAATCGTACTTTTGAAACAAGCTACTGCGGCAAGAGCAATACGTTACGTAGAGTGAGACCGACCTGACGATTATTGAAACTTCCAATGACTTACTAAAATGACGCAACTGTGAACCAGTGCCAGTGTTGTCACGCAGTGGCGTAGACGAAAGGAGGTTTAGGGAGCAGTCTCAATCCCACAGACAAGACATTATTAGCACAGTTTAAGCTGCAGTAAATTTGACCAGGTGATTCTCGGGAAAATAATTACAATTATTGTTGCCACCAGATCTCGTTTTAAAGCTATGATGTACCAAATTCGATTTCGGCCGGAGAAGCTCACAGCGCTCACCCTGACCTTCAAGCTGAATTTTGGGGGTCCTACTTCTAAAAAGGAGAAGAGAATGGAAAGAGAGGGAAAGAATGGAGGGAAAAGATGAGGTAAATAAAAGGGTGTAATAGAAAAGGAAGGATGGAACGAAAGATAAAAGAAAGGGAATGAAAGGGAAGGGCAGGGGGACCCCATTCGCATTTCTGGCTACGCCACTGCTACCATACATGTAGGGCTTGTAGGCCTACCGAGCAGTGGCGTCCACTCTACTAACAAGTAGAAACGGGATGCTTTCTGGAAACAGTTTACGGGAAAGTTAAACACGATGGAAGGGATTTTCACGAAATGAACTGAACTTGAATGAACCGAGCTATCATGCAGCTTGTGCTCTATGCTGTTCGTTCCACGCAACTTAACTGGCATTTGCGAGCCCACTGGCCATTGGTTGACGCGTACGTGAGCATAGCATAGTCTCGACGGTTGGCCACCGACTCCGTTAGGCGGTGCCTACTGTAATGCAATCTAATGCTTGCCCATATTGGTCAGTTCGTCAAAACTAAACCATGTCAGTTCAGTTCAGTTCAGTTCAGTTACGTCGCTCTTAGCAGTCGGCAGCAGCAGCTGCAGCAGCGTACGATGCAACGCCATGCTTAACGTAGGCCTACTTATCCAGAGCTGTTATTCGCTAGAACAGTCCGGACAGACAGAGCTCGTTTCTCCGTGTGTTAAAAACTTCAAAAGTTGCAGGAGGGGCGGGAAGTTTAATAATTTTTCAACAGACGGCTGCGAATTTGAGACAGCATATAATTTGTATTAAGTAGCGTCAAGGACTTTCACGCAGCATTATCTGACTGTATGTGCGGAAAAATTATATGAAATTTGCCAATTTGTAGCACATCTGTCTGAATAAAGAAAATTTCACTTTAAAATGCATTGATTCTCAGTCGAAGCAGTGCAAAATTCAAACATGACACATTTTATTCTTCAGTGAAGAACAAATTCTTGTTTGTTGTTGTATTAAAAAAACTTACTGTTCAGAAACATTTGTTACACAATAAATCAGCAGCAAACATTTAGGTTTCTTTGATTTCTTCTAACAAGAAGAAAATTTTCGACGGGGGTAAAATTTCGGGGCTCTCCCCCCCCTTCCTGCGAAGACGCTACTTGTCTGTACTCTGAGGCTAAAGTCCAAAAATATCCGTGCTTCTGGCTGAAGTCTGGCGAAAAAGTAGGGAGGGGAAACAATTATTTTTTGTTATTTCATGACATTTTTGTGTAATAGGCCTATTACTAAACAGCTTATAAAAAAAGTCGCACACTACCCATTTTCTTATCCAGTGTTTGTTTTACTAAAACCTCTGAAGGAAAAAATGCATCTAAACCGGTATTTTTTAGGGTTTAGTAAAAAAATTTTAGGGACGGAGGCCAACAGGAAGCACCGGAATTTTTAATGCCTGTATAAATAATAATAAATGTACGCAGTGACCAGTGATCACATTCTTTGCATCCCACTGCTTTGCATTAATATATTATAATTTATAATATATTTGCTGTTACGTTATCACTTTGCGTGCTACTACTGCATTATGGTTGCCAACTTGCCACCTTTCCCTTTCCTTAACCTGGGAGGAAAGTTTCTCTACACTGGGACTGGATAGGCCATAGACTTTTAATGCCACACGTGGGCATACAATACAGTATATTTTCCTTAGGAACTTACGAATCCGGTACTGCATTAGTTGTATTTTCACTTTGCTATGTTACATAGTATTTTACTTTTTTATTTGTTGAATTTGAACTAAACCAAAAGTCCACTGATATGCATAACTATATATATATATATATATATATATATATATATATATATATATATGTAATAA
>Ga0209367_1011376_pt1 | contig 11803 bp, 13 predicted proteins | sample WorMetLIZISLAND2_FD_187412 | JGI IMG/M metagenome (GOLD analysis project Ga0209367, IMG submission 187412) | Marine gutless worms symbiont microbial communities from Max Planck institute for Marine Microbiology, Germany - Olavius geniculatus... ... | reverse complement strand
CATCTGGCAACACGAATCGCAGGAAATTGACCACGTTTGGGATACCCATTCAACATGAGCGAATAAGTGTTTCACCAACTATCCACAAAGCGCGCTGAAAAACTGAATTTTTCAAGGTCCCCTATAATGAATCGTTTGCAACCGATTTGCGTTGGTTCGCGTGCATTTGCGGCAAAACCCGAAAAAAATCCCCAATCGAGCTATAAGACGCTCACTCGCGGCCGGCCGGTAACCGGGTGCATTTCAACCTGGACCGGACACTCGAAGACCGCTTCGATGTTCGGCGCGGTAATCACCTGGTGCGGTTCACCGACCTCGAATACTCTGCCGCCCCTGAGCATGAGGATCCTGGAGCAATACTGAGAAACGAGGTCGATGTCATGGGAGACGATGACCAGGCTCAAGCCTTTTTCCCTGCCCAAACGGCTGATCAGCCGGAAGAGGTCCCGCTTGAATTTCAGGTCGAGAAAGGTCGTCGGCTCATCGAGCAGGATCGCTTGCGGCTCCTGCGCCAATGCCCGCGCGATCAACACCCGTTGTCTCTCCCCTCCTGACAGCTCATGGATCGGTCGGTCGGCGAGCCCGAGGCAGTGGGTAACCTCCAGCGCCTCGCGCGCCACGGCAATATCCTGCTCCCCTTCCGGCTGGAGCAACTTCAGATGCGGAAACCGGCCCATGAGGACCACCTGCATGACGGAGAAGGAGAACCTGAACCGGTTTTCCTGGGCCACCATCGCGATCTTCCGCGCGATCGCCCCTCGTCCCAGGTCGCTGAGCGGCACCCCGTCGACTTCCACGGCACCCTGCCGCGGCTTCAGGATGCCGTCCATGAGGCCCAACAGGGTACTCTTGCCCGAGCCGTTCGGACCCAGGATGCCCAGCAGCTCGCCTTTCCCGACCGCGAGGCTGATGTCCCGCAGGATGGGCGTCGAGCCGTAGTCGAAGCCGACGCCCCGGAGCTTTATAACCGGTTCCATCGGGTGCCCCTTGTCCGCAGCAGGAAAATGAAAAAGGGTGCTCCGAGAAAGGCGGAGATCACACCCACCGGCAGCTCGGTCGGTGCCAGCAGGGTCCGGGCCAAGGTATCCGCGGCGATCAGGAAGGCCGCGCCGCCCAGGGCGGCGAGGGGAATCAGCAGCCGATGGTCCGAACCGCAGGCCATTCTCACCAGGTGGGGAACGATGAGCCCGACAAAGCCGATGATGCCGGAGAAGGCGACAACGGCGCCGACCGTGAGAGAAACCAGGATCAGCAGCGTCAGCTTGGTTCGCACCACGTCCATGCCCAGTCGCATGGCCGTATCCTCACCCATGGTCAGGAGGTCCAAATGGCGGGAGAGCCCATACAAAACAAGGGACACCGGCAGCAGTACGGGGGCGATGAGAGCGAGCTGGCGGTAGCTCGGCTGCGAGAGATCGCCGTACAGCCAGAACAGCATGGCGTGCAGCTTTTCATCGGCCGCGACCGCTAGGAAGAACATGACGGTCGCGGTGAAGAAGGCGTTGATAATCACCCCCGTCAGGAGGATTGTCGAGGACTCGGTGCCGATTGCCTTGCTGCCGATCGCCAGCAGCAGAAACACCGCCAGCAAGGCGCCCACAAAAGACAGGGCCGGGACGCCGAAGCCGAAGCCGAGTCCCAGGGCGATGCCGAGGACCGCCCCGCAGGCCGAGCCGCTCGAGACGCCGAGGATGAACGGATCGGCGAGCAGATTGCGCAGAACTGCTTGAAAAACCACGCCACCCAGGGCCAGGGCATAGCCCACCAGCGCCGCCAGGAGGATCCGCGGCAGTCTGATCTCCATCAGAATCAACCGGGCCTGCTCCGGCACTTCACCGTCACCGGCCACCAGGGCCAGGACCTGGGCCGGGGTGATGTCCACCGTTCCCATCAGCAGGGAGGCACCGGCAACCGCGAGCAGAAGCACGCCCATGCCGACGGTCGCGGACAATGCCCTGATCACGTCCGGTCTCCCAAACAGCGCCGAATCATTCAGGCTTGCCGGATCTGTTCAGCATGATTCGGTGTTGCCTGCGCAGGCGTCTTCCAGGATTGCCAAGACGTCAGGTTTCGCGACACCAATAACGGCGTTTGGAAGGTGTTTGTGATGAGGAAATTGCGCCAGGGCCGGAAAATGGGGGGTGCTGTCATAGCGGAATAACAGCTTGGCCGAGGCATCCTGACAGTGGTACCGGTAGTCCAGATGCCGCAACTGTCCTTCTTCGATGATGACCGCCTCGTTCACTTCCAGTAACCGGCCCGAAGCGAATCTGATGCGAATCCGCAGGTTGGCTCTGAGTGGGGTGACGATTTCTTCCTCGTAACGCTCGACGTAAACATTCGGCAAACAAGCTACGGCAGACTCGATCTGTTCGAGATAGGCCGTCAGGACTTCATGCAGCACGCCGGAGTCGCTCTTCCAATGCCGCTCTCAGGGCCAGGTAATGGCGGTAATCATTCGCCCAGTCGATCAAATCCGCTGCGTCGGATAGCTGTCCTTTGCTATAGCGGTCGAAGAACTCCTCGGAGCTCATGGAGCGCTGGTTTTCAAACAGGCTCAGACGCTTGGTGATGACTACCAGGGCATCCAAGGAGGAGCTGTATGCGGTCCGTTGTTTGCGCATGCCGGTTGAATGCCGTGATCGGCATCGAATTGAGGGCATCTCGAAAAATAGGTGTTTTCACCAATCAAGCGATTCTAAGCCTTTGATTATTTAGACATGCCGTTGACGAAAATCGTATTTTTCGAGGTGCCCTTGACTCTCCTCTGCTACCGGTAGTCTGGACACTTGATCGGATTTCATCAAGCTTTGGAAGGCAACCCTGCCGGTCATGGGATCAGCGCGGTAGGATGGGTAGAGGCGCGCCAAAGAGCTTTGGGTAAGTCAAATACCTTGCCGCGCCGAAACCCATCATCTGACCCGGCAGACGATCAGCAGGCCTTTGAGAGGCTGTCTAAAAACTAACCCATTGGTTTTAAATGCTAAGAAAGAATCATGAAGATCCCTCTCTGCGCTTCGGGATGACACTACTGACGTCCTTGTCATTTCGAGCGTAGCGAGAAATCTTATGCCGGCATTCAATCATTCCAGCCTGCGTCCGGATGGATATAGCGGGCCAGGATCTCCAGCCCGCGGACGATCCGCGGCGAGGGTCGGTCGGTCAGATCGGAGTCCACCAGGTGGACGCAGCCATGCCTGACCGCCGGTATCGACGTCCACTTCAGCCACTGCCGTTTTGCCGCTTCGAAGGCCCCGTTTCTGTCCATGGAGGAGATCAGAATGACCTCCGGCCGGCCGCGGATGACCGCTTCCAGGCCGATCCGCGGGTAGGTGACCGGCTCGTCCCGCGTCATGTTCACGCCGCCTGCCAACCGGATCAGATCGTTCAGAAAGGTGCTGCCGTTCGCGGCCATGATGGGTTTTAAGTTGACCTGAAGGAAGACCAGGGGTTTGATACGACCCGCGGTCTTCGCGACGATTGCATCGACCCGGCGCGTCAGCTTATCCGCCAACACCAGGGCCCGATCACGCACGCCGCAGAGCGCGCCGACGCTGACCAGGGTCTCGATAACCTGCCGGATGTTGCGCGGATTGAGCACGAAGACCGGGATGCCGGCCCGTTTCAGCAGCCGGATCACGGCGGGCGGATTGCCGTCCGCCGTGCCGATGACGAGATCCGGGGACAGGCCGATGATCTGTTCCGGGTTTAGGTCGACATAGCTCCCCACCCTGGGTTTCCGTGCGGCCTCCGGTGGATAGGCGCTGAACCGGGTGACGCCGACCACCCGCTCGCCGAGCCCCAGAAAGTACAGGGTCTCCGTAATACTCGGGGCCAGGGCCACAATCCTCTCCGGGACCTGCTCCAGTACCACCTGGCGGCCGATGCCGTCCGTGAATACGGCACCTCGGGACCCGCCCGCCCATGCGCAGAAGGTCAATGCCAACAGCAGGCAAATATGTCGCGCCCGTCTCATAATCGTCGTGCCAACCGCTAATCGGACAAGATTCACATGGATTTCCAGGATTAACAGGATTTTATAATTGTTATTTAAAAAAATAATCGTGTTAATCCTGGAAATCCTGTGAATCCTGTACTATTAGAAGACAAGCCCGGAGGTTAGGGTTTTCTCCTTCGATCAAATGTCAACCTAGCCTACCTACTGTCCCTGATCCAATTGGTTCATTTGCGTTGATTTGCGGGCACCCTGAAAAATACGGTTTTCGTCAAGGACATATCCGAATAATCAATGGGTTAGAGTCTCTTAATGGGTGAAAACACCTATGTTTCAAGGTGCCCTTAACTTAATGGCGTTGGTCTGCATGTGGACACGCACAGGCAGGCGAATCCGCCTGCCGGATCACCACATACTTGTTTTCAATCCGGGCGCGAAAACTCTCCGGCAGCCGCGCCCAGTCGAGTACATCCACCAAAATCGGAATGTCGCTTTCACTGAGCGCCTCCTTGAGTTCGGAAAGGTTTTTTTGCGGTCGGGTAAGGTCGGCGGGATTGCGCAGCACCAAATCGAGGTCGCTGGCGTCGTGGGCATCGCCCCTAACCCGGCTGCCGTAGGCCCAGACCTCGGCGTCGGACACATGGGTCTTCAGCAGCACCCGCAGCAGGGCGAGATAACGACCGGGAAGGTTAAGCGTCGACACGGTCAATCCGTCCCTGCAATCGTTTGGCGTCGGCAATGAAGTCGGGCAGCAGACGCAGGGTCTCCTCGGCAAATCGCTCACCGTAGTCATGGGCGGTCGTATTGCGATTGTCGCGGTAGGCAAACCAACGCTCCACCTCTTCCACATTCAGCAGACCATGTTTGGCTGCATGACGGAAGAGCGCTTTGAAGTAGAGCTCGTCTACCGCTCGGCTGCCGGCGAAGTATGGTTGCAACGCTTTTCGCAACAGCTTGCCGGTGGCCTCCAGCACCAGCTCAAAACCTTTGACCGTGGCGTTGCGGTAGATTTCGTAGTCGATACTCTCCGGCTCGCTGGCCCCCAAACGTTCGAGGGAGCTTTCCAGGGTTTGAATGCAGCGCCCCAGATGTTCGGTATCGAGTTTCATGATCCGGTTCCTGTTTTTATCCCGGCCAACGAAAAGCCCACCTTCACAAGACGATGATCATGCCACGCGTATCCCCAAACCGCGATGGCGTGGGAGGATGCACACCGCACAGCGTGCCCGTCACTATTTGATGGGCACGCTGCTACCTAATTGTTATTTAAGAAAAATAATCCTGTTAATCCTGAAAATCCTGTACTATTAGGAAACAAGCCCGGAGGTCAGGGTTCACTCCTTCTGAATGTCAACAGATCCTAATAGTCAAAGCGCACACCGGCGAACAGATTGAACTCCGGGGACGGGTAGAGGGCCGCCTCCTTATAGGTGAAGCTGATAACGCCATAGGCCGCATACTTCTCGTTAAAGACGTTATTCAGATCCAGGAATGCCGTGTACTTCCGCCGAGCATACTTGACCTTGAGGTTGAAGACCTGGTAGTCGTCCTGCTTCTCGTAGCCGTTCGCGAAATCGCCCTCGAAGTAGCGCGCCCCGATCTGGACCCCGTTCAATGCCAGTGACAGGCCCGCCATCGGGCGCCAGACCAGATCCAGGCTCGCCTGATGCCGGGGAACGTTCGGTAGGTCATTTCCCGCGAACGCGCCATCCCGGATCTCCGTATCCCGATAGGTGTAGCTCCCCCGCAGGCTGACGCGCCCCGCATCGAGCCCGGCGGCTACTTCAACGCCTTCGCGCCGCGTCCGCGGACCGAGATTCTCGTTGGCAAAGGTAGCGGAGTTGTAGAAGAGCTCGTCCTTGGTGTCCAAACGGAAGAGATTGAGGCTTCCGTAGAGGTTATCCGTGAAGTCGTGGCGAGCGCCCAGCTCATAGTTATCGGTGGTCTGGGGCCTCAGGTCCGCATTGATCCTGTTCCTGAAGCTGAAGATTTCATCGAGAACGGGATACCGAAAACCCTGGGCGAAGCTGAAGTAGAGGTGGGAGCTGTCCGAAAAGCGGTAATTCATACCGGCGGAGAAGACCTCCTCGTCATAGTCCACACTGCTCCGGGTACCGGGCGCGGTCGGGGAGAACTCGTAATCGACATGGTCCCAGCGATAACCGGCCGACAACACCAGCTGGTCCGTGGCCAAAAACGCCTCGTGGACATAGGCACCATAGCTCTTCTTTTTCAGATCGAAGCGGCCGACATCGACCAAGCCGCAAGACAGGCATTGGTTACGGATATCCTTGTCCGCGCGGTAGTAGTCGAAGCCGAGGGTCAGGCCATTGGCGAAGCGGCCGATCGGCTCCTCTATCACGAGCTGGGGCGAAGCGGTCACGGAGTCGATGGTGGTGTTACCCCGAAACTCAACGACGTCGAAAGATGCGAAGAAGTCCTTCTCCCGCTTGCGGTAGGAGAGCGGAATTTTGAAGGCGCTGCTCTCCAGGAAATAGAGTTCGGGATTCAATTGGACGTAGTAGTCGGTCATGTCCGAGAAATCGAGCGGGTGGGTGCTGTCCCGCCTGTCGACGCCCGCTGCCGACTCGCTCCGCCGGAGGGCCCCCGGCAGCCCGGTATCATCCTCGTGATAGCCCGTGCTCAGCCCGATGTGAGCAACCTCTCCCAGGGCATAGCCCAGATTGAGGCCGATATCGCTCTGCTTGGTATCGCTGTTCTCCCGGTATCCGTCCGATTTGTGGTAGCGACCCGAAACGGCATAGGACAAATCATTGTAGATCCCCTTGACGTAGGCACTGGGGTCGAGTGTGTCGTAGCTGCCGCCGGCGCCTTCGACGCCGAACCCGAAGCCGGGCGTGCCGCCTTTGGTAATGATGTTGATCACGCCGTCGGTCGCGTTATCCCCATAAAGCACGCTGCCGCGGCTGCCCCTGACGGTCTCGATGCGCGCCACCCGGTCCAGGGGGATCAGGGTCCAGTCCGCGCCGGACAAGTCGGGATTGTTGATGCGCCGGCCATCGACCAATACCAGGGTGTTGAGACCCGCCGTCGCTCCAAATCCGCTGCGGTCCAACCGATAGCTCCGGCCGTTTCCCGTAATGTCATAGACGTGCAGCCCGACCTCCCTGCGCAGGATCTCGGGAACACCTCTCGCGGTGGAGTCAGCGATGTCCGCTTCCGTAATGGTGGTGACATTGGCGGGCACGGACCCCACTCGTTCTGCGTACCGGGTTGCCGTCACCACCAGGGTCTCCAGCTCCGGCAACGTCTGAGACTCGACGCCGACTTCCGGCTCGGCCCGGCCCTGCGCCGCGACCGCTACCAGCAATATCCCCAAGACCAGGCCCGACCCGACCCTTCTGCTGCTCGTTATCATGCGCTCACTCATCAGGAACAAATATCCGGGCGCAAAAAATCCCGGACTGGTTAGTGCCACCCCGGGATTTCCCGATTTTATCCCAGGGTGAAGGAGCGACCCCTGTCCACGGAGGCGTCTACTGGAGTACTCAGGCAGGTCTCCTGGCTTCCCTCCCCTGTCGGCGGCCTTCCCATCCTGCTCGAAGCAGGACAGTGGCACACTCAAGGCCGACGGAGTTTCCCTTCGTTCAGCGCGAAGGGATAGGGTAACAGTGGCGGGCCCGCCCCCGATTTGCACGGGGTTCCCTATTAAGCTCGTCGGGCATTCCGAGCCTGCGGCCTGGAATGCCATGCCGATTCCGACCGGGTTGGCCGATCATCGGCACTTTCGTCAGAGCACCTGAATATAAGGTGAGAGATTGTACTGCGGACCTTCCCGGCCTGTCGAACGTACCCCTCGGACGGGGAATATCCGCGGAGCCGCAGGTAACCGCAAATAGTACAGGATTAACAGGATTATTTTTATGGGTAACCGATTAGGCTCTTTATGGATTCCGGACTGCTGACGATCAGGGATAGGCACGACCGAAGGTTTTGGAGTGCGGCGGCAACCAATAACCTGAAGCCCCGATCGAAATTCGCGGTACCCGACGGAACGACAGGGTTTGCTTTGGGGCACTTGCCCGCCGCCGCTTTGGATTCGGCGACGTCTCTACTCCCCGCACCGGCGTTGCGGCCAAGGGAAAGCGCCGTCGCCGCGGCGCGCGTGGGATCCGGTGCCCAGGTTCCCGGCATATGCACGGGTATCTCCCGTCGCCGGGGTTCGATGTGAGCGCGCCGCTTTGCCGGCGCACTCCGAAACAGTCCGGAATCCATAAAGAGCCATCAATTATAACATCCTGTTAATCCTGAAAATCCTGTTAATCCTGTACTATTAGAAGACAAGCTCGAAGGTCAGGGTTTACTCCTTGCCGCCGCACTCATGGCGACGGCGGACGGCGGCTGCCTGCGGGCACACTGGGTGCAGGTCCCCAGGAGCTCGACGACGGGGCGTCTGGTCTCGAAGCCGATCGCCATCGCAGCGGAGCGCAGGCTTTGCATAATCGCCTGGCTCTCCAGCTCCTCCACGTCGCCGCAGTCGGCGCAGATCAGGAACTGGCCGGCGTGGGGATGCTCCGGATGAGTACAGCCGACAAAGGCATGCAGGCTCTCCAGCTTGTGCGCCAGACCCTGCTCGAGCAGAAAATCCAACGCCCGGTAGACGGTCGGCGGGGCCGGGTTGCGGATGCCGGCCCGCATCCGATCCAGCAGCTCGTAGGCACTCAGGGGCGTGTCGGATGCACAGAGCAGCGCCAACACGGTACGCCGCTGCCTGGTCAGCCTGGCCCCGCGTTCGGCGCAGAGCCGCTCGGCGCGGCGCAGGACCTCGGCGAGTCGCTGCTTATCCACCGGCCTCAGCTCCCGGTCCCGGCGGTGATGACGGACAGACGTGCCCGGCGGCGTGCCAGGGCATGGGTGAAGAGTGCGGAGATGACGTACAGCGCGCCCGCCAGCAGGATAATCACCGGGCCGACCGGCAGATCGGGCCCATACGACAAGGCCAGTCCCAAGGTGCTCACCGCACTGCCGAGGAGCGTGGCGAGCAGCATCATGGCGCCCAGGGAATGGACATAGTGGCCGGCGACGGCGGCGGGCAGGGTCAGGAGTGCCAGGACCAGGATCAGGCCCACCACCCGGATCAGGAGCACCACGGTGATGGCGACCAACACCAACAGCAGCAGGTAGAAGAAGGTCACCGGGATGCCGCGCAGCCGGGCGAACTCCTCGTCGAAGACGACGGCGAGAAACCGGCGGTGATAGGCACCGACGACACCCAGCAGCACGGCGTCCAGGGCGGCCATGAACCACAGGCTCTCCCGCGGCACCAGCAGGATATTGCCGAACAGATAGCTCATGAGGTCGGTCTGATAGCCCGGTGTCTTGGCGATGAACAGGATGCCCACCGCCATGCCGATCGCCCACAGGGCGCCGATCAGGGTATCCTCCTGCGTCTTCCACCGGAGCCGGACCCAACCGATCAGCAGTGCCGCGGCAACGGCGGCGGCGAGGGCCCCGATCGCGGGATCGAATCCGAAGTACAGGGCCGCCCCCATACCACCCAGGACGGAGTGCGCGATGCCGCCGGCGAGAAACGCGATGCGCTTCACCACCACGTAGGTCCCCATGACGCCGCAGCCGATGCCGGCCAGCAGCCCGGCAATCAGGGCCCCCTGCAGGAAATCGTGCGCCGCCAGGGCAGTGAAGAAGGTCATCATGCCTCAATGCCGGTGCGCCACCATGCGTACCTGCCCCCCATAGAGATCCCGGATCACCTGACCGTCGATGGCGTCCGTGCGATGACAGGCCAGGGTCCGATTGACGCACGCGACCCGGGTGACATAGCCGCAGATAAAACCCACGTCGTGGGAGACGAGCAGGATCGTCATGCGCGCGTTCAATTGCTTCAGCAAGTCGAAGATGTCGCTCTCCAGGCGCAGATCGATGTTCGCCGTCGGCTCATCGAGAATCATGACCGTCGGCTCGGAAACCAGGGCCCGCGCCAGCAACACCCGCTGCAGTTGCCCGCCGGACAGGCTGCCGATCCGGCGGTCGGCCAGATCCGCCGCCTCGACCTCCTCCAGGGCCCGCCGGGTGGCCTGCCGATCGGCCTTGCCGATGACGTCCGGTATCAAGGCGCCCAGCCGGCCGGGGCGTGATCGGCGACCGAGGCATCCCAGCAGTACCACCTGCTCCACGGTAATCGGAAAATCTCCGGGGAAGCCGGGGTGCTGGGGGACATAGCCGAGCCGTCGCGTCGCCTCGCGCGGGCGCTTTCCCAAGACGACGAGCTCCCCCGACTGCGGCTCGAGCAGCCCCAGAATGAGCTTGAGCAGGATGCTCTTGCCGCCGGCATTCGGGCCGACAATGCCGAGAAACTCGCCCGCCGCGACCTGGAGGTTCACGCCTTCGAGCACCGGCGCCCCACCGTAGGAGAAGCTCATATTCCGGATCCCGATGACGCATTGCGGCGAGGTCATCTGCCGGCGGCCCCAGCGATCCGCCGTGCGACCCGGCGCAGGTTGTCGGCGTAATCGGCGGCCAACGGATCGATGGCCACTACCCGCCCGCCGATTTGTCGGGCGACCTGCTCGGCGGATTTCCGGGAGAACTGGGGTTGGACGAAGATAACCTGCACCTGCTCGCGCCCGGCCTGCTCGATCAGGGCCGTCAGGGCACGAGGTCCCGGCTCCTTGCCGTCCTTCTCGATGGGGACCTGGATCAGTCCGTAGGCCCGCGCGAAGTAGCCCCAGGCCGGATGGAAGACCATGAACTTGCGCTTGGACAGGCCGTCGAGCAGGGATCGGATGTCCCGGTCCAGCGCATCCAGCTCGGCCGCGAATGCCCGGTAACGCCGGGCATAGACCGCGCCGTGCTCGGGATCGAGCGCGGTGAGCTGGTCGCGGATAGTGCCGGCCATGTGTTTGACCAGGCGTGGGTCGGTCCACACATGGGGGTCGGACTCATGATGATGAGCATCACCTGGGTGCTCCGCCGGGTGTCCGTGGTGGTCTCGATGCCCATCATGACCCGCGGGGCTCCGCGCATCGCCGCCACCCTCGTCATCGTGCTCATGGAACTCCATTCGATGCAGGTCGATGCCGCTACGGACATCGAGCACCTGCATAGCGGGGTTGGCGGAGCGGATGCGTCCCATCCAGGCGTGCTCGAAGGGGACACCCACGCGTATATAGAGGACGGCCTCGCTTAGCGCGGCGATCTGCTGCGGGGTCGGGTCGTAGGTGTGGGGGTTGTAACCCGGTCGCACCATCACGCGCGCATCGACCTGCTCGCCGCCAATCTTCTCGACGAAGGTCCGGATCGACACAACGCTGGCGAAAACGCGCAGGGGCTCGGTCCGGCCAGCCGCTGGGCCGACGGTGAATACCAGCAAGAGCAGCAACAAGGCATGACGCATCGGTTTGTCCCCCGTTCTCGCGGACTGTGGGTGCCGGTCTTGGCGACTAGTACGCCGTTTCTTCATATTTTGCATCTATCTGTAGGCTGTGCCCACCACTCGTAGGGTGGGCTGCGCCCACCAAATGTGTCCGGATGGTGAGCACAGCCCAGCCTATGGGTTTGATAATGAAAAATAAGGTGAAACTGTGTACTAGTACACCATTTCGAATGATATTGCGAATGCACGGAGCATATTTGCATCAAGCTCAAGCGACTCTACCCGCAACATCAAGGGAAATGAGGTACTAGGCTGAGGTCGCAGCCACCGGCCGGCAGTGAGCGCTAAAAGAATATATATAATATAACAGGGTCTAGATAACTTTAGCCACTGCGAGAGCATGCTAAGGTTATGTTATGCAAGGGAAAAACAGGTATTTCAGGCGTTCACACCTTTCGGAAGCCAAATTCAGAGTGATTATCCGCTCTTTTGCG
>Ga0209367_1011375_pt1 | contig 11804 bp, 8 predicted proteins | sample WorMetLIZISLAND2_FD_187412 | JGI IMG/M metagenome (GOLD analysis project Ga0209367, IMG submission 187412) | Marine gutless worms symbiont microbial communities from Max Planck institute for Marine Microbiology, Germany - Olavius geniculatus... ... | reverse complement strand
ACACTGACATTTCACAAGGTAGTGTAGTGACACACTTAGGGTGTGGTAAGATTTATAGTGAGAGTTTTATTGCAAATTGTCTCCTGATTCTGACAGTGAAAGAATTTTGAAAATCGGTTAATATTTGGTGAAGTTATGAGGTATACAAAAAACTGTGCCATTTTTTTTGGCCCACCCTGTACGTTAACATTTCGGTGTCACAATTTCACTCATCAACGCAAAATTACTCGTTGACTTTCAACTGCTGAGAGAGAGCGAGAAACAAACGAACAAACAGAAAAAACTTAGCTAAAACTTAGTTAATGCAGCAGTTCTCATAAAGGCCAGAATGTCAATAATTTTTTTCTCGGGTGGATCAAAGTCAAAACAATTCTGAAGAACTTGAACGGTATCCATAATGACATTTGTGTTGTATTGCCGAATAAAAAGGATAAAGGCATAAAGGAAGCACGGAAGGCAGCTATAAGGAAGTGCAACAGATCTGAGATCATGCACGTATAATCAATCATTAATTTTTGTCGTTGCACTGACGTGTGTCCGTATATCTCCGTTGTTGCTATGCCGGCACAGACAATGCCGCCGAGCCCGGAAAATATTCCCGGCATTCCGTGAAGATTGTGAACTCCGCACGTGTCGTGTATTCCCAGACGCGACGCCAGAAACGGCTGCAGCAAACGCATTTAAACTGTCGTTACTTTATACCCCGTTTACACGATCAAGCAATCATCAAGCAAACATCGAGCAATTAAAGCACACGTCGTGCACGTGTATTTTGAATGCATTTGCTAGATGTTTAATGCTCAATGATTGCTCGATGTTTGCTTGATCGGGTAAACGGGGTATTACTGTGCTAGATGGCATTTAGAGAAAACTTTTGCAGTTGCGCTAATTATGCACTATTAGTGGATCAGTGCAGACAAAGTACGTTTTTTTAAATTTTTGTCCTTTAGATAATGTGTGCATATAACTGTTTCAGTCACTAAAAAAGTGCATACCGGGAATTTTGCGCTAGACCCCATGGACAGGCGCCCAATACTCGTTAGACGTGTGCCTGCCGTTACTTTGTGTGAGTGTAGACTTATCTCTATACAAGAAATCTGAGCTGATGCTTATGAGATGCGCAACAGCATCAGTTTAATATCATGCGCAAGTTATCTTGTCTATCTCCAGTAATTTGAGCAAAAATTCACTCTTCAATCGTTCATCGCAGCCTGAAATCGCGAAAAATCAATAAAACCCGCTGTGTTTGTATTTCCAGGTCGTTCACGATCACTGATGTTGGTACCCCCGGAAAGTTCGTCAGCAGTGTTTGTTACGGTAAGCAGAAAGTGCTGTTGCGCGTAAAACGCCTGAGTAGGCCTACATCAGAACGAAGCGTCTTACGGAGACGTAGCGGTATCCAAGAACGGAGAGTATTGCAGCCAGTGATCCAATGATAAGAGCTCCCCACGGTTGTATCATCATATCAGCCATTGTGCCGACAGCCACGCCGCCCGCCAATGTAGCGTTCTGAACGTGAACCTGTATCGCAACATCACATCGTGCGGTTATGTGTACGGCAAAGCCGCGCAAATTGTGGAAGCAGCTGTTTAGCCTTAAGGAAAATAACAATTCACAAAGACAGTCAATCATTATCATCACCATTTATTCACCAAAATGTAGATACACCGTAACCCATAAAAAAACCGTTGGCAAAACATTCCAGGCTCATAACAGCGCTTATGGTAGCGTTAACTAGTAGCCTACATCACCTGAAATACCAGTAGTTTATGCAAGTAAAAAAATCTTAGTCCTTCTTCTGCAGCAACTTAGCTGTCGGCGGCGGGATATAGCCGGATTGGCTGAAAGAGCTCACAAAAATCCCCAACACCTAGACAGAAAACACAAAGTGGTTTTGCAAATAAGGGACGATTAGGACGAAAAATAATAAAGAAGTCATAGAAAAGGGGGTGCTTTCGAAATGCCGGGTTCGCGTTTCAGAAATTTGATTACCATGTCGAATTTTCCCTTGCGAACGAGAGCGGACATGGCGAAGGTGACGACAGCGCATGCTGCCAGTGAGAAGTAAGTGTTGATCACTGCACGATATTGACCCTCGCCTACAGCCGCGGCACTGTTGAAGCTGGGCCAGAACAGCCACAAAAAGATGGTACCTTGGCACAAACATTGCATGTTTATAACTACAGAAAGCATCGCTTTCACGATTTTTTACACTTGTAAACTGACACAACCTATTTATGTGCATTCCAGAACGTAAATTCACAGATTACTTCTACTGTCACCAATAAGTACAGTAAACAAAAAAACAAAATAATTTGGCAAAAAAGCGGAATCATTAATTGTTTGTATTTGCCAGTGGCAGCATATAAAACTGGCAACTGCACAGATTCTGGCTGAGGGTTTAACCTCAAAACTCTTTTTTCCTAGAGGTCAGAAAACCCTACAATGTGTCATTGAACCCCACAGGTGTACCTGCCAAAGGGCATTTATATCTATTGAACGCTTTAAGGCGGGTCACAAATGTGACAGACAGACAGGCGACAGACAGACATACCACGCTACGGAGAAATGTGTAGAAATAGGCGGAATCACTAGTGCCTGTAAAAATGATTTCGCCTAACAATACGGAGCAAAATTACCGATCATGGCGAACAAGTCTGAATGGTAGACGGATCCTTGTTTTGCTTCGGCGTTGCGGACATCGTCAGGCCTGTGGACGAACAGTGAGACCGCGAGACCGAAGTATGCTCCAAACACGTGCACAACCATCGAGTCACCGATGTCAGATGCCTTCAGAGCAGAAAACACAATCCACCATGATCATCATCGTCATCATCATCATCATCGTCAGCATCAAGTTATACTGGCGATCGTGTGAAGTTGTTTCGCACAACATTTTGTATCTGAAGATCGACTGTCAATCGGACTCCTGGTGGCAATAGCAGTCGATGACTGATTTACCGACCGATTCATCGATAAGCACTGCACAATGCAGATTACTGCAAGAAACAGGCAATACGAGTTGCGACACTTCCAACAGTATACAGTGTACGTACATACCTGGAGTTTGTTGAATACGATGAGCTGGTTGGCCTGGTAAAGGACGATCTCAATGACCGCCATAATGAGCAGTTGCATCGCACTGACCTTGCCCAGTACGGCACCAAACGATATCAGCACTGCCGCCGCAGCAAACTCGGCTCCGATTATACTGCACGATACAACAAAAGCGTGCTAAGTCAGACCGAACCGTTGATTTTCGCAAAAATAACAGAAATTGTTGCCAGCAGATATCACATATTTCAAACCTATAATGCACGGTCGAATTGGATTTTAGCGCTTTTTCAGACCCACTAGCTGGATTTTAGGGGTTCTACTTCTAAGAAGAGGAAGGGAGGAAGAGAAAGAGAAAGAGAGAGAAAGGGGAAAAGAGCAAGGGAGGTTAGGAAAAAAGCGAAAAAGGGAGGAAAAGGGTCAAAAGGAAAAGGGAAAGAGGAAAAAAGGAAAAGACCCCCCTTCAAAAAAAATTCACACTTCTGACTATGCCACTGCTTTTGCAGTCACCAATTCGTCGTTTCACTCTCCGCAACCATGACGCTCTGTGCCGCACCGCCTTGGAAGTTGGAAAAGTCATTAGTCCGGTATCACTGTCGAATAACCGTACGTCTGCGACTGAAAAGTTGACGTTTACGCGTAAGTTTTTGCCGTTAACTGACGTAAAGCAGAACGCCTTATTGTCACGCTTTCCGATTGCGATTTCTAGTCATATACCAAGAACAATAATTTGGTACGCTGAAGTAGAAACGGAAATTCGTTTAAACAAAAAAAAAACAAATATAAAATGTTTATGAATTATTTTACCAGTAACCACGTCCAAAACATTTCGCATTCAGTGTTAGAAATTTCTACCAGAAATGCGCCTTAGGCCCTCATGTGCAATGAAACATTTTGTTTTTACAACACAGCGACGGACGCGCTTACTCAGAGATGCCGATGCGGATGATGCCGTCGTCCAGGTGCAGGATCCAACCGGCAGTCAACGTGGCCCACTGGACCACCAGCGCCGCCAGCAGCATGTTGATGCCCACGCTGCTGTAACCGTACCGCTTTAGAAACGTCATCAAGAACCCGAACCCCACGAACATCATCACGTGAATGTCCTGGAAAACTGCATCCGCAAAACATCTGCAAACGATGTCGATCCGCCATTCCAAAGTGCCACCACAGTTAACCATAGGGTTACGGCGTAGCGTGTGCTTACAGTGTAGGCCTAAGCCTTGTGAAGTGTGGTACCCTTGGCCTTTAGATCTTCGAAACGTCAACGGCTACGTTAACTTTCTGCGTCATTTTGTTTTTAATTTTTATGTCACGACTACACGATACGCTGCACAAGGCCAAGCCATAAATTAGAAGACGGCCAATGTCACAATGGTCACAGCACAGCATAACGCTGTGGTCGAAAATGGACCACAGTGTTTGTACAATGGCTACACAAAAATATGCGTGTAAAAGGGACAACCGTAAACGATGAACACTCTAACACACAGCGTCAGGGGTCGATGTCATAAAATAAACATATTTATGTTAGGTAGTGACAATGGGTCAAATAGCCATAGGTGGTAACAATGTTTAACCAGTAATGTGTCTTCCCGCATCAAAACGCCTTCATGTGGTTTTCTATACTATAGCAGCTTCAAAAAAAACAATCGTTTGTTGTGATCGATTCATTTGGCAAATATGAATCTATACTCAAAAATAGAGGTCAGCCAGGAGTGACGTCCAACAGTTCAACGATTTGAATATCATAATTTAGTGGCACAGAGCTACACAGTGTGACCATAAACCACTTCACTAGAGCTTAACTAAACAGTGTAAATAATAAATGTACAAAACATCAGTTTATACACTTGTTAACGGCGACATGCAATAACTGACACATCGAAAACAGCAAAAATCATAAAAAGGTGATATCACTCACCATCACATCGTCTAACTGTCAATGTGCTGTTGAATAATATTACCTATTCACTATACAACTTTTATGGGCCTACGATGACAATGAGGAGCCGTTTATAGGTGAAATTTTTATACAGGAGCGTTTTTGGCCGAAAATTTCTAAGTCCGTTTTAGGGCCAAATTTTCGACTTTGGGGAGATTTTTCAGCGGTTAGATATTAACTTCGAATTTCGGTTCCCGAAAAAGTTTGACCCTTGTGTGAGGCCGCGTTGTCCGAGCCATTGCGCGTAAAAATCCGCCGAACGGTCTGACCTGTAGGTCGGTCAACAAAAAAGTATAGCCTATATATACTAGAAAAATTTTCGTTATATTTCACCCATTTGCCGAGAAGTCCCCAATGTACAAATTTGCACAAAATTTTGCACAGGGGGTCGTCTCGCGGACTAATTACCTGTTTCAAATTTTGTGTCGATTGGTTGAGGGGTTTCGAATCTGCGCGGGGTCAAATTTTGCCATTCTCCATTGACAGCCAGTCGCCATTAACACAGGGCTGCGCTACCGCGCGCGCGCCTGTGATAGTCATCATTGCTAACATTGGAACTCCTTCTTTTTTCAGCCCATCGCGGTAGAATTGCTTACCCCGATGCAGGAGCAAGACAGTTTCTTACTCCAGCATATGGTTCAGTTTTGTTGCACCACAGTTTTGTTTCAGTCGACTGCCCGGAGTGTAGGCATATAGTTCGCAGTCGAGATTTACTACAGATATTATTGGAAACAAGCTGTCGCGTTTTTATTGACCACGCAAAACGTTTTATACTAAACATGTGTTTAAAACGACAGAAATGCAACGAAATAAAATAAAACGAAATGACGTCGTTCTGCTTTTGACGTGCGAGCTGCGGCTGTCATTTTAGTTCACTTCATTTTTGCCTATTTGAACACACTGTAGCACAGTGGCGTAGTCAAAAATGTAAATTGGGAGCCTCGCCACTCTTCCGCTTTCGTTCCCTTTCCTTTTTCGCCTTCTTTTTTCTTTCTTTTTTTTCTTTCCTTACGCTTCTTTTCCCTCCTCTTTCTCTCCTCTCTCTTTTAAGAAGTAAGACCCCTAAAATCCAGCTAAGGGATCTGGGAGAGCATTGTAAGCTCTTTCAGCAGAAAATTTGATGACAACAATTTCAATCAATTTCCTGAGAATCAACTAAAAATGACCAAATTGGCACATTTAGTGCTGCTTAAATGTATGTTTAAGTCTTGTCTGGAGGACTAAGAGCTGGGCCTCCTTCCCCCTGGAACGATGGCGCAGTGAATTGACTCACATGGATACGACTGTCCCACTTCGAGCATTGACGAAGCTCCATGGTCATGGCTCGCGTTGAGCGGAACACCAGAGCGAGGAATGCCAAGTTGTGGGTACCTCACGAACTCGCCAAACAGGACGATGAACACGGCCTGAAGCACGATGGCTACTAGTGCAAATCGACTGACGTTGCACATGCTATTGCTGCCGCTCATGCTGCCCCAACGATCTATAGTATCTGCATGACCGAACACAAGCTAACACGTATAAAACAGTTTTTAGTTTTGTTTTGCAGCTTTATTATTTCCGTTTAAGGTTCGCACATGTAAGATGCAACATTTAAAAATGAAAAAGTATGAACTCTTTTGACTTTCAGTGCTATTGGAAAAATAATTAATTACGCAAATAATGTTAACGTGCAAATGCTAAACAGTTTCAGTCTGTTTCGGTTAACAAATAACAATCAATCGGAGGGAGATACGGCATCTGAAGCATTCTGAGCTCCGCTAGCTTGATGCACCTGAGCGCATCAGTATGTTTATGCGTCGCTGTCTGGATGGAACTGCTCCACGGTACCTTGCTGCACACTGCACCCCAGTCTCTGCGACTGCCTCAAGACATCATCTTCGTTCTGCTGCCAGTCATCAGTTTGTTGTGCCGTCTTACCGACTGAGTTCATACGGACGTCGGGTTTTTTCTGTCGCAGGCCCGATGACATGAAACTCACTGCCGAGACATTCGTGTGATCCTGTTCACACCATATCTGTTTTTGGTCGATTACTTGAGACATTTTTCTTTTCAGAGTAATAATGTATGCAGCGCATTAGAGGCTTTTGGCGTTGATGCGATTTCTAAAAAAATAGTTTTACTTACATACTTACTTACCGCGGCGTCGTAGCGTGAACGCCTAAATAAATAGAACAAAATGTTATATTATTGTACAATGCTGTTTGATGTCTGTTTTATCTTACTGCACAGCCTAGCAAGTAATTGTGTCGCCCATTAGCCTACCTGGTAATGCCGTTGCGGTTAACAGTCCTTCTTTGACGCTAACGCTAAAAACTGTCTGATTTTATCAACTACACAAAATCGTTCACTGTCATCATGACATTGCATGTTATTCTCTACGGTGAGACATACCGTTAAATGTCAGCGTGCGCATATGTCAATGTACAAACTACTGGACCTAAATATGTTCTACTGGCAAGTACAATGGAGCCATTAGGCCTAAGTTGCCAAGAGTGATCATAAAAACTAAATCAAAATATTCGTGCAGTCATGCTACGCTGTGCTTTTTATTACCCTCAAACAATCGCACCCTAACCTTGACTGTGACTCACTACCGTAGACCAAACGTAATGAAGTGCATACAGACTTGAAACATTGTGCATACCGCAATTCCAAAACGTAGGCCTATAGTTCGGTTAAGTATATAGGCACAGCTTAGGCTACAGCGAAATAATATACACTGTGTTTCATAAAAAGGACCCTTTTTTGTTTTTTTTCATAATTCACTCAAATGATGATCAATTTACACAAAATTTTTGCCAGTTGTAGCTAAAGAAATACTAAATCAAAATATTGCAACAAAATATGGCGTGAGACATTATGGTGTCAGCATTAAGTCACAACTAGCAAAGAATATTTAATCAACTGCCGTATTTAGTTGCAACATTTTGAATTAGCATTTCTTCAGCTACAACTGATAAAAATTTTGTGTAGATTGATCATCACTTGAGTAAATTATGAGAAAAACAAAAAGGTGTCCCTTTTTTATGAAACACCGTGTAGAACAAAAACGTGTTGATCTTTGCCGATGATTTTTTTTACCACAGTGGAACCGTAAACATATGATTCAAATCTGTAGTATTTCTGTACACAGTTCATTTTGTACACTGCTATTTTTGCATTCACTATATTTTTGCAGACCGCCATCAAACGTTGTCATCACGAAGAAAATTGCATGAAATCTTAATTGGTAATTGGGAACTGACGCCTTAATTGGGTGGTTCTATTCTTGGGCAGCGGGTTTTTCGTATAGATCTAGCAAAGTTTAACATTAACTGATACCTAATATTAGCTGACAAAAATATTTACCATAGTATTTGCAACATCAAATATCTTTAGAGTTTGATATTTCTGATCATACTGTAACTAATTAACAGCAGCAACATGAGTATAAAAGCATCCATGCTACTTTCTGTATAGGCCTACTAACGCCTTCAATGTCTTTCCACAACTGTCTTGCCACTCAGAGTGTCCGCCCCCAAGCAACGAGAAACCACCCAAGCTGTCCGATCCCCATCAAGAATGTAACTGTTGAGCCACGCAGTCGTAGATCTCTGATCTCAGATGGCTTAACCTGCATGTACGGCAGTGATTTTGCACCATCCAAGGTCATAGATATTGATACCTTCAAAAAGGTGGTCACCAGCGTTTGTTACGATAAGCAGCATGTTTGTGCCGATCTGCAACCGTTTTTCACGCTAGAGGAGCCAACAGCGGTAAAGTGGACTTTTTACAGGGGCATTTTTACGCTTTTGTTTGAGACAAACCCCCTCATTTAGCGGCACAAAATTGTGTAAAAAAATTAGGGTACTTATTTACTCACTTACTAGTGTCAGCCCACAGTGAAGATTTCGTGATTCTAGCTTGTACTGCTTTGATAGGGCTGCACAGTGCGACGGACAGTTAAACGGACAGACGGACGCCTCGACGACAGCTAAAACGCACATGCTGTCGCGCATAATAAAAGGATTGAAATATCTTTTAACCATGATAATGTGCCATTGACATTCTAACGCCATTCAGATATCGTGCATCATGTTCCGTAAAAAACAACCACTCTCAGAGACCGCGGAAAGTATTTGAAAGTGGGGGCAAACCATGGCGAGCGCGGAGCGCGATCCTATAACGGAGGAGTGGGGGCGGAGTCCACAGCGGGGTCCAGGGGCAGAGCCCTTGGTCAAGGGGTCAGGGGGGCAAAGCCCCCGTGAAGCTGAAACACTTTTAGCTTTTGGACGTTCAATGGAGGTGGCAAATTTGCCCACTTTTCTAAAATCTAGAAACACAGAAAACCAAACATTTGCGTTGTCTCGCCAACGTGGCTATCGTAGGCCTACCATCTTCTACTTTTATACACCATCTAGCCATATACGGCCTGTGGGATGGAACTTTGTCCCCCAAAAGCAAACTCCTTCTTTTTGACGCGCTACAGCTATGCTGTAGTCTCTGGCATGCACGATGCGTCTGTTGTCCGTCCGTTCGTCTGTGGGTCATGGTTGTATTGTGGCTAAACAATGCGAAATAGGGCCATGGTTGATATTGATTACTAATAGAAAATCGCATAGGCCCTTCCAGGTAAAATGAAAATCATCGATCTTGGTTGACTTTGAAGGTCAGTACGTACTGCAACAGCAACTGTAGCCCATAGGCTGTAGCGCGTCTTCCCTAGCGACAGCTAGACTTCTTGTTTGTGAACTGATACACAAATTTTGACGATTTATACTTCAGTTAGCAAAACTGTGCAAATATTTCGGGCCTACCATTTCAGCTTCAAACCTGTGCAAACTGTTGTAGGTTTGCAGAATGTGCAACGTCTGCACAGGTTTGAAGCTGAAATGGTAGGCTTCAGTCACCAAAAATTGCAATGGCTTAGTTACTCGCATTTTGCTCTTTGCTGCATCTTTGAAGCATCACACCGCTGCAATATTACCGTCTGCATTGGCTTCATGCGCCGGAGTGATTAGCGTATAAACCAGCGTGTCCATGGCGCCGGCCTACCTGGCTGACGCTCTATTATTGAACTTCCTGGTCAACAACGATTTCGTTTAGTTCGCTCATCATCGAACTCGTCACTGGCTGTAGCACTCAACAATCTACATCGGCGAAGCGACCGAGCGTTGCCCGTTTCTGCAGTAAAATCTTGGAACAGACTGCCATCAGATGTGACGTCACCAAAGTGTCTACGATCATTGAGACTAAACTTAAGTCTTTAAACCTTTTTTGTTTTCCGTAAAGTAACTGTCAAGTGACTAAAATGCTAGGCATTTTTACTTTAAAATTTAATATAATGTAATGCAAAGCATTAGCACCAACAATTTATTTGTGCATGGGCATGAAAAGTGGGGGCTTGCCCCCCCCACTCGAAAAAGTGAGAAAGCAATTGCCCCCTTGCCCCCGCGGTTCCACGGTCTATGACCACTCTCGTTATATTTAATATATGTAAAAAATTTACCAGTTTACAACTGTGTGTAAGGACGATGTGATGATATCAGTCCTCTAAAACAGCAAAAATCATTTGGGTAACCTTAGATGGGGCTATGCATATGGCGTCCTTACAAGCTGAATTTAGTTGGTAATCACTAACATAGTCTAAAGCCTTCTTCATTTGATGTTATTTGTAGTATTAGGCCTACTTGCCCAATGTTTACTGATTAGCATACCAGCCGAAAATGTTTCTGTTAGCGTATGGCTTAGCTAATGGTAGGCCTAACAAGGAAGCGAAAATATGACCCTGTGCCGACACAATATTCAGCTAACCGCGCACTCATAGGCCTACATGTATGCATACAAACTGTCCAACTGCACAGTACAACCGTAACCCTGACATTTATGCCTTATTGTTTGAGTTATGAACGCTTGTAATAAATGCCGCTAAACAAAGCGAAAAAATGAGCGACACGCAAGATATCTTTGGGCTATAATGCAAGCCAGACATGACGCCCAGACAACGACCTGTATACGAGCACGCCGGGCGGGCTACAAACCTGCAAACAGCGACACAATGCCAAAAGCGGGAACGGACGCCAAGCCATCGTCCACGTTCACGGAAGAAGGCCTATTCGTCACCAACGTCAACTCAGCCTTCCATCCCTCCGGGGTGAACGAATCGAGTAACTAAACTGGCTGAGGGTATGGCAAGGCAGATGCAGCTGTGTCGGACAACAGGCAACCATGGGTGATGCGGTTTGCCATATGGCAGGTGGCGCTCCGTAGCTCTTCGAGGTAGGCTCTATACCACTTAACCATTTAACGCCAGGAGTGCGTCAGACACCGTCGCCAAAACGTTCGAATTGAGACACGTTACTAACGCGCAGTGACATGACATATTAAAATACACTGTGTCCGGAAAAATAACCCCCTAAACATCGTACAATAAAAATGTCAAATCTAAACAAATTCAAATAAAATTTAATATCGATAACAAAATATCGCAAAATTTTTGGACAGCCGCATTCACGTAACATGGCGACACACGACCGGGCGACATTAAGAAATAAAAAAGAAAAGAACATATTAAATGCAAAGTCAATTGAACTCAAATCCGACTTACTAAGCGAGCAAGCTTCAAGTGCATAAAGCAATACAGGAACACATTTACTATTAAACAACTGTATAGTAACTTCTTCAGAGGCAACACGCCCAACTTTGCCAAAGACACTGTTCGCAGCACGATAGAACGAGCGTTTGGGCTTATCGAGGGAGATTTTAAACCGAGAAGAACGCACAATATAAACACCCAAATATCGAAGTTCACCTGACCACTGCA
>Ga0209367_1011374_pt1 | contig 11804 bp, 10 predicted proteins | sample WorMetLIZISLAND2_FD_187412 | JGI IMG/M metagenome (GOLD analysis project Ga0209367, IMG submission 187412) | Marine gutless worms symbiont microbial communities from Max Planck institute for Marine Microbiology, Germany - Olavius geniculatus... ... | reverse complement strand
TTCCACGAAAAACCTTTCATTTACACCTGAAAGAATGTGAATTTAGATTCAATCATCGAGAGGAAAGCTTATATGATATAATACTTACTCTACTGAGAGAAAATCCTCTCTAAAGTTATCTAGACCCTTCTATATTCCGCTCCGTATCGTCGGGGCCCCGGGCCCTGATGAATAGCTCTCTGGCCTCTTTCCTGTCGATGACGAACGAGTGCGAAGGATATCCCGTCAATAGGGTGTCGATGCCTTGTTGCGAGATGTTTTGATATTTTCTGCTCAGTCGCGCTCCGTAATAAGCGGCGACACTCAGCGCTCGCCCCTGTTCACCAAGTCTCATCGGATCGATCTGGCTGGTGATCGGAGCCACGATTTTACACGCCATCTCCGAAGCGAGTTGAGCGGTAATTTTCGTACCCAATCCACTTTCGAGGCTGATATCCAACAGATAGTCCCGAAAGGTTGCCATTACTCGGTCCTGGATCGCTGACAGCGACTGTTGGATGTCCAACCCGGAAGATGCCTCGAACAGCTCATCCTTCTTTCTGAACTGCACATCGAGTGGCCCCAACTCGCCGCGATCGGACACGATGAGCTCGTTCGCCCCGATTGCGACGAGGGTCCCCGCGCTCTTGCATACACCGGGGATCATCAGCCGGAAATCACCCGGATAGTGATGCCCAAAGGCCCGCGCGATCCGATAACCCGCGTCGGCGTCACCACCGAAGGTTACCAACACCAGGTAACCGCGAGAGTTACCCCTCTCCTGAGCGTTCCTCTCCAGAAGATCCGAGAGGGCGTTATAACCGGAAAAGTCAATTGGGCCGAGATAAACGACGTAGTCGTATGCTTGGTCCAGGTCTGACTTAAAATTCATCAGCGTTTACTCGATGTTTCCTGGTGGGCACAGCCCACCCTACGTCACACTTTGAAGCTGTCCTCGGCGACCGAATCTTCTGTGTTTGCCTACCCTACACCCCATGCCTTTCCCGATTCCGGTCTTCCTGTGCCCGGTACTGCTGGAATCTGGGAATGAATTTGTCCCAGTCGATGCTGTGGGCGTCGATCTCCGGGCCGTCGATGCAGGCGTGTTTGCGCACCAGCTTGCCGTCGCTGGTCACCGGGACCATACAGGCGCCGCACATGCCGGTGGCGTCGACCATGATGGAGTTGAGGCTGGCGATGGTACGCACGCCGTAGGGCTTAGTAAGATCGCTGACGGCGCGCATCATGAGCGGCGGACCGATGGTGACGACCTCACCGATGGTGCGGCCGGTCCCCGCTTTGGCCTTCTCCAGCATTTCTTCCAAGGGTCCGGTGACAAAACCCTCGACGCCGAAGCTGCCGTCGTTGGTGGCGTAGATGACCTCCAGCGTATCCGGGAACTCGGCCTGGAGCCGGCCGATGCGTTCCTCCGGCTCGGCCCAGAGCATGAGTTCCCGGGTGCGAAAGCCGGCGATCAGGGTGACTTGATTGCCCATCCGCAGGCGCTCGCGCATGATGGGGTACACGGGCGGCAGCCCGACGCCGCCGGCGGTGAAGACAACGGTCTCGCCCTCGGCATGGCGGTGCAGCTGGCTCGGTAGTCCGAGAGGTCCGGCGATGCCCGTAAAGGCGTCGCCGACCTGCAGCTTGTTCATGACGATGGTGCTGCTGCCCAACCCCTGGATGACCAGGTCGATGGTACCGGCCGCGGTGTCCCAATCCGCCAGGGTCAGGGGGATCAACTCACCCTGCTCCCAGGCCAGGACGCGCACGAACTGACCGGCCTTGGCGGCCTTGGCGACCAGGGGCGAATACACCACGAACTCGACGATGCCCGCGGCCAGGTCGAGCTTGTCCAGGATCCTGGGTGGGACCTGGCCGGTCTCGGTATAGCGTTCCGCGTACTCGACCAGGGACTTGAGCTCGCTCAGGCTGAAAGGGTTTTCGCCCATGATCTCGCGGGCGGCCTCCTGGCCGTCGCCGGCGGCCTTGATGGCGGTGGAGCCGCCTCGGGCCGCGTCGCCGCCGGTATAGACGTCATCCACCGAGGTCTCCTGGGTCCCGGACCGGATCTCGATAGTGCCCCATTTGCTGGTCTTGAGCTCCGGCTCAGCGTCCTTGACGATGGGGTTGGAGGCATTACCGAGGGCCATGATAACCAGGTCCACGGGCATTTCTTCGATGTTGCCGGTAGCCACAGGACGCCGCCGCCCGGAGGCGTCGGGCTCCCCCAGCTCCATGATATCGAGCAGGGCGCGGGTGACGAATTGGGTCTTGTGGTCGCCGACGAACTCCTGGGGCGCCCGCAACACCTTGAGCCGAATGCCTTCTTCCAGGGCGTGGTGCAGCTCCTCGACGCGCACCGGCATCTCGGCCTGGGTGCGGCGGTAGACGATGGTGACTTCTCCCCCCAGGCGGCGGGCGGTGCGGGCCGCATCCATGGCGGTATTGCCGCCGCCGATGACCATCACCTGCTTGCCCACGGTGGCGGGCAGGGGCGTCTCGTACTCCTCCTTGTGGGCCTTCATCAGGTTGACCCGGGTGAGGAATTCATTCGCCGACAGGATGCCGAGCAGATGCTCGCCGGGTACGTTCATAAAACGGGGCAGGCCGGCGCCGGTGCCGATGAAGATTTTCCAAAAACCGGCGCGCTTCAGGGCCTCCAAAGTCGCGGTCTTGCCGACGATGAAGTTGCGCACGAATTTGCCGCCCAGCTGTTCGACCTTCTTGACCACATCGTCGATCAGCGCGTTGGGCAGGCGGAATTCCGGAATCCCGTAGCGCAGGACTCCCCCCAGCTCGTGGAAGGCTTCAAAAACCGTGACCGGATAGCCCTCCTTGGAGAGCAGATAGGCGTTGATCAGGCCGGCCGGGCCGGAGCCGACCACCGCGATGGGCGGGCGCTCGGCCTTGGCCCAGGGGCTGACGGCCGGGGTCAGCTGCAAGTACTTGTCCGGGTTCAGGAGCTTCTGGCTCTGGGGCAGATACCACTCCAGTTGGCCGATCTCGATGGGGCGCTGGTTGTGGGTGCAGACCCCCTGGCACTGGATCTCCTGCGGGCATACCCGACCGGTGACGTTGGGCAGGGGGTTGGACTCCTTGATCAGCTCCAGGGCCTGGCGGAATTTTCCCTCTCCCATCAGATGCAGCAGCTCCGGGATATGGATCTTGACCGGACAGCCGCCCTTGTTTTCACCGCCGTCCATGACCGGCAGACCGATCTCGCAGGGACGGTCATCGCACTGCTTGTCCCGCAGCACCTCCAGCCACACGAACAGCTCCACCTCGCGGAAGCTGTAGCCGAGACCCATGTAGCCGAGGTAGCCCTGGTTGACCAGATCGAAATCCTTGGCCCGCTCTTCAGGCGGACGGATATAGGGCGGGATGTTGTTTTCTCCCGGCCAACCGACCGACAGCCCTTTGAACATGGGGTAACGGTCGGAGAGGTACGCGTCGATGGCACGGATGAACTTGCGCTTGGATTTTAAGGGGATGTTCCACAGAAAACGCATCAGGAGGGTGCTCATGTCATCCCCCCGCAGCAGCAGATCCCAGAGCTTGTGGGTAAAGTCCGGGTCCAGCTCATCCTTCCGAAATTCCCAGGCGACGGCGTCGATACCTTCGGAAATGAATAGCTGGTTGAAGTACTGGGGATCGGTGACCAGACGCTTCTGCAGCAGGTCGATCTGTTTCTGAAAGACCTCGACCGCCTCGCTGTGCTTCAACGCCTGGATCTCGTCCTGGGCATCCTGGATCCGGTCGCGATTGGAGGCGACCGCCTGGTTGGCCCGGTAGTAGCGTTCCAGGTCTTCGTGCTGGTAGGGGCCGGGAGGTTGCGGGTCGGCACCCGGAGTCAGCGATTGATCGACGAATTGATGGGACATGGGTCCACCTGTAGACAGCTTAGCTTCTTACCCTATGGCCTATGAGCAAGTGTAGCACTTGAGTCAGTGTCGGTCTTCGTCCGGGATCCGCGATCGGACGCCACCCCGGCCGGGTGCTTGGTCCCGGACGATAACCGGACCTCGGCAAGGATTAGAGGATTGGACGGCCACCGCCTCGGCCTGTGCCGTCGGAGGAGCAGTTCCGGTGGTAGAGACAACCGCGGAATACACGGAACACACCGAAAAATTCCGTGTATTCTGTGGTTCCTGATCTTTAATCGTCCGTCAGTTCCGCAAGTAATGTCGGGAAGCGGGGAACACCGATAGGAAGTTACTGTGTTAGGGGGTGTTCCCTACTTTATCCACCAGCTGAAATGGGGAAATAATACTCTTTTAAAATCATGGTGTTACCATTAATTGAGGACGCTCCCTAAGGCATGAACGGAAATCGCCTGAGCCCGAATCCCGCTTCGAGTATCATTAGGATATAAGTATGGGCGCGGGTGGTCGGGTCGATGCCCGATCCGATTGCGCTGATGACCGCGCGGCTTGAGGAATCACCCGGCGGGGGTCTTGCGAAGCCCCGTGACGGACGGTGGCGAAGATATGCCTGCCGCAGTTGGGCCTTGGGAAGGCGAGGGGTGTCTATCGTGTCTGCTTGGATCGATTTGACTTTCGGGAACCCGAGTAATTTCCAGGTATTGGCGCTGATGAGGGCCGGTGGCTGGCTGATGCTGCTGATCCTTGCCTGCTCGGTCATCGCCCTGGCTATCGTCATGGAGCGGCTGTGGCTCCTGCGTCGGCGCAGGGTCATGCCCGAGGGCTTGGTTACTAAGATCCGCGAATGGCACTGCGGAGAACGGCTCACGGAGGAGCACCTCGCCCAGGTGCGGGACGGCTCTCCCCTGGGGCGCATCCTGACCGCGGGCCTGGCGAACCGGGAGTATTCCCGGGAGGTGATGAAGGAGGCCATTCACGACACCGGCCGTCAGGTGGTGGCGGAGCTGGAGCGCTACATCAATACCTTGGGCACCATCGCCTCGGTGACGCCCTTGCTGGGACTGTTGGGGACCGTTATCGGGATGATCGAGGTATTCGGCGTCATCGTGGAAGCCGGCGTGGGCAATCCGGGGGTCCTGGCAGGTGGTATCTCCAAGGCCCTGATCACCACCGCTGCCGGTCTTTCGGTAGCCATCCCGGCCCTGATGTTCCACCGCTACTTCAACAGCAAGGTCGATAAGCTCACCATCGGCATGGAGGAGCAGTCCCTGAGGTTGGTGGAGATCATCAAGGGCGAGCGCGCCGAGGAGAGCGCCATCAACCACTTAAAGTTATTGAAACCTATGAACCTGCGCCCGCACCGCCCCGAGCCCCCCGATATCAACCTGACGCCGATGATCGACGTGGTCTTCCTGCTCCTGATCTTTTTCATGGTGTCCACCACCTTCAAGGAAGACACCCGCATCCGGGTCCGGTTGCCGGAGGCCCAGGGAGAGGCCGTCCCCGCCGAGACGCCCCGAGCCCTGGAGATCACCATCGACAAGGTGGGCGTCTTCCATGTGGATGAACGGATGGTAGCAGACCGCACGCCGGCGACCCTGCGGCAGGCGATCCTGGATGCGGTCGGCGAGGAGCGGGAGCGCCCGGTGATCATCCGGGCCGACGCCACGACCCCGCACCAGGCGGTCATGACCGCCATAGATGCGGCCAGCCGACTCGGATTGTTACGCTTCGCCTTCGCCGCGACCCGGCCCGATACCTCCCGATGAACGAGGCGGACGGCGTCGTCACGGGTCCCGCCCGGCTGATCTACCGGCGCCTGCTCGGTTACGCCCGGCCCTACTGGCGACCCTTTTCCATCTCGATCCTGGGGATGCTCGTCTACGCGGCCACCGAGCCGATCTTCGCCGCCATGATGCAACCCCTGTTGGACGGCAGCTTTGTGGACCGTGATCCGAGTGTGGTACGCACCATGCCGGTGCTCCTGGTAACCCTGTTCGTCGTCCGGGGTAGCGCCGGCTTCGTGAACACCTATTTCCTCAAGTGGGTGGGGCGACGGGTGGTGGCGGACCTGCGCCGGGAGATGTTCGAGCACCTGATGCGCACCCCTACCCGCTATTACGACCGCCAAAGCTCCGGTCAGATCCTGTCCAAGTTCACCTACAATGTGGAGAACGTCGCCCAGGCAACGACCGTGGCCTTGACCACCATCGTGCGCGACGGCTTTACCGTCATCGGCCTGCTGGCCTATATGCTGTACATCAATGCCTCCCTGGCGGCGATCTTCCTGCTGATCGGGTCCGCCATGGCGGGGGCGGTGAAGTATGCCTCCAAGCGCTTTCGCCGTCACAGCCGACGCATCCAGGACCGGGTAGGTGAGCTGACTCATGCCGTCCGGGAGGTTATCGACGCCCAGTGGGTGGTCAAGGCCTTCGGCGGCCAGGCCCGGGAGCGCGCCCGCTTCGGTCATGTCAACGAGAAGACCCGCTCCCTGCAGATGAAGATGATCGCCACCGAGGCGGCCAGCGTGCCCCTGGTGCAGCTCATCTCGGCCCTGGCAATCGCCGTGATCGTCTACCTGTCCACCATGCAGGGGCTGCGGGAGGACATTTCGGTGGGGACCTTCATGTCCTTCGTGGTGGCCATGGTGCTGTTGCTGCCGCCGGTCAAACGCCTGACCATGGTCAACGCCCATCTGCAGCGGGGTATCATCGCCGCCCAGAGTCTGTTCGAGCTGCTGGATACGGAGACCGAAAAAGACACCGGCACCGGCACCCTGGGCCGCGCCGCGGGTAGGGTGGCATATCGGGGGGTGGGCCATGTCTACGACCTGGATCAGGGGCCCGTACTCGAGGCCGTGACCTTCACCATCGAGCCTGGGGAGGCGGTCGCCTTCGTGGGGCGTTCCGGCAGCGGCAAGACCACCCTGGTCAGCCTCCTGCCGCGCTTCTACGACGCGACCCGCGGGCAGATCCTCATCGACGGCGTGGAGGTGCGGGAGCTGACCCTTAAAAACCTGCGCGACCAGATCTCCCTGGTAACCCAGGACGTGGTCCTGTTCAACGACTCGGTGGCCAACAATATCGCCTATGGCCGTCCGGGTAAGGCGGACCCGCGGGAGATCGAGCGGGTGGCCCATGCCGCCCATGCCCTGGACTTCATTCGCGCCCTCCCCCGCGGCTTCGAGACCCCCATCGGCGACCGGGGAGTATTGCTCTCCGGCGGGCAGCGTCAGCGCATCGCCATCGCGCGGGCCATGCTCAAGGACGCCCCCGTCCTGATTCTGGACGAGGCTACCTCCGCCCTGGACACCGAGTCGGAGCGCCATATTCAGGCCGCCCTGCTGGAGCTGATGCAGCACCGTACCACCCTGGTCATCGCCCATCGGCTCTCCACCATCGAGCATGCGAATCGAATTGTGGTCCTCGAGCAGGGACGGATCGTGGAGCAGGGCCAGCACCAGGATCTGCTCGCCCAGGGCAGTTACTACGCCCGACTGCACCAAATGCAGTTTCGTACCGAGCCTGGGACCGCATGAGAGGATCGGCGGTATCCCGGCTGGCGGAAGCGGTCTGGTACGATGGCCATCCGCTTGCCTACGCCCTACTGCCCTTGAGCTGGCTCTATTGCGGGGTTGTCGGGATGCGGCGGTCGGCCTACCGGCAGGGCTGGCTGCACAGCCATCGCCTGCCGGTCCCCGTGATTATGGTGGGAAATCTCACCGTCGGCGGTACCGGTAAAACCCCCCTGGTGCTGGGAGTGACCGACTTGCTGCGCCGCCGGGGTTACCGGCCCGGCATCCTGGTCCGGGGCTACGGCGGCAGCGGAACCCGGTGGCCTCGGTTGGTGACCGGGGACGACGACCCTTTCGAGGTGGGAGACGAGCCGGTCCTGCTGGCGCGGAGAAGCGGTTGCCCCGTCGTCGCGGGGGCCGACCGGGTCGCGGCCGGCGAACTGCTTCTGGCCGGCTCCGAATGCGATATGATCGTGAGCGACGACGGACTCCAGCACTATGGTCTGCGGCGGGATCTAGAGCTCCTGGTGGTCGATGCGTCCCGCCGGCTCGGTAATGGGCGCTGTCTGCCGGCCGGCCCCCTGCGCGAGCCCGCGGCACGGGGTCGCGTAGCGGACCTGACCCTGTGCAACGGTGGTCCCTGTCTCGGAGGACAGGTCATGCATCTGGTCCCCGGACCCCTGGTCAATCTCGCTGACCGGGAGCTCACGCGGAATCCGGGGGAGCTGCGCGGGCAACGGGTCACGGCGGTGGCGGGAATCGGCAATCCCGATCGCTTCTTTGCGCTGCTGCGCCGCCTGGGCCTGCATGTGCACGAGCGGCCCTATCCGGATCACCACCCCTTCAGCCGTGAGGATGCGGCATCCTGGCCTCCGGGGCCGGTGGTCATGACGGAGAAGGACGCGGTCAAGTGCAGCGGGTTTGCGCGCCCGGATTTCTGGTATCTTCCCGTGACACCGCAGCTCCCGAGCGAGCTCGAGCGGTTGTTGTCGGAGAAACTAGGGCGTGTTGACATTTAATAAGGGGGTAAACCCTAACCTTCGGGCTTGTCTCCTAATGGTACAGGATTCACAGGATTTTCAGGATTAACAGGATCTTATAATTGTTATTTAAAAAAATAATCCTGTTAATCCTGGAAATCCTGTTAATCTTGTCCTATTAGCGGTTGGCACGACGATTATGTTAACACCCCCTAGAATGTGGACTCCTCCAAGGGAGAGGGGGGAGAATTCCTTGATTGCGCATCAGATTAGGCCCTGAGGGTATCGACAATGGATAAAAGACTTCTGGACATTCTGCGGTGTCCCGTGTGCAAGGGTGTCCTCTACTACGACAAGGCGGCCGCGGAGCTTATCTGTCGGGGTGATCGCCTGGCCTACCCGATCCGGGACGATATTCCCGTGATGCTGGAAGAAGAGGCGCGGGAGCTGGGTTCCGAAGAAGAGATTCCCGCGGCATGAGCGGATACTACCGGTCGCTGGCTATCAAAAACCTGCTCTCTACTGTAGGGTATGTGCATGGATACCTGACTTATGGCCACCATGAATATTTCTCTTCCGGATTCACTGCGGGACTATGTTGCGGACCGGGTAGTGGAGGAAGACTTCAGTACGCCGAGTGACTATGTTCGAACCTTGATCCGGGAGGATCGCCGGCGGCGAGATTTCTTCCGGCAACGTCGAGCGGGACTCGAGGCACTGCAGCGGGTCATCTTACAGGGCATTGAGGATGCGGACACCGGACGAATGCATACTATCGACGACGTCGTGTCCAACGTAAAACGCCGCGGCCGCAAGCGGTTGGCGACGGCAGCTACATGAGGCGGGTTACCTTTACGGATAGAGCATAAAAACCCTGCAAGCCCGCCGGGCCGACAAACTCAGGCCCCTGCCTGCTCGGCTGCCTGCCTGGCCCGGCGCGCCAGCCATACTTCCAGCCCCTGGGCATTGAGGGCGATATCGACGGCGAGGACCTCCCGGATTCGGTACGGGTCCAACGCGCAGCCCTGACGTCCGGCCCGGCTGATCAGCTGCTCCGCGACGCCTTCTTGCAGCCGTTCGCTACGCCCTGCTTGCTCCTTGCTCTCTTCCGCCAACGCCAGCTCGGTGAAGTCACGGATATTGCGGCGTAGCTCGTCTTCCAGCGCTTGGGGATCATCGAGACGTCCGTAGTGGGTCAGATAGACGGCCTTCGGCTCGAAGCCCATCAGCCTGTCCAGGCTTTTCTGCCAGGCATCGGGATCGAAGGCGACGGGGGTGGTGGGGGCGAACAGGAAGGGCCCGCCGGGCGTGTGCAGCTCCGGATAGGCAATGCCGAAGGTATCACCCATAAACCAGCCGCGGCTATGCTCGTCGAAGATACAGCCATGGTGGTTGGCATGGCCCGGAGTGTCGACGAAGGTCAGCGGACGCCCGCCGAGATCGATCACCATCGGGTCCTCCGCCACGATGACACGCTCCGCGGGGATCGGCGTCAGGGTGTCGAAATGCCGCGTGAATTCCTCCTCCCCATAAACGGCGGTGGCCCCGGCCACCAATCTGGAAGGGTCGATCATATGGTCCGCGCCTTTGGGGTGGATCACCAGCCGGGCGTTGGGGCAGCGGGCCATGAGGTCACCGGCACCGCCGGCATGGTCCAGGTGCACATGGGTAGGGATGACGTAGTCGACGGCTTCCGGCGTGAGCCCGAGTGCGGAGACCACAGCCAGCATTCGGGGCACCGAGCGCGCACTGCCCGTTTCCACGAATGCCAGGCGATCGCCCGCGCGCACCAGATAACAGGCGGCCAGGTTGGGGCGGTACAAGCCGGTCTCGATGCAATAGATACCGGCGGCGACTTCTTCGTAGTGGGATTCGTTCATGGTTGAAAAGCTGTTAGGCCCCTTTTTTCATTCCCAAACCCGTAGGGTGGGCTGTGCCCACCAATACCGTGCCTGGATGGCGGGCACAGCCCACCCTACCCCGCCAAGCGAGGTCCGCGCAGGCTGGCGGCACGCCGGGTAGCGCGTTCATCCAGGCCGTTTTTTAAGGCAATCAGCAACCCCAGTCCGATAAAAGCTCCGGGGGGCAAGATGGCGAACAAAGCCCCTTGAAAATCCGGTCCCGGATTCAACCCGAGCCCCTGAGCGGCATCGCCCAACAACAGGTGGGCCTGGTGGAAGAGGGTGCCTTGCCCGATCAGCTCGCGCAGACCGCCGAGGGTCGTCAACACCAGGGTAAAGCCGATGCCCATGCTCAAACCGTCCACCAGGGCGCGATCCGGGGAGGTCTTGGAGGCAAATGCCTCGGCGCGGCCGATGATCGCACAGTTGGTGACGATCAGCGGAATGAACAGCCCCAGCACCTGGTGGAGCGCGTGGAAATAGGCCTGCATCCAGAGCTCGACCACGGTGACGACGGAGGCGATCACCAGCACGAAGACCGGGAGCCGGATCTCCGGGCGCACCAGGTTACGGATCAGGGAGATGGTGAGGTTGGACAAGACCAGCACCGTGGTGGTCGCCAGCCCCATACCGAGCCCGTTGGTCGCTGTCGTGGTGGTCGCCAGCAGCGGGCACAGCCCCAGCAGGGCCACCAGGGCCTGATTGTTGCGCCACAGGCCATCGGCGGCGATTTCCCGGTAGGCTGTGAAGGACATCAGGATTCTCCCCTTGCTCGCGGGCTTGCCGTTGCAGGCTGCTCATAAAGCGAGGCACCCCGTTGCTCCACGAAGCGCAGGGTGTCCCTGACCGCCCGGACGATAGACCGCGGAGTGACGGTGGCGCCCGCGAACTGGTCGAATGCGCCGCCGTCGCGCTTCACCTTCCATTGGGCCTCCGGCGGGTTTTTCAAGGACTTGCCGGTGAAGCTCAATATCCAGTCCGATTTAGCCAGCTCGATCTTATCGCCGAGTCCGGGGGTCTCCTTGTGCGCGAGCACCCGCACGCCCCCCAGGGTGCCGTCCGCCAGAACGGAGATCAACAGCTTGATGGGCCCCATATAGCCGTTGGGGATGACCGGATCCAGCACCACCGCCAGCGGCTCGTCACCCTTGCGGACGCGATAGACATGGCTGGCCGGGCCGCCCAGCAGATCCGGAGCGCTGATCTCGATGCGGTCTTGCAACGGATCGTTGTCCATATGCTCGGTGGGGATGATGGCCGCTACCTTGCGCAGAATGGCCGCCCGCTCGTTGGCGACGATGCGCTCGACCGTCAGGACGTGGGTAGCGGCTACCAGACTGACGCCGCCCACGGCAAAGGCACCGAGGACGAGACCGGCGATCATGCTGGCATATCGTTTCACATTATGCTTCATAATTGGGTAGTGCTTAGCATGTAGTGATCGCCAGTTTGGGAGCAATCTCAGCATTATAATGGTGAACGAAGCTCCAGATAGCGCCAACGTGATTTTCCATTTTCTTGGAAAAGGATAAGGTTTTTCTTACTA
>Ga0209367_1011368_pt1 | contig 11809 bp, 7 predicted proteins | sample WorMetLIZISLAND2_FD_187412 | JGI IMG/M metagenome (GOLD analysis project Ga0209367, IMG submission 187412) | Marine gutless worms symbiont microbial communities from Max Planck institute for Marine Microbiology, Germany - Olavius geniculatus... ... | reverse complement strand
TTTTCCCCATAGGTGCCATTGTAATTTTTTCGATTTTTGCGAATAAATACGTTAAATATTAATATCAAATTTTTTAACCCCCAAAAGGCACATCCTTGCGCGAGACCGCGTCGTTTGAGCCATCGCGCGCAAAAATCCGCTGAAGGGTCTGACCTGTAGGTGAGTTTCTGAAAAAAAGGTATATGGCTATAAAAAATTTTGCGAATATTTCACCCATTTGCCGGGAAGCCCTCCTTGGAGGGATTTACATGAAATTTTGCGTGAGGGGTCATCTCGCTGACGTAATCAATTCTGCCAAATTTTGTCTCAATCAGATCAGGCGTTTTGATTCTGTGGGGGTCGAATTTTTGGCTTTCCCATAAGAAAGAGAAGTCGCCGTTAACGCACGGCTTGAACTACCGTTCAGCCTGTGATAATCACTAATAGGAAGTGCATGCGCTCTTTAGATTACATGAGTATTATTGACCTTGGATGACCTTGAAGGGTTACAGTGCACTATGGTGTGCAATCGTGAGGTATTATGGCTAAACGGTAAGTCGTAAACGGTTTGCGATCGCACTATCAGATAAGGCGCTGGCAACTTTCTACGGAATGCGGCAAAAAAGTAGCCCTCTATAGTTTCTCGCTGTTTTCTCAGCAACCGTTTAAAGTTTTAATTTAAAATTTTACAGTTTTACTTGCTGCAACGTTCTACATTTAACTGCCAAGTAAAATGTGAGTCTGTTGAAAAACGACGAAGTTGTAGAGTCCTTAATATGACCGCCTACTAATTTTTAGCATTAAAATGTTACAGCTAAAAATGCTACTTAATTTTCAAAAACCGTGTTACCACGTTATTGCCGATAACATCACAGTGACGCTTTCATAAACAGTAATTTTTTTGTTATAAATTATCACTAAATTATCGTTCTTTTAAAGCAATCGTCGGCTGCCCACCGGGTTCATCTTTTAGCAGGAAGACGCGCCAGCATACTCAGCGAGCATCGCACAGAACTGGCTGCGGACCAACTGTTCAGATTTCATCACAAATGACCAGTGGCCTCCGAATTCGCCAAATATAAACCAGATAAACTATCAGATGTCTGGTGCAATGTTGGAGGCTTACGGCAAGCTTAAAACAAAGCCGAAAACAATTGCCGAACTTAAAAAACCCTTCAGGTATCTGGGGCAACCTGCCACGAGGACCGATCGACAAAGATGTGAAAGACTTCCTTAATTCAGCGACTGAAGGCTTGTGTTAGAGCTTGGCGGTGGACACTTCGAGCATTCACAGTGACAAAATTCTGGCATCTGAACATTAGTTAACTGTGTTGTTTGACTTGTTTCAACGATGTTATTGAATTGGGGCTGTAGCTTGAACATTTTTAATGCTGAAAAATCGATAGACGGTCATGTTAAAAAATCTATAACTTTGTCATGTTTCAATAAATCACATTATATTTGGCAGCTAGCCGTAAAACATCTCACAAAATAAGTTTTTAAAATTTTAGACTAAAATGCCAAACGGTTGCTAAGAAAACAGCGAAAAATTTTAAGGGGCTACATTTTTGGCCGCACCATGTATAGACTGTCAATAGTAACCTCGGCTCCATCTGCAGCGGTTTGGTCGCAATTTTTAATCAAAAGTTTTAAGCTATAAGTCGCTGTATTTCGGTATCGTTGAGAGACGGAATCGACCAAGATTAATACAAAATGTCTCCAAATTAGCGGCACCCCTGTTCCAAACACACCTAATTCAGTTTGTAGTTCATGGATCTCAACGAAATATCGTACACTGCACTATCTTAACATTACTTACGGTCACACTCATTGTGACGTACGCACCTTACCGTGTGTGCTCAGTGTAACATCACTATGACGTCAGAGTTTGTTAACATTAAGATACGTTCAATGCATTGTTATTGACAAAGGGATCAAGCAGCAGTGCACCCGCCTTAGACCAAGAGCTTGCGTTGAGGCCAAAAGAGGCCACTTTAAACTCAAACTTTAAAGACAAGCTTATAATTATTGTCTCAGTGACTAGTTTAAATTTTGTACAAAAAATCTGTCAGGTATTAACGATTTTACACTAACTTATCTGCAGGGGTGCCACTAATTTTGGGACACGGCGTATTAATCACTAATAGAAAGTGGCATACGCCTTGTAATACGAGATCTAAATCATTGACCTTGGATAACCTTGGAGACCGTTACGCGCTAATGTGGCTAAACGGTGCGAGATAGAGCCTAGGTTGCTATTGAGCACTAATAAAAAGTCGCATACTGGCTTTTAAATGACATAAGAATCATTGATCTTGGATGATTTTGAAGCTCAGTATCGCAATAAAAAGTCAAAAACTGTATGTGCTGTAGCGCGTCTTCCCTAGCAAAGTGCTTATTGTGAAAAAAGTTTGCGAAATTTGCGTCTTATATTTCTGTTGGTTATTGGCGACTATAGCTGTTTATATCGCTTTCGATACGACCGCATGTCACCGCGCGCGACGTGTGTTATACTAGCGTTAAAATTGTAGCGTTCCAGAGCAGCGTTTCGTTAACATAGCGTGCATGGAACTGTGTCACTTCTGAGAAATCGCTTTCTCTTTGTGATTGGAAGTCGGACGCTGGGCTTCGGACGTAGGCGGTATACGCTCGGCTTTTCCTGGCGACAACTGGGTTTCTTATTATTGTTAGTATTAATTTTGTTTTATTCACGACCACTTTTGTCCACCAAGTAAACGTAGTGAACAGAGAAGATGATGTGTTCATCGGATTGTTAGACGTTTTGTCTGTGTATCTGCATGCCTGTGCGCAGCGGCATGACGTCATAATTATACAAAAAATATTATTAGATTGTGACCAATTTAATGTACTAGAGATATGGCGCCTCAAAGATAATGGGGTCACGACGTTAACCTTCTGGGGTCATGTGACGTCATCGGTCACGTGACCATTTTGACTCGCGGTGGGCGACTTCCTATTTGTGGTCCATTGTGATGATGCTTCTATCTGGCAGCGTTATGGAGACGTGGCCGTTTGAAGTTCTTACATGAAAGCTCTTCCTGGAACAGAGGTCGGTCGTCGGTCGGTTCTCCATATTACACTGATCTCATATACTCCTCTTCGCTACGTACGTAGCGCGCGAGGAGTAAAAATCGCCATTACGTCAGGAGCAGACTGTAATGTCTGTGTCGTCACCAGCGTCGATGCTAACACTTTGAGTACAGCTGACTGGCGTTGCCTAGCCGGCCGCTGCGCCAGCCTGTGTCTGCAGGCTGCACACTGTGGCCGTGCGGCAGGCGGCTCCGGTTAGTGACGAAAGCGCATTAGAGGCGTGTTCTCGACGATGCGCTATATAAATTGACGACCTTTACCTTTTTCTTTTTACTTTAAATACATGTCATTCAAAAATATTTAAGTACTTAAAATACTTAAATACTTCATAACACTGAACAGTAGTTATTATAACTATACCATAGGCGGTTAAAAAATTAATACTTAATTGTTTTAACTAACAAATTTACGAAAATGCGGGCAAAATACTATTTTGTAAAAATTCACCTGGCGGAGACAGGCTCTATATATGCATTCTGGTTTACTTCGTGTTGCATGTGTTGCAAAGTGACTTGGCGGTGCATGGGCGGCGCTATTTGAAGCTGGGGAACAATAGGGGGCAAGGGCCAGGGCACAGAAAGGGAGGGGGCAATAATTATTTTCCTGTGTGGGCCAAATATCGATTTTAGTCAATTGTGTGCATTGAAGAGAATGTATCGGGGTCCAAGAGCAGAGCCCCTGGTCAGGTGGTCAGGTGGCAAAGCCCCCATAAAGCTGAAAAACTTTTAGCTTTTGGAAGTGCAATTGTGAGTGATGGTTTAGTGCTTCCTTGTCTCTATTTAATCTCGCTTGGCTATGAAAGATAAAAGCTCCAAATTTGCCTGCTTATTAATATTTGAAAACGCAAAAAAACTCTCAATTATCTGTGTGTTCTTGCAAAAATGACGTTCAATAATTTACACATTGGCATAATAAAGTGCCAAAGAGCACTTTATCATTTATCAAAATTTTTCCTGCGGGGTAGCTGGGGACAAGGGAAAAGGGCACGGGGGCAGCTGCGCCCTGCCCCCCCCATGGCGCCGACCATGTGGCGGTGTAATGGTCGAGTGTCGGACCTACGATCGAGCGGTTGTGGGTTCTGCTCGCGGTCGCTTTTGCTATCAAGTGGTTAGTATTTGGATGGGGCCTGTCTGCCGAGAAATCAACCATCTGGGTGTATAACTAACACCATGGTTGGATCAGCATTGCAGTAGTCTGGGACTGATAAACTGAGTACCTGTTTGTGTGACTGAGGTTAAGGCATCCGTGCGCTATACAGATAAACACAAAATAAACTCGGAACGCAATGTGTTGTAGACAAAGAGTTGCCAGGAATTTATCATCCTGACTCAACCACTGTTGTCGGACAGAGTGTCACAATACCTTGTCATACGACCACCCCAAACCCTGTGAACTGGTGGTATCAACTGAACGAGGATAGACACGTTCAAGAGCTCTGTGTCAATGGCGAACTGGTAAATGGTTACCCAGAAAAATTTTCACTTAATCCTAACAACTATGATCTTACACTTCTGTCGGCCGAATGGAACAACAGGGGACTGTACAGTTGTGTGGAGGACACGGCATTTGGTACTCGACAAATTACCCGGCTTATTGTCGAAGGTATTCAATGTTAACACGTTAAATCATGTATTTTGGACTTGTGTATCTTTGCATTTTTACGAATAGGCTCTTATAGCCTACTTGATAGTTTACTGTATGACGTATTAATGTATTATCTAAACGCCGTTAGTTACACAATCAAGTCAGCATACTTTCGTCTAATTTATGTTTTTGCCAAACATTTACTTTATGATGTACGCTACTGTTGATCCCTAATAATATAATAATAAAAATTATATTTTACATTACTGCCATAACCATTCGTGTATTTTGGAGCCACTGTTACAGCAGTAGGCCTACTACACTATAGTGTCATCAACAATGACACGTGCATTTTCCATTTTTTACTAATGCATCATCATTTTGCAGATTAAGATGTCGTGCGGACTACTGTAGAGCCACAAAGGTCAACAGAAAGCTACTATAGAAATGAAACGCAAAGTAGAATTGTTTGTGACACCAACTTAAACTACGTTTCGTTGTACGACGTTCATTGAAATAAGTAAGTAAGTAAGTAAAACGTCAGTTTAAACGGTTGCTTGCATTAGATTTTTGACAGCAACAAAAAATGTCTTAAGTCGTTCAAAGACAAAGGTGGTATAAGCAGAATCACACAAGTGTTTTGGTAGCAAGTTCTACCATTATTCCACGTCATCAGGCCGGTGTACACCGGCGACAGAGAAGGTTCGACGTCCGTATGAACTTAGCCGGCAAAACATGACTGGTCATAGCATCGATATAAATTAGCATAATTACTAAAATTAACTTAAACTTTAATGTTATTTTTGATTTTTACAAGTCACAGTCGGGACGAAATTTTCTACTAGCAACGATTGTGTTGTCGCAAGGGCGTATTCTATACAGCAGCCATCAGCAAGTCCTGGCTAGGCGCCCAACATATTATACACACGCCCTATATTATACACAGCTAGTAACACTAGTGAATTTAGCGTCTTTTATATATTATATTCCTGACATGTCGTAAATTAATGTTACTAGCTGAATGGTTTTCTTTGCGAAGTTTGGCGATATGCTCGTGTTGCTCGCAGTGAGTGCTGAACGATGTCTTCTATTTCATTGAATGGTGTTGCCCGCCTGAGTAGCCGACCCTGGCAGGCGCTGTCCGCGCAGTAACGTTGCCAAAGCACAACCTTTACACATAACACGACTGCTTTCAATGTTGCTGTTTTTGAGTTTCGTCTCATTAGAGAGGCCTTATGTTTTTGCTTTGCTTATTCTATTTTATTTTTTAGATACTGTATTAAGTACTTCTCCGAAACCAGACAGAAGACCAAGCCTAAATATGAGAAAATAACGATTTTACCTGGAAAGAATTTAAGCCAAATTTCAGCGAAATCTGTTCAGGGTTTTTGGAGGGAGAAACATTTTACCACATTTATAATCAATGGCTTGACGAATCAGCAGCCGTGGACCAAGACAATCGGACTTTTGGCGTTTCCTGGCCTCACGTTGCGCCCTGTTCCAAATTTCTAGTTATTTTATGTCTATTTTCAAAAACTGTAGCTAACTATTTCTGGTATCGGTAGTGGTGTAAGTAACTTAGTAACAACTAGAAATTTGGGGCAAATCCAAACGCTAGTCCGCTCGGCGCCCTAAGTCCGATTGGGGGAAAATTCAAAGGGGAGATAAAATTCCTCCGATAGCAAAGTCACCTGGCCCGCACTCAAATGGTTTAGCATACGCAAAACGCGCACCGTCGACCTAAGGTGGGTAAACATTAGCCGCGTAATCTCTAGTATTAGTGGACCAAAGTTTACTAATTTTTTTATTGAACGCGCAATTAATAGTACTTGATAACGCTTTTTACCGCTTGTCGATATCTTTATTCGTTCCAGAGATATTTGCGGTCAAACTCAAAAGTTGTCGTAAAACGTACTAAATTTTGGACGTTTTTTGCCTTCCCAAATTTTAAGGGGGCGGTTACCCCCAAAAGTTGCACCCGCGTTATCTTCCCATCTAGCAGCACGTACAGCAGCAAAGTTTCATAAAGCTACTCCCCCTGGCTCGAAAGTTTTCGTGACTAATACGCTACATTTTAAGCCAATTTTTGACCACATTTTGAAAAAAAATTGTAAGGGGGCCTTGCGTCCCCGGTGCGGGAACGCTAGTAAGACTTGGTCATTCTCTAGCGCGTGTAAAATTTTTTGGGGCGCAGCACCCTTTAGGGGCCGAAATATGGTTTTCTGAAAAAAGGTGCTTTAGGTGGGTACGATTTCACATCGAGATTTCTAAGGTTACTGGACCAAAGTTTACCGAACTTGTTTCGCTTAACGCGGGAGGAATCGCGGTAGACAAAATATTTGTCCGACTTTGAATATCTTTATCCGTTCCGGAGATATTCGCCGCCAAACTTTGAAGTCGTTTGAAATTAGGCGAAATTTTGCATGTTTTTGGTCCCTAAATTTTTTTTGGGAAGGGCCCTTCACTGAAATTTTGGACCGGCATTATAAAATTGGGCCTAGTACTGACCATCTTGCAAAATTTCACGCCGGTCGGCCCACGCATCTCGAAGATCTCGCGTTGAGAAATAAATCATAAAAAATCTACAGTAAAACTCAAGTCTACCTCCGCAAGCTATCGCTTCCGGGCGAACTAATAAGAACTTACTAAGAATCATTTACAATATTCTGTATTTCAGCTACTGTAGTAGGTGTGATTCACTGTGTGTTTTTTGTAGCTCGCACAGTCAATATAAGTGCAATTATTGGTCAAAACGTCACTCTTTCTTGCAACTCCAGTGTGGATAAACCAGTAAATTGGTGGCTCAGAACTCAGTCAGATTCAGAGGAGAGAGAAGTTGTAGTAAACGGTGAGGTTATCAATGGAAATATCTACCGGATGTCAATGGTCGGTTACAATCTTGTTATTCACAACGTGATGCCAAATGACACCGGAGTGTACACTTGTGTCGAAGACACCGGCTTTGGAGAACATCACAAAAGATCTCTGAAAGTTTCAGGTTTTACTAACTTTCATTTATTGCAGATTTTATGGCTATTTGTCAGTAATAAATTCATTTTTTTATTTTAAAATTTTTTGGCATTTTAATAGTTTAAGTTTATACAGTACAACGTTAAACTATGATCTATTTCAAATGGCTTGTTGAGTAAGGCACACGTTATAGTCTCAATCGCTGGCACATTGTTCGCTCTTTCATAATTAAAATGTTTAAACGAAAGATCGGTATAATATTTTTTATTTTTTATTTTTTAATTACGATTTTAAAATTAGTACAAACTGTTCGTTTGTAATTTTATTTTGTCGTTACATTTTATTTAGTTATATTTCCACTATTTATTAATGTCAGCGTATGAAAGTATCTGTTTCAGAGGCTGCGACAACTACAGACAATATATCGGCAACATCACCACAGCCTGTTGAAATAGGTACGTGGGCGTCTAAATTTAGTTTAGTTTTTACTTTATGGCTTCAAATCATATCACGTAAAATACTCTTAACTTTAATTCAGATACAACGATAATAATAATACTATACTTATATCAGCTGTAATCATTTACAGTTTAAACGCGCACAGAACAACAAATGTGCTTAAAAATAGGTACTTCTTATTGTTCTGAGGTCTCTGAGTTGAGGTCAACTTTCAGTGATGCCGTCATCAAAACCAAAGTTTTGGTCTCGAGGCGTTTCGAGAACCAAAATAAAGTTTCAGTTTTGGTTTTGGTTATGAGGGAAAAGTCTTGACAATTTTACAGATTTTTTACTAGGAGTTACTACTTTTTTACTGTTGAATATTTTGACTGTAGCGGGGTAAAAGGCTGTGGTGCCGGGTTAGGTTGTTGTTGTGAACGTGGTAGTAGTAGACACTAGTAGATTGAGATGTGTGAAAGACCTAGTTTTTGATCTTAGAGTATGTGGATGATCCATAGACATTCTGACTATAAACCAAATGGGCATGTGAAAGTTAAAACGACCTTGACAAAAACCGAACCCTGTGGAACGCTACACTCAGAAATTTCAGATCCCAGATTAGTAACCGGAACGGTAGGGACCGGACTGGTTTTGCCCCTAATAGCCACCAACTAAAAATGAACTGAAATCAAAACGCGCAATGGACAATTCACAGTGCCGACCTATAGCTACAACTAAGGACAGATAACAACAAAGCCTAAGTCCAAAACCCTCGTAAAATAATAACAATGTCGACCAATTTAATAATTACCCCTCACTAACTGACTGAAAATAAAAGTAAACTACAGACAAAATTTGGGTTGGGGAGAAAGGGAAACGTTATAAAGAAGATTGCTGCAATATTTTTTCGCGGTAAACCCAATAAAATTTAGCAGAAATTAGTAGAAAAAATGAAATTAGCTGGAAAATAATTTAAAAAGAAATCCAGCTTGATTTAAAGACAAACCCAGTAAATTTGAGTTAAATAGTTGTCCAGACAACAAAATCGAGTAAAAATCTAAGAAAGTTAAAATGGGAGAAATTTTCATAGGAATTTCCGTCGACTGGCATTAAGTACCATGCAACTCCCCTTGAGTCCCTATGCATAAGTAAACACTTTGTAGGTCTGCCAAACTACTAATTAATAAGTTCGTGTATCAGGAAAATAGTTAAAATTATTGCCACGAGATGTTATATTTTTAGGTTAACATGCACCAAATTCGATTTCGGCTGCGGCTCCGCCCAAACCCGCTGGGGGAGCTCACAGCGCTCTCTCAGACCCCCTAGCTAGATTCAAAAGCTAGATTCACTTCTATGGAAAAAAGAGGGAAAAGGAAAAGGGGAAAAGGTAGAAAGGGATAGGGGGAAGGGAGAAGAAAACGAAAGGGTAAGAGGGAAGGAAGGAAGGGGGATATTTCGCCTTCCTTGGCTGGAGCCTAGATCCGCCACTACCATGCAAATTAAGCCCCACTATTTTGTTCTTTTTAATTTTATATTTTTCTTCGCACGCCATGAATCGTAGCGCAAGTAAAAGGAGTTTTCATCAAACCCCGCGTTGTCAGATCAGCTGTCGTACATAGTCACATAGGCTTACAGCAGCATCGTTGACTTTTACTTTGTTCACAATGTGCTGCCGTAATAGTTGCAAGTCGACACTAACTGACACTGATATGCTTTTAGACACGTTGCTAGTGCTACAGGTTGAATGTTGTTAATACAAGCTGACTACAGTTACACATGTACAAGTGTGCTCTGTATGACACTGTACGTTAAAACATTTTATTCTGCACGAAAAGTGTACTTTGAAACCCTAGTTGAGGGCCTTCCGATTGCGAAACATCGTAGTTGTTGCTTGATTGGTTTTATGACTATTTATCAGCCTAAGTGCGCATGTTCGTAGGCCTAATATTGCGTATTAAACCGAAAACTGGATGTTGGTGTAGAACCTACCGGTGCAAGAACGACAATTACGGTCATTTCGTTGTCAGCAGCGGCAGCGCTTGTCGTCGTTGTAATAATTTTATGTAAGTGAGTTATATAACAATGAAATATATTTAAATAGCAGTATGGTGCCAAATCATGCTGTGCTTAGTTAAGCATTCAATGTGTGTAAATTTAGTCCAAAACGTTCAGTTTTAATGCAAATCATTTCACTCGTAGAAATAAGTGTGTGGTTAACAATACCTGCAAAGATTTTTCCCACTATAAAATCTAACCTAAAAATTACACATTGTCAGAAAAGCCCTACTGCAGTGCCGTCGGTTCACCCTTCCGTTTTGTCAAGCTAAGAGGTTCGGGCAGCGATCTAAGCTTTTCCAGTAAGCCAGGTTTAAGCAGTTTAAGAAAAATATAAATGTACAAAACATCAGTTTATACACGTGTTAACGGCGACATGCAATGAGTGACACATCGTAAACTGCAAAAATCATAAAAAGGTGATATCACTCACCATCACATCGTCTAACTGTCAATATGCTGTTGACTGCTTCGATTACCGTCATTACCACAATCTTTAAGCTTAGTGTATTTAATGGCCCAATTAATAATAATTAGCACATTATTTAAACAGTTGAACTTGTCTAAAAATTTTATATTAACTGTTTCGGTAACTAAAACTGGAATAACGCCAGAATCAACGTTTGCGTGTAATTGCTGCAACAAACGACGCCAGACTTTACTAGTGGCCGCCGAATTCACCTGATTTAAACCCAGTTGGCTACACATGTGAACCATTTTGCAACAAAAGATGTGCCGGACTCGACTTGTAAACATGAATGAACTGAAATGCGAACGTCTGCGAATAAGCGGAACTGGATCACAGTAACATTGTGTCAGCCACCATAGCTGCGCCGTCTTGCGGCATCTGTAGATGCTCATGAAACAAACATTAAGTAAGCTCTGTGAACATGTTAGATCGCGTAGTTAACAATTTTTTGCTTAATTCAAAGTTGATTTTATTAAACTGTTTTTGCAAAAGTGCTCACACTGATGATTATTATTTAATTTAATTTTTATTTTGAAGAAAACAAATTTTAATGTCCAATGCAATACATTACAAATATATGACTAATTATCTTTATTTTTATTAATTTTATTTGTATAATATATTAATTATATTATATTATAATATTTTTAACCATCAATATTAGCATCAGTCTGCTTTCTTCTTAACCGATTTCGTATAAAGACGGTGATTTTTTACTAGCGATTTTAGTTTGCTTTTCAAATATCCGACTTGCAGTCATTGTCTCAAACACAGTATTGCTGCATTAATACAAATGACTTAACTGTAAATTTCAGGTGCGAGCTGGAAGTGTAAACGTCCACGTCGTCTACGTTGCGCACAGGAGCTCGAGAATGGACCGTTATTAGAGAATGAAATTCGATATCTGGGTACAGTTAACAATCGACAGTAAACAAGTTGCTTACGTGCCGTGTTATATTAGTAAAATAATTTCATTCTGTAGTTCTAACGATTTGTTAAATATAAATGACGCTTACTTTTTGCTTAAAATTTTATCTGTTTTAGCCACATTATTTATATATTGCATTAATTACCTCCGCTAAGGAGGTTATGTTTTTGCCAGAGTTTGTTTATCTGTCTGTCTGTTAGCAAGGTAACTCAAAAAGTTATGGACGGATCTTACTAACATTTTCTGGGAATGTCGGGAATAGCAAAAACTATCAG
>Ga0209367_1011366_pt1 | contig 11809 bp, 6 predicted proteins | sample WorMetLIZISLAND2_FD_187412 | JGI IMG/M metagenome (GOLD analysis project Ga0209367, IMG submission 187412) | Marine gutless worms symbiont microbial communities from Max Planck institute for Marine Microbiology, Germany - Olavius geniculatus... ... | reverse complement strand
GGTTGGGTGGTAAAATCGTAGAGAGTGATGTTAATTCTCTGTCCAGGAAGAAGCGTGATCAGCCACGGCGAGTCGCCAGTACCACAGCCAGTGTCGGCTGAGATGACGCTCGCCAGGTAGCCTGTCTTGTTGGTGAGAATGACCGGTCGCAGCGCGTGGCACAGCTGCCTCTCGGGCGATATCACTGACACAATCAGCACCACGTCACAGTTTACAGTACAGTCATTAGGATGCTAAACACAGCAAAACAATCTAAAACAAATGGAGACGATCGCCATCGAATCAAAAAGACTTTCGACCACTTTGAAGTGAGCAAAAGCGAACAGTTTGAAAACTCATTTCTTTCGTATTGTATAACCGGCAAGCTAGTGCTTACAACCAGTTCATCTGACATGGTACTGAATATTGTTCTTTCAAGTTTATTCAATGACTTAATAAGTTATTCACCATACTTTACACTATTACAATCCACCTGCAATATACAACATTAAACTTCGATTTTACTTATCATTGTAAATGAAAAGAAAGACGTGAGAGAGAACCTTTGACGCATCTGTATGAGACTTCGAGGTAAGACTTGAGGTCGTCATGGCACGGTTTGACGTTGTCGAAGTTATCATCCAGCACCCGCACACTGCACGACCTGCGTCCAGAACAGTGCGTATCGAGTACCGGAAGTACGTCGACTGAACAGCCGACGAAACCAAAGTCTTGTTTTACACAGCGGCTGATGCTCATGCGTCCGTAGCGGGCATGCTCAATGACGATCACCTCGCTGAGGTCACATTTGATGCGCAGGTACTCGGACTGGCAGAGAGCATACTCCATTAGCACCGGTGTAGCTGCGTCGTCTGCAGTAACAAAACATCATCACAGATATACAGCCTTCCTCATCGGAAGGCATTAACAGCATGTAATGCTTCGCGCGTTGCTCAGATTATTTGTCATTCTTATGTCGTGTAGTAGGCCTACACCATTCGCAGTTTTGCGTGCGGAAAGTTAAATGTATTCCATCGACGGTACATGTACAAATTATTTAATTACAAATTCAATGATTACAAATTATTGAACATTTTAGTTCAACATGACCGCTTGTCACTACAATGATTAAGGCTAATCGTTTCCGGAACTACAATTGAGTAGATGCCTATACGCAAAGCACGCACGTTTCCTTTTTTATGCGCCATCATGTGCAGGGTCGCGACTCGCGAGAAATGGGGAAATTGCTCTTGACAGTTGAAAGGGACCAGAGATCTCTAACATCCGCCGAGAACAATGCTGCCATCTCAAAAAACGGAATATCACGCAGTCTCTACTAAATAGCAAAGTCTTGGATGATCCCGATTCAAAAAAGAATTCGAATCCCCTCAAAGATAGTTGACTTTCTATTTAAGTTAATATGCTTAACAGCTCCCAAAAATTTATTGCAATCTGTTCATAATTTTATTTCAGTCATCTTGGATACAAAGAAACAGACAGACAAACGGACAGACCCAGATTCCAGAAACATAATTTCGTCGGCGGAAATAATTAACCCGACACTGGACACACAAGAATGCAGACAAATAGAACCATTATGTACAGTAAAAGTATCTACCAATCGTTCAAAGGGCCGATGAGCCAACTATACATTATGCGTGGCAATCATGGCACAGCTGGGTGACACGATTTAACGAGCGCGCTATATTTGTCGGTAAAATTATTATTGTCGCTCATAAAAGCTACGGGAATTCTGACGACAATGACCACGACAGTCGGGTAGTCCAAGAACGCATAACAAAGTCATAATTTCATCAAATGCTAACCGATTTCTGAAATTCTTACGTTAGCTCACTCGGTATTTAATACAGTACGTAACTACGTGTCTCACATTCAACGGTTGTAATATTTGTGCCTAATGAGGCTATTTTCTACTTTTGTATGCCTGTTTGTCTATCCGTTTTCTGTCAGCAGTATTACTCAACAAGAAGCCCAGCTGTCGCTAGGATGGGGCCGACCGTACTGGTTGTCACTGACCTTGAAGGTCGTCCAAGGTCGATGATTTGCAGGTAATTTAAAAACCAATATGCGACTTCCTGTCAATGATCAATAGCAACTTAGACCCTATCTTTCACCGTTTCCAAGATACGGCCACATTTCGTTCCATAGTGCGTTATGACCCTTCAAGATCATGCAATGTCGATAATTTATATGTCATTTGAAAGCCAGCATGCGACTTCCTATTAGTGATTAATAGCAACCTAGGCCGTATCTTGTACTGTTTAGCCACAATACATCCGTGACAGACAAACGACAGACGAACAGACAGACGACAACCACGACAAAGGGCCAACCTCTTAGCTTGCAGATTAGGGATCGGCCCAAAAAGTACGAATAGGTTTTGTGCAGTATATTGAATCGGTAAGGCGTAACCCGCAGAATTGTGGATTACATATTGATGACGATCCAATTCCGAATTACGATTTAGACCCAACAGATAATACAAGTTGGGGACACGCTATTCAGCAGCGTTTGCATGGTGGCAGTCACACCGAAGCTGTATGCTTATAGCAGTATTAGTGAAAATTTGTGCTGTCTAAGCGCTTCCAGTTGTAAATAGACCTACTACCCGAATGCAATTAAGCAAAGCTTTTATACGTCGAAACGACGAAGTCGCCATTCTCATTACATTCGCTAGGCTGAAAGCCCAGATCATCGGCTCACTAGATGACGATGCAGCCAGTTATCGAGACAGTCTTGTAAATTTGCTGTCGTCGAAGTAGTTGGCGCGTGGAGCTAAACAGAACTCGTCGGCACTCGGCTGAATGATAGTGTCCGTCGACTGGCAGCCGAGAACGCCCCGAACTACGTCCGGTCTGCCACCCAGCATCATCAACGCAAATAATTGCCAAGCGCTGATCCCGACAGGGCCGTTTGAACGGGTCGCGACGGGACAGCGGCGAGTTAATGGCGTCATCAGGCAGCGCGACGCGGACCAGGGAGTTTTCTGGACTGACTGGTAGCTTTACGGCGGCGCGACAGCCAGCCACTGATTCGTGAAGTCCCGATAGAGAACCGACGAACGACTTGGTGGGTGGGTGGTCGGTCAACTGAAAGCCGTGCTGTCCGACCGTCTTAACGCGATCGCATTTCAAGACAACAAACCCAGTAGCCACGCCGACCACCTGCTACTGCATCGCTACTCGCTAACAAGTTCTTCCAACACAAAATCACAGTCAAGAGTCACCTCTCTTCAACTTCACAGTATCGCAGTGGTTCACGTGGCGGTGTGCTGCATGTCGGCTCAAGGTGTGGAGCGCCGAAAACTATTACTTTTATGAAAAAAAACTAAATTTACAATCCTAAGAATTATTATTTGAAATCCACAAATCAAGCACCGTAATATGAAACTATAATACTGGCAATGGCTGTTGAATGTTGCTGAGCTCCACTACTTCCTTTATTTTTATCACTGCTATCCGAACTTAATTTTCTCGGTAACTGTACATCCATTTTCTCGCGATTTGCGTTTCTCTTTGTCTGTCCGGAGCTTTCTGCTTTTCGAGTGCTTCTAGTTACAGCGATTATTACTGATAGGCTATTTATCAGCAGTGTCATACTAACAATGTTTGAGCTTTCAGTCGCGTCCAGCATGTTGCAGTACTGATATGCAGTGTGCCGGGTGTGCAGTATATGATGGGGTCAATGTTATAGCGGTTACCCCGCCGTAACAGGGTCGCAACACGCCTGCGTTTCTGGGTGTCCGTCTCCCTGTCTTTCTTTCTGTGTCTGTCTGTGTGTCTGTCTGTCTAGGTGTGTGCGTGCGGTGACGCGAGTTGAGCACAGTTTCACGACTGATGATCCCATGGGTTAAAGCTGATGGATGGCGCTCAGGATCAACCCGACAATTCGCCTCCGGTTGGTCAGTCAGTCGGTCAGTCTGTCCAGTAGCCAGCTGACCAGTGGTCAGTAAGGTCAACAACCTACGTCCCATGTCAGTCTGTGGCTAGCTCTCCCAGCATGCCGCTATAATGCCGCTTATATACGTGGTTGTCGTCGTCGTGTGGGCCAATTGTTGACCCCTGCACAACGACCGACGACCGATATTTAGTCTTTGGTTTTGCGACTGCCAGTAGGCTTACACGACGCTGCCATTTCCTGTCGTATAGAACACATATGCTGCAGCGTGCTGTGTAATCAATCGCAGTCTCTCGTCCATGCACGAGCGCATTCGTCATCAGCTTGACGTCAACGTATCCGTAACTAAACAGCTGCACTGCTACCGCGACGCTGTCAGTTTTATGCTTCCACCTCTAATTGGCGGACGCGTCATGTTTTCCGGTTGTCTGTCCGTCCGTTATCTTAGAATAGAATTTCACCGCACTATGGAAGTTTGGATTACGACGTAGTTCAGACAACAGATAAGTTGAGTTAAATTCTGAAAGTCGAAAAGTCAAGGCCAGTATCGCTAAAAATCAGATGTGAATGAACTTTGTAACCGCATATCTAATGATTGGCTTGAAATATCGCAATCGACTAGACCATGACGTGTAGATGACAAACTCGCGTTACGAAAGTCGAATAATGTTATGCATTCAATGAAGTAGGCCTACACTTAAATACAACAAATTACACTTCCTGAGTACGTGACAAACCAAATGTCTCAGAAAAAAATTGCAAGAGCTAGAGGTGTACACAGCCTCAGGCAGGCGGAATGCAAGCCGTGCCTTAACTTTGACTCAGTCAAAACAGACCTGGCCAAGGCTACACTCAGAGATCACATTTATCTCCTCCCTTACCCCAAATAGGCCTACTGTATTTCGTCCAAAATGCACTCTAACTAAATAGTTATGGCCGTGTAATTTTCGCATGACATTAACTCTTTCCACAAACCAATCGTCAGCCATCGAATTCCTGATTTTAAAAAAATGCTAATAAAATAACATATGGGCTGGTGTAAATTCAGTGAAACGGAGGGGGATGGGTCGGGTTGAATGATTGATTGGAGCAGAGGTCTGAGATGAGAAATGCTTAGTACGTGCGACCGCCACCAGGGAGCGCGGCGTGGACATAGGCCCACACTGTGCCTCTAGAGACAGCGCGCGCTGTTTGTCCTCGCACGACAAGTTGTCGCAACAGACGATCAGACGACAGTCGTGGCCAGTCGCAGAGTCGCACGTCGGCAACGACAAAACGACGTAAATAACCGCACACGGCGAGACAACAACGTAGACCAGCGAGTTCCTGTCATAACTTTGTAGGCAATTCGCAAGATTTCTTTATAATCTAGATTTTAAGTCATCGCGCTGTTGTGTTGCTGTTGCCGCGGCTTTTTCGCCTCAGATTCGTCGACATAGCACGTATTAAATATTAATTTACTTATTTACTCACTTATTTCCGTATGTGACGTTCCGCTCTGGGTGATTTTATAAATAATCGCCACAACATCGCGTATCTAGCTAGAGCTGTTTTATACGTCCACCGTGCATGCCAGTCTGCGAAAGCCAGGAGTGGACGATGTGTGGTGCCTCGCATAGCCTGACTGAGCGTTCGCCGGCTCGGTGGCTATTAGCGGACGACGCTTCGTTAAGCCTATTGCGATGGCCATCAGCTCGTAATAAGACCGATGTGTGTGCGCGCGGGCGTCATTTGATAGTCGTCCTGGGCCTGCCTGCACGAACGAACGACGGCATCAAGATAGCGACCACCGACCAGCTACTGGTCGCTGCCGCCGTGCTAAGACAAACGTCAATAGATAGCTTAGTGACCGACTGTGATTCGTTCGTTCCTAGTAGAGCTGCGCGCTTCGCCGGAAATTCGTATCGATATCGTATCGGCGAGCCGTAGTCTCGTTATCGAATGATTAGCGGATTGGTATCGACAGTAAAAGATGTATCCGCTAGGCACGAGTAACCGTGTGCCAATTTTCAGCTCAAAAGCTCGACGGTCGACGGGTTGGCATATAGTATAGGCGGACGGCCGCGTAATATGTCGGTGCAGGGACGACATATTTTTTTAGTTTATTATCGAGTCACGCTTACATTTTTCAATTTAAATTAATTTAAATTATAGTCATTTTCACGCACCGTTTAGGATTTATTAAAAATACGTTGAAAAAATAGAAAAAAACCGTTAAAACGCGTTCTTATAAAAAAGAAAAAAACGTTTATAAATGTGTATTGTAATTATGCTCCTATTACCTCTTTCTTTTAATGCCATCTCGTCTTTTTCATTTTTACCTCGTTTGTCAAGTATTACTTCTTTGCTTTTTTTATCTCGAATTTGAAACTTTCGGTATTTGTTTCAAAAGTCCTATCCATCAGACTTTTTCTGTAGTCAACGAACTTTTGAAACAGTGCACTACTGGTTTTCTTGTCCAATAAGCGCTATTCGTGGTGGCGACTTGACGTTATTGGTAGACCTAAATGTGTTCGTCTCGATCAGCAAAGTTCAAGTTAGTTAATCGACGCCGGTGCCGGTTACACTTAAGCGAGTGACGATCGGCAGAAATCTCAGTACGTCACAGGTCAACTCAGCCTGGCCATCCCTCCATGGGTAGGCGCAGCATGAGTACCAGCGAAAACCGCAGGTTTCCGTATTGCGGCCTATTAAGATAAGTGCAGAATAACACCAGCAAACTAGCGCTTATCAGCAAAGGTGTATCAAACGATCAGAGTTTTATCATAGCGTCAAGGCTCAGTTAATGTAGCCTACATTGCTGATTCTGCTGCTGCTGATGACGATGATGACGACGCGTGATGCCTGCAGTTGGCTACGTGCTGCCCGCTTGACTACAGTCTACGGAAGAGGCTTGTTCGTTCCCTTTACACGAATTACCGTAATCCGACGATGCGATATGATCAGTCAGTATACAGTACGTGCACTGCACTCGCGGCAGAAATCCATTAGGATCATTAGTCTCCACAGTACGCACGCCACGGCTACTTGCATCATCGTTCTACCGATGTTTGCAAGCGATTACACGCCGCTGCATTAGATGTCTTTGTCTATTCTACAGCAGCTGGCATGAACATCCTGCCTCTTGTTTCATTACCTCCGCCAAGGAGGTAATGTTTTTAGCCAGACTTTGTTTGTTTGTTTGTCTGTGTGGTAGCAAGATAACTCAAAAAGTTATGGACAGATCTGAAATTCTGTGGGAAAGTCGGGAATGGCACAAACTACCAGTGATTCAATTTTGGGGGTGATCCGGAAAAAATCCTGGATTTAGGATCACTTTGAAATTTTCGTTACCATTGCTTTTAATGGGGCATGAGGGAAACCGCTGACAAACCAAAAATGGTGGTACCACCTAGCGAACAACATTGCCTTGGCGGAGGTGTGCGGGCTTTGACTGCTTTCTAGTTACTGTCATGTTATTACCGTCCGGTGTAGCGACGACAATATTGTTTCAACTGAGTTTGCTTTTCTCTGTTAGCACGATAACTCATGAACCGTTGCACTTAGCTTGTTAAAATTTTGTACAAACGAGCACCTTGCTCAAAGTCAGAGTGTGCAAGATTTTTACGCGCGAAAGCAACTACTGCTTTTAGCGCGTTTTAGCCATCGAAATTTTGTCTGTCTGTCTGTCTGCCCGTTCGTCCGTCTGTCCGTCACACGGGTGGATCAGTCAAAAACGGTGCAAGGTACGATCACCAAATCTTCAACGTCGGCTACCTGGAAGACTCTAGTTTCAAGAACCGTAAAGCTTTTTTATAAATTCGAAGGGGGTCACTCCGAACGAGGGCGCTAAATGAGAAGGGGTGGACAAAATTTGCGATTTTTGGCAAATAAGTCGCTGTATCTCAGTAACGGTGCGAGATATGGCCTAGGTTACTATTAATCACTAATAGGAAGTCGTACACTGGCTCTCGATTGGCGCCCAATTTAATGACCTTGAATGACCTTGAACGCCAAAATAAGGGGTTTTATGGATTTTTTTTGGCAATTTCGGGCTGCAAGACACATTACAAGAGCGAACTGCGCCGAAACCAATTGAGATAGGGAGAAGCTGCGTACGAAATTTTCAGCATTGAACGTAGATTTCGATGGTCCAAGTCTCGATTTTCTAGGTTCAAGGAAACCTGCGCAGGAGGGCATCAAAGAGCGGTACCCCTGTAAAAGTCGCAACGAAATGGCTGGAGATAGACTGATCGTTTGCCAACAGGAACTGCTATAGGCTTTCGCGCGTCCCGTAAGCATTAGCTCAAATTTCTTGTACGAGTAGTGTTGATCGCAATCGGCATCCGAATCCAAGACCAAATTTTCAGATTTTTTACTAGTTCGAGATAAAGGACAAAGTTTGTGGACACAATTACAGGAAAAAAGTTACAGACGTATTTTCCTCCAATTTTCAGTGAAGATTAGATTTTGTCCAACCTAAACATGATTAAATTTTTGTGGTAATTCGGATCAACGTCGAAATGAATTTTAACAGAATTCTCTGAACAAACGGGAAACAAACAAAAACTTTTTTGGACATAATACCCCAGACATAATTCCTCCCGGACATAACCCCGTACGAAATGTTGCTCAGGCATATGGACAGCTGGACTACTCAAAGCAACTCAGTTTTTTAACACACACAAAAACTGCTTCTAAACAAATTGCAGTACCGGTCATTGTATTCGTTGCAAACTCCGAAAGTTTATAGAGTTAAATTTTCTGTTTTTAAATAATCATTATGTGCCGAAGAAATGAGTTTTATTCGTACAGGCCAACCAGAATGTAGGCCTACACTACTGCAGTGAGCGTTATGAAGCGTCACGACGTCGGTCGTCTTCCTGCCGGGACCGCACACAGACACATACAACACAGAGAATTATCTGGAGGGGCTGCAAGTGAGTTTGATTGACAGCTGCTGTCATGGCAACGTACATGTGTATAGACGGGCCGCTAATATTCACTACGTCATGATTCGACGTCGCAGTCGCACAAGATGACGTCATGACATGACGTCACACGATGACGCACCACGATCAGTGGAGCCCAAACTCAACTGATTTGTTGCACACCATGCCGTACAACAAGTAGTACAACCGATATGCGACATCTTGATATGCCAAGATGTTGTAGGCTACAGCGTGCTGTATGACTAGTTGAACATTCTATAGGCTTACAACTGATCAAATAGCGAAGCTTATGCTTCAAGCAGGAGACAAACACACAGTGGCAAAACATGATACATATTGGTAATTTGAACACGCACGTGTACAAAATATAAACGCACGAATATAACTTAAAGATTAAGCGGCTACAAAAACAGCGCTGAAGTATAGTTTTTAGACGGGTGTTGTCAGTTTTATTGCACGTTTGGCGCTGCCGTTTGCTATAAACCATTCAAACCATTCCTGTGCTTCATTCAATGGAGTTAACAATCTGTGATTCCTGTTAAAAGGACGAGAAGAAATGTTGTCTTGTGTTTAGGCTATAGCAGCTTAAAGCGACAGCCTGTATGACACGAAGAAAAAACATCCCGCTCTCGCCAACAATAATAATTAAAATTTCATAAAACTTAGGCTTATAGTCTAGCATCAGCAGCCTATGGTAGCCATAGCAACGCATCAGGGATGATGTAAAGACGACCATGTACGTCTAGGTAGCTGCAACAAGCTGAGTCCATTATTAGCTCCTTGAGTCACGTGACAAACTATCACGTGACATCAACTGAGATTATACTTCAAGTCGGCGACAAACAGTCCAGTTATTAGCGCTATCATTTTACGCCAATTTCTATCACGTCTCAGACTGCCATCATGCATCAGGCCAATTCGGTTTGGCCATTCTTCTGTGTGCAGGCATAGTGAGTAAGAGAATAAGCTAGGATTGAAGTACAAAAGCACACCGTGCGATGCACAGCCACGCACATTCGTGATCTTGCGGTGAAAACTACATGGCGTCTGCTGCCGTCTGAAGAAACAGATATACACTGTATCCTAAAAAAACATCCCCGACATTTTCGACTGCCACTTGAAAATCAGTTATCAAATTTTTGTAATCTTCAGTACAAATTTTCTTAACACAACTTGCCATCAAATGGCTATTCAGTTTCCCACCTCACCCAATATCCGCTTTTGCACTACCTAGGGAAAGCAAATCAAGCAAAATATACCTTAAAATAAACAGAAAATCTGAAAAAAACATTTCTAACATCATCGATTGTAACTCGAAAAAAGATTAACAGATTTTAATAATTTTTAGCAAAAATACTTTTGATACAACTGGCTATTAAATTGTTGTTTAATTTCCCACTTCACCCAGCGTTTGCTTCTGCACTACTTGGGGAAAGCAGACCAAGTATAATACGTGTTAAATTAAATGAAAAAACGTTATATAATAGATTTTATCTATTCAGATCTGTGGGCCCCAACAGTCGGTTTATTACAAAATTTGACTACCATGCAGCAGTGCCTATCACCAAATGACGTTCAGAAATGTTTATAAATTTAAGAAGCGATTGGAAAAGCCTGGATTGGTCTAAAGCAGAGCATTATCGATACTGCTGTCAATAAATAGAGAAAGCATCTCCATGCTTATGTTCGCATAATGGGCCGGCATTTCAAGCAGTTTTACTGTAGGCAGTTGAAAAATGGATAAATGAATAAAATTTCAGCCAAAAAATCAGAAATATGAACAAAATGTGTTATGTTAATTAAGTAATAATACCGCATTAGATAAAAAAGTAATATTTCGTTGGTTCTGATCTCTCCAAGTGGTGCAGAAAAAGACATTGGGTGAAGTGGGAAAATAAATGGTCATTTAATAGCCAGTTGTCTCAAAAATATTCATACCAAAAAATTATTAAAATCTGATAATTTTTTGAAAGTTACAATTGAAAATGATCTAAATGTTTTTTTGGGACAGAGTGTATATCAGGGCCGACCTATAAACAAAAAAAAAATTGGTATCGCGTAGGTTTTATCCTGCAATATCGGACTTCTTTATAACTTATTGCAAATATGGTAAAACTAACTACATTTTGCAGCTTTTTGCAGGTGCCAGTCGCCGAAAAAAAGCGGCCAATACGTAGGCTATAGTACAAAGTAAACATAGCAAAAAAAAATTTGCGACGCCAAGTTTTCTCGCAAAAAACTGCAGAAAGTTGCCAAACTGTCCTTTAAAAAGTACGCATTTCTTTAGCCACTCACTGTCAGTGTCAGAGTTTTCTATTTTACATGTTCCATGAACTGGCCGTGTCACCGTCGCAAAAACAAATAGTGTACAAGCACCGCGGCGTTTAAACGACAGCTAAAACTGCACTTTTAGCGGTTTTTTTTTATAGACGCAGCTTATTAAAGCACTAATTCTATTACGTCGACTTTGCGACAAAGTCTGCGACAAGTTTCCGACAAAATCTGCGACACGATGCTGGGTAGTCGTGCTCCTGTCATGCAGCTCGGCTCAGATACTGTGACAGCCAGCGATCATGTACGAGTGCTTGGGGTGACCTTTTCGTCGGATCTGACCCTCGAGAAGCATGTTTCGAAGACCTGTGCAGCTGGTTTCTACTGGCTGCGCTAACTTCGTCGCATTCGGCGGTCGCTTGACGAAGAATCGGCAGCAACTCTTGTGCATGCTTTCGTGACGTCACGAATTGATTATTGCAATGCTATCTATGCAGGAGCTCCGAAGACGATCACTGACAAGCTGCAACGAGTGCTCAACGCCGCCGCTCGAGTAGTCAGTGACACGAAGAAATTTGATCGTGGTCTGTCGAGACTCCTTCATGACAAACTGCACTGGCTGGATGTGCCTGAGAGAGTCACCTTCAAGCTCGGCCTTATGACGTACCGTTGTTTGCACGGACAAGCACCTCGGTACCTCGCCGATCATA
>Ga0209367_1011363_pt1 | contig 11811 bp, 9 predicted proteins | sample WorMetLIZISLAND2_FD_187412 | JGI IMG/M metagenome (GOLD analysis project Ga0209367, IMG submission 187412) | Marine gutless worms symbiont microbial communities from Max Planck institute for Marine Microbiology, Germany - Olavius geniculatus... ... | reverse complement strand
ATATTATTCAACAGCACATTGACAGTTAGGCGATGTGATGGTGAGTGATATCACCTTTTTATGATTTTTGCTGTTTTCGATGTGTCACTCATTGCATGTCGCCGTTAACAAGTGTATAAATTGATGTTTTGTACATTTATAATAATTAGACCTGTAAGCGAGAGCGAGCAGTAGCGAGAAACAGGACGAACGACAGCGAGCGAGATCTTTCCCGTGAGCGAGCGACAATACAAACAAGCGAGTCGAAGCGAGCGAAATTTAAAACGGCACATGATTTTTTTCACGCGCAATGCTTCGCACATCTTAGCTATCGTCGAGGCTTTTGTCTATCTGTGTGTGTCAGTCTGTTCATCACACTATGCGACTGTATCAAAACGGTGCACTAAATCCTCACTGTCGCCTGCCACAAATTAGACTCTAGTTTCAGAATCTTAGAAACGATGCGAGATAGAGCCAAGGTTACTATTAATCAGTTATAGGAAGTACCAGAAGTTCTTTCGATCAGCACCAAAATCAGCGACCTTAAACAACTTTGAAACTTAGAATAAAGTGGTTATTAGTGATTTTTTTGGTTTCAGGCTGCGACGCAAGTTTAAGGATCGAGTATAATGGCTGGAGATATAGACAAAAACAATCACCGTGTAAAATTGTTAGCATTAAACGTGCCACAATTCCTGTTGTATTTATCTGTCGTAGTACTCAGATCAGTCATAGCATGCACACACCGTCTGTCACCCAAGCCCCACTTGCTTTGATTTATAGTGCAACATATGCAGTACAACAAAGTTAACAAAAACGAAGTAGGCCCTAGTGGAGTTTTGGTCTTACTCTTTAATTGATTTTAGTCATGGTTGACAGACATACTAACTTGACGTTTATTGGCAACTCAGTTTATCAGCTGGTGTCAGTGTCTGTTTGTACTACATTTGGTCTGTTGATTCTGAGTAAAATAATTAAAATTGTTGCTACCAGATCTTATTTTAATTATCGTGATGCTACGAATTCGATTTCGGTCCGCTGAAGGAGCTCACAGCGCTTCCCAGACTCTTATAGTTAGATTTTAGGGGTTCTACTTCAAAGGCAAAGGAAGGGAAAGAGAAGGGTAATCGAAGATTGTTGGGTGAAGGGAAGGCAGAAAAGGAAAAAAAGAAAAAGAAGGACGCCTACGTACAGTGTGAGTCAAAAAATTTTACACCCCTAAAATTTTTTGAAACTTTATTTTTCAATAACTGAAAAAATCAAAGCCATTTTACACACATATTCCAAAACTGCAAAGTTTCATTCCATTATTTTTAAATTTGATGAAGTTATGCCATATTATATGCGTTCACCCAGAGAATTTTCCATTTTCACAACACATTTACCACAAAACACAAACTGTTGATATCTGACACCAAACAAATGGTTAAAGTAAGTAAGTAAGTAAGTTAGTAAGTAAGTAAGTAAATAAATGATTTATAAAGCGCCAAAGTCTCAGAAAAAATCAGAGCGCATAATGCACAAATTGCTGGGATATTACAGCTACAAAAACAGCTGAAAGTGTTCAATAAAATATTTTTTGAAAAAGTTCATATCTGATGTTTAAAATGTTCACCAGCGGCCAAAGCGCATGCATTCAGATGATATTGCGAAAGTCTGCGGCAAGTCATTCCGTATCTGCTGCAACGCACCATTTAGCTCTAGACTAATGGTCTTTGGCTTAGAGTAAAGTTTGTAAAATGTCTGCAGCATTGCACCACGCACACTAATAGTCAAGCGGTTGAAATTTGGTAAATTTGGCGGCCATTCATACTTTACAATTATTAAGGAATGTGAAGTGGGCTTTCAAGTGAACATGAAAAATGCTCTGGGTGAGCGAGCATAATATGGCATAACTTCATCAAATTTAAGAATAATTAAAAGAAACTTGGTAATTTTGCGTAGATTTGGTTGCCAAATACGCATGTAAAATATGGCTTAAATTTTTTCAGTTTTTGTAAAAAATAATCTTTAAAAAAACTTTAGGGGTGTAAAATTTTCCGTTTCACCCTGTAGATGCTGTTGCTGCTGGTAAATACAGCACATTATGTGGTATCAGCGGTAAATCAGACAGAGGCGGATTTTGGAGCGACGTATGGCATGTTTACTGTTTGGCCGAACAAATTTGACGGGACACAGACCTGAAATGTGCTGAAGTCTGTGTTGGCTTGTCGTTACGTCGTGTGTTATGTCTGGGTCTTCAATTTGCATAACGCAGTTAATTTTCAGGAATGTGTAGTCCCTACGTCCGTCGAATATCAATCGCAAAAAATACAAAGACCGACATCGGTGACGGTGGTAACTTTTTTGCAGATTGTCACATGCAGCGAGATGATCACTGTCAGTTTCTGGACGTGCTTGTGTTCACACGTAACTGTTTTCACATTTACACTACCTTACTCACGGATTGGAGACACTCCATATAGCAGGGTCACATATAGTTTAGCATAGCACGCCCTAAATTATACAGGGTGGGCCAAAAAAGTAAGCAATTGTATTTTTTCCATATTTTCGCTAAATATTGACCAATTTTCACCACTTTTTCGCCAGTAAACTCTGGAAGAAATTTGCTACTTAATGGTATGCACACCACAACTATTATGTCGCTACACTACCTTGTAAAAATAAATATTCAAAAACGAACAACATCTACAAGTGGCAAATTTTTGAAGTATCTAAGTAAAATGTTAAATATAAGTTATAATAAATGTCAAAAAGGTTTAGCTGTAGCTACAGAGTACATTTTCATGTTTCAAAAAATAATGCACAGCATGTAGGGCTGCACAACTGAAACACGTTGCTCTGTATGCTCATGCAGTTAACTGAGCAAGATTGCTGCCATCAACGAGCAATGATGTACGTTGTAGTAAAATCGTTCAAATTATTTGAAACAAATGTTTAATATGTTCTGCAATGTTTTTGACACTTACTATAACTCATATTTTAACATTTACAGGGTGTTCTAAAAACCGGACCTGTTTGAGCGTTGATAACTTTGCGACGATTAGGGGTAGAAAGGCTTATGTCGAAAGTTTTAGGATGCATTAAAAAAGCGCCTGACTTGCATTGCGGACCATTTAAATATTTTTGCCTGATTTACATAAATTTGTGCCACTCCTAAAATCATGCTAAATTGACAGTACCGCATGGATGTAAGTTGATTTTTTCATCAGCATACAGTGAAATAGCAACAGTCATTAACACACACGTTTAGTTTGAATAAAATTCAACACTGGCAGTTAGACACCCATTGCATTCATAACCATCGTCAGTTTTTTTTGCAGCTAATCGATTGCTGGAGTCAGTTATGTTCAGGATCAGCTAAGCCCAGCATTTGATTAGCACACATTTTAGCTGGTCAGTTTCTGAAATTTTGTGACCATGCCATCTGCCGCAAAGCCCCGACATTGAATAATCCACAAAATTAAAATTTGGATTATTTGGCAGCATGTTTTGAGTTCAATGAACTAGGGCACATGGGAGTGCAGGCAAATGCTTATATATTGTATGTTTTTGAATATTAATATTTTACAAGGTAGTGTAGCGACAAAATAAATGTGATGTGCATGCCACTGAATAGCATATTTCTTACAGAGTCCACCGGTGAAAAAATGTAAAAATTGATCAATATTTAGCGAAGATATGAACAAAATGCAATAGCTTACTTTTTTGGCCCACTCTGTACACTGTATGGTGTATTTTCAACTTCGGAATTTACCTAGATGCCTTCGTTCGGTGTGAAAAGCCGCCCCACATTTTGCCGAACAGAGCGCCCCTAAAGTCTATATCCGGGACCGGGTAAATTTGTTTACTCTGCAAGCTTTGACCACGAACCTGCAGTGACATTAGTTCGCTAGGCAGCGCTTCAATAGACTTGATCTGTGACAGCGACGTCGATTCCACGTTGGTTGCAGTGGTTGGTCAAATAGCATCCAATCTGACAATGAACACCTACGCAGGGTCAGCTCTGATTCTTGTTGTCTCCCTTATTGCCTTTGTGGACGCCTATTCGCACGGTAAGTCACGCAAGCATTATCAATAAATTAACCAATCTTTATTACGCCGAAGGCAGTACAAAAAAGACTAAGATTCAATCAAAATGCTCAATGTTAAAAACAACACGGTGCTAAAAGATTAATGGCTAAATTTCGAAAAACAACTGGTCATTTGGTTATGTGAATTGAAACGCCTGCTACGTAAGCCTACACAAGATTGATACGACTGAATCTGCAGACCGCTAAACCGGCGGAGGTCGACGTTTCAAGCACAAGACAGATTTTTGCGAAACTACAGTGTAGTGTTAAGAATGAATGTCATTTTGTGTGTGTAAATTTTTGTTTAACTTAATGCAAGTTTGCGTTTGCTACTGTTAAATGCTTTTTGTGGATACATTATAGCCTATTTGTGTTCAACGTTGTCGTAATCTACGGTAAGGCACATACTTCACCGTAAGTGTAAGTAAGTAAGTAAGTAAGTAAGTAAATGATTTATAAAGCGCCAAAGTCTCAGAAAGAATCAGGGCGCATAAGTGACTATATCTCTCGTATACTGATGTTGCAGAGAAGAGCAAGTTCGCAGCTCGAAAATCGTGAGTGCACTTATGACTGCTTCTAACATGCGAAATTTACCTACAAGGCTACAAACATTGAGTTAAACCTGTATAATTGGCATTGTTGTTGGTGGTAACACAGCATGACAAAAAATATCTTACAGTTTATGACCAACTCACATCTAGAACGCCGACGAGATTCAACTCGACTTGAGTTGAGTCTCATCGGTGTCTTAAGTATAAATTGGCCATTTCATTTTCGTGTTAGAATTTGGCAGCAAGCGTGCAATCTCTATTAAGTAATCTGGTACAATTTATGTAGGCTAACAATTATTTTACAAGGAATGTACACCGCGGACCATAAAAAACATGCCACTTTACTTTTGGCCATATCTTCGCCAATCATTATTGACCATTTTTTAAATTTTTTTTACTGGCACACTTTGCAGACAATTTGCAATAATGCGATTATTATATATTTCACTACACGGTAAATTCGTTTTTACATTACCTTATGAAATATAAACGTAAGCAAAAACTAACGATAATAAAAAATAGGTAAATGAAAAAAACGCTTCAACGTTCAGACCAATATTGTGGTAAATGATTCTTATCATACTAGACTGTGTTAAAATGCCCACACAGTTTAGTATCGTACGGATTATTCATTGCAATGTTGGTTTGAACAGTGGTGTAGCCTGAAATTTTAATTAGGGTTTTTTCCCCTCTGTCCTCCCCTTTTGTTTCTTCTTTTTTTGCCCCTTTTTCTTTTATCCCTCTCTTTCTTTCCATGCTCTCCCGTTTTTTTTTCTTTTCCCTTAAAAGTAGGACCCCCTAAAAATCAAGCTAGGAGGTCTAGGGGAGCGCTGTGAACTCCTCCAGCGGGGTCTGGGGCGGAACCTTAACCGAAATCGAATTTGGTGCATTTTGACTTTAAAAGATGAGATATGGTGGCAACAAGTTTAATTATTTTCCCGAAAATAAACCGACCAAATTGGCAAATTTTGTGCAATTTATACTTTGCTTATGTTTTGTTTGAAAGATTGGAAGGCCTGGGCCCCTGTCCTCCTTGGCTACGCCACTGGGTCTGAAGTTTTTTTTAGTTTTACCAAAATGTTTGTTTGTTATTATCGTTATTTATGCATATTTCATTGATATTTCACAATGCAGTGTAGAGACGCATTTACGGTGTAGTGGGATCTATAATAATCACATTATGGCAAATTGTCCGCAGAGTGTGCCAGTAAAAGAATTTTGAAAATCGGTCAATAATTGGCGAAGATATGGACAAAAGTAAAGTGGCACGTTTTTGGCCCACCTGTAGAAACGTGTTTATTTTGTTGTGAGATACTAAAATAAGTTGTATAATTTTTGGACTTTTTGCATTTGCAGGTACTGCATTACAGTGTTTTTCACATTGTCATATATAGGCCTAATGCATTTTCTAATATTTAGTGTATCAGAAAAACGGCCTAGCCAATCTTAGACACTATTAACCTATTTTGTACTTACCATACAATGCTGTCCAAATTATTAAGCTTAGTGATAGAGCTCCTATTTTGTCCAAACCACATAAATGAGTTGACATTTCAAGTTGAAAGGGCAAGGAAAATATTACACATTTGACACGTACCCTGGTATAGGATAAATTTCTTTAATTTGCAGTTGAAAATGTAACTAATAAAAAGCTGCGTTTTTGTGAGTGGTGAAAACGTGATGTGTATGTTTAGGCCATACCGCAGATTCAGTCTGTCTCAGCGTGGAGCACTTGACTGCAAACGACCTGGTGCCGCCTGTCGCGGCTTCCCGCCTTGCTGTCGAGACCACGTCTGCTACTGGGCGAATGGCTTCAGTCCTAGCAGGGTACAGTATAGGCCTACGGTTTTGCGAGGTGTTTTTTTGTGTTTACGCGTAAAAGGAACATTATTAATATGTGACCTTTTCTACAATTTTAATTATTTCCCTGAAACTCAACTGAGCAAATTTAGTGCAGTTTAAACATGTGCTTGTTTTGTTCGGAGGACTTGGGGGCTGGCCCCTTGTCTACGCCACTGTATCGTTGTATGTCTGTGCGTAGCCGGGAGTTTGCGTGACGTGCGTGGAGCGTGGGCAGAAATGCCAGCGTGACGGTCAGTGTTGTGAGTCGCTCATCTGCCAGAAAGAAACTTCCTTCACCGTTGATGGCACGTACGTGTAGACCTACAGGCATGCACACTCGTCGCACAGTGCTTGTAGCTTCACGCGTTTAGTAAAAAGTTTTGATCTCTGAGGGATTTTTTGTATATTTTGAATTGTGTCTGTTTCTTATCAAGGAGGCTACATCCGTAAGACACTTGAACATTCTAGGCATAACTTTTATTTTTATCTATTACGTGCTACCGATAACCGCGGTTATAGTTGTGCGAAAGTGCCCAGTAGACTTTTTGTGAGATTTTTCTTTAATATATCGGGGTTTTCATGCTTTGACGTCGTTCAGTCACGCGTATGTTCTACTATATACATGTACTTACTTTGATTATGAGCAAATGTAAATTTATATAAAAATTCACATACGTTTTACGGAAATGTAGGCCTAGAGCACTGATCGAACGTGTAGCCTGAAGCACGGATCTAGTACTATTCATTCAAATTTTTAAGCTAACTACAATTTTGTATATATGCCTACATGTTTAACACAAAACTTTTAAAACTTTTGCGTTTATATTGCTAAGTACTTTTGATACTTGCTTTCAGTTTTTTTTAGGCAGTCGAAGGTATAATATTGTTTGTTTGTTTTCTGATTTTTTTATTTTAAATTTTATTTTATTTTATTTTATTTTTTATTTTTTTTATTTTTATTTTATTTTATTTTTATTTTATTTTGCAATGCATTTTTGCACCACAATTGATTTTTAGTTTTTAGTGTTTTTGTTAGCCAAATTTGCCTACAAGAAAAGTTTTTTTTGAGAAGGCGCAGTATTTAATGACATTTTGGTACGATTTTCGTCGAAATACTATTGATTATTCTGTTGACATTTTATATATTATAATCTAGCACCACGTGACCGATGAATATACAGATGCGACGTGAAGCTACCGTTGAACGCAGAGTGTCATGACAACGACCAATGTGAGTCCGACTACTGTGACATCGGCTGGTACGAGAACATCGTTATGGGTCACGGCGGGCACTGCGCCAATTCATGAACCACTTCACTGCTAGTTTTCCGCCTGAATGGAGACGACTTCGCTTTTACATGCTTGTTTGACATAGTAGCATTTTTCGGAATTTCTGTATGACGGTCGTTTGTCGAACCGATTTCGCGATAGTATAACAAACTATGGAGCTTTGTAGAGTGTATAGTACAATCGTAGGCTTTCTGTAGCACTGCTCTAGACGTCTTGTTTTAAGAGATTGTTAACAGTTTTAACACTACCCGAAAGTATGCGTTTTTTCATGGTCGTGATAAGCTGTTGTTAGTGTTATTACATGTCTGACTGTTAGGGGGGAGGCTAACATAACACCAATAGAACGAAAAACTCCACTGTAGTAACTGTACCATTTCTATGCGCAAGCTTTTGTATTCTAGGTTAGGTTCTTCTTTGCTTTCATTTTTTTGCCTTTTCTTGTTCTAGTCTTTCACTTTGTCACTTTTTTCTTGTAGGCCGCTCTTAATTAGAGCTCACAGCTGAGACGTTTAAGATGTTCAAGTGGGCTTGGACGGAGCCAAACGAATTTTAGCGCTTTTCTGAAATAATTAAAATAGAGCGTAACACATTTCCTGTCTAAAAAGTACATGAAACATTATACATTGGCAAAGCAAAAAAAACAAATTGGCATTACATTTTGTTGCATTTCTTACTAAATACTAGAAATTTTCGGCAGAGTCTAACGTAAGGCGGCCGGCGCCGTAAGTCCGATTGTGGAAAAATTATGAGGTTGACACTTTGGTCATAGCAGCAGCGTCACGTAGCCCGAGCCAGTTGCATTAATCTACATAGCACGAGCAACGTTGATCAAGACGCATTGGACGCTGTACGGTGATTGCCCAGGTGGCATAACTGCTGCTGTCGCGCGTCACGTGAGCTTTGCTCAAATTAGGTTCTACTTGTTGAAACAGGTTGTACGCGCACGTTTGCTATAGAGCAACGCCACTGTTTACCGCTCATTCAGTCGTGTAGCTTATCACTGGAACAAAGCATCCGCTCCCTAGTTAATGCCCGAAATGTAATGGATTTAGCATGCCGGAGTGGAATAACTAGAAAATCGAGTACCTCTGCACAGAACCGGATCGCAAATGTTATGTGCCGCAGCAACCCATAAATAAGACTGTAAGCTGACTGCCCCACAACGTACGACGGCTTTTTATGCTCGACAGCATGTAATGCTTCGCGCGTTTTAGCGATCGTCGAGGCGACCGTCCTTTCGTCTGTCACACTCCGGTATCGTGTCAACACAGCGCAAGCTAGGATCACGAAATCTACACCTTGGACTTCCACTGAGACTTGAGTTTTAGGATCCGTAAAGCTTTTCCCGAAATTCAAAAGGGGATACCCTGATTAAGGGCGCTAAATGAGAGGGAGGATACAAAAAAATGGACATTTCGAGCCAATAAGTCGCCGTATCTAAGAAACGGTGCGAAGTAGGGCCTAGGTTAGTATTAATCACTAATAGGAAGTCCCATACGCCCTTTCGATTGACATCAAGATCAACGACCTTGAACGACCTTGAACCCTCAAAATAAGGGTTGTTAGTGATTTTTTCGCGATTTTGAACTGCAACACACATTTTAAGAGTAAATTGCGCCGAAAGGGCTTGAGATAAACCAAGACAACCTGCATATAGAATTTTTAGCATTAAACGTAGATTTTGAGCAGTTCAAGTTTCGACCCCCTAGGTTCAAGGAGGCCTCTGCACGCGGGCGTCAAAGAGGGGTACCCCCATAACAGTCGTTATTTTACCGCTGTTGGCTCGTCTAGCGCTTGCAGATAGACATAAACTTGTTGCCTACCGTAACAATAACTGCTGACAAGCTTTTAATAATTCAACGACCTTGAACGACATTGAACCCCCAAAATAAAGGTTTTAGTGATTTTTTTCTGCAATTTTCGGCTGCAGCACCCACTTTAACAATGAATTGCAAAGAAATAAGTGGAGATAGACCAGGACAACTTGCGAACAGGAATTGCTATAGGCTGTCGCGCGTGTCATGGGCTTTGCTCAAATTACTTGTACGGTGTCTATATTAGCTTCGTTTCTCCAAGCGCGTGGCAGCAAAAAGTCGGATACCGGTAGAAAAAAAACCTACCTACACAGCAACAGAACAACATAGGCCTATCTTATTATTTTTAATCGTGTCAGAAAACGTTTGTATTTACAATGCAGTCTTAGGCCTACGCCAAGTGTATGGATCATCTACGGTGTCTATGTAAATTGCAGCTAATTACCGGTGCGTAGATTCAGTGTCGTTGCTTGTGATTAAGATAAATCGCGCTGTTGACTCATTTGCAAACTTTGACCAAAAACTAACAAGCACACCTACAGGCTACAGCGAACCCATGCAATGGTCATGCGAAGTTCTAACGGACTTCGTACGTATTCTTACTGTCTGTATCTTAGCAAACGTTCATTTCGAACTTGCAGTGTTAGTTCATCAGGCAACGTTTGAATAGACTAGTCTTGGTCGCAGTCTATCGCTGGTTGGGTTGAATAACGTCCGTATACAACAATGAAGGCGTACGCAGGGTCAGCTCTAGTGCTCATTGTCTCCTTCATTGTTCTCGCAAATGCTTATCCACGCGGTAAGACACGCCATATGCTCTGCTACCAAATAATTGAAACAAAAATGTAACAAGAAATATCACGGCTTGTGCGGTAGCAACATTGCAACTAGCTGTTGTATAGGCGATGTGCAAGTCAATGGGAAAGCCAAAAATTCGACCTCCACTGCTCCCACATTTTTAACAGATCTTTCTGAAATTCAAAAACCAAGAAAGATATCCGGGATACGACCCTGCATGCAAAATTTGGTTAATGTGGGACGACAAGAAAGGGGTCTGCGAAAATGGCGAATTTTGGTTTACTTTTAGTTCTTTCTTTTTTGTACCCTTCGCCTCGCGTCCAAATCACACCGTAGGACCTATCACGACCAGTGAGGGCTCAAAACGCGTGTTTCTGCGCAAGGGAGTGCTTTTTGGGGTCTCGATGATAAAAAGTAAAGTTTAGGAGTCAAAACGCCCCAAAAACATGATTTTGGGGGCCCGAATAGGCATTTTAGCCAAATTTGCGAAATTTTCAAATCGCGATATCTCGAAAAATATAAACTCGTTCAATGAAAAATTTAAAAAGCAAGTATGGGACCGCAAACGGGCTTCGTGGATGGTCCGGCGTTACAAAATAACAATTCAAGATGGCGGCGGCCGCCATCTTTGATTTTTCCACAAACACTAATAACTCAGCTGCCGTTTGACTTAGATTAATGAAATTTTGCAGGAGTGTAACCAGCTACTACGGGAAATAGGCCATGTGACCAAAAATGGCAATAGTAATAAATTCAAGATGGCGGCCGCCATCTTAAATTCAGTTTATCGCCCATTGCTCGCTTGCTATTGCATATATTTGCACGAAATTTGGCAGATGGACTCACTTTATGGTCCTACGTACGGATGTACCATAACATTGAACAATATGAAATACAAGATGGCGGCTGCCGTCATCTTAAATTTTTGCATAAACATTGATAACTTAGCTGCCGTTTGAGGTAGATTAATAAAATTTTGCAAGAGTGTAGCGACAGATGAAATTCAAAATGGCGGCCGCCGCCATCTTGAATTTATTATTTTTGTCCATTTTGGTCAAATGGTCTATTTCCCGTGGCAGCCGGCTACATCACTGCAAAATTTCATTCATCTACATCAATCGGCGGCTGAGTTATTGATGTTTGTGCAAAAATCCAAGATGGCGGCTGCCGCCATTTTCAATTATAATTGTGTAATGCTGGACCACCCACGAAGTCTATTTGTGCACCTAAAATTTTCCTTCAAATTTCGTGTTGATCGAGTGCGTACTTTTCGAGATATCGCGATTCGAAAATTTCGCAAATTTGGCTTAAAATGCCTATTCAAGCCTTTAAAAATCATGCTTTTGGGGAGATTTGACCCCCCAAACATTATTTTTTATCATAGAGATTCCAAAATGGCCCTACCTTACGCGGAAGCACGCGTTTTGAGCCATAAACGGTCGTGATCGGTCTTCTGGTGTGACC
>Ga0209367_1011362_pt1 | contig 11813 bp, 4 predicted proteins | sample WorMetLIZISLAND2_FD_187412 | JGI IMG/M metagenome (GOLD analysis project Ga0209367, IMG submission 187412) | Marine gutless worms symbiont microbial communities from Max Planck institute for Marine Microbiology, Germany - Olavius geniculatus... ... | reverse complement strand
CCAATAGAGAGCCAGTGTACAACTTCCTATTAGTGATTAATAGTAACCTAGGCCCTATCTCGCACCGTTACTGAGATACAACGACTTATTGGTCAAAAATCGCAAATTTTGCCCATCCCGTCTCATTTAGCGCCCTCGTTCGGGGTGACCCCCTTCGAATTTATGGAAAAGCTTTACGGTTCCTGAAACTAGAGTCTTTCAGGCAGCCAATGGTAAAGATTTGGTGATCCTAGCTTGCACCGTTTTTGACTGATCTACCCGTGTGACAGACAGACAGACAGAATTGCGATGGCTAAGACGCGCCGAAAGCAGTAGCTGCTTTCGCGCGTAAAAATCCAGGCTTGACTGATTGATCAATCGATTGCTGACAGCGATAAAACAAGAGACGGATAGATCTACTTAACATTTGACATGACATTCGACAAAATCTTCTCAACATCATTAACGACGTTGCACGCGACATATGGCATCACCATGGCAACATGACATCGGCTAATCTATTTCCGGCGACTCGGCAACAGCAGCTGCAGAAGCAGCATCCGACTCTGACGTCATCCGCGTGCAGCGAAATGTCATCCAGTGACGTCACGCAGTCACGTGACACAGCGGCTATGCACCAGCAGTTTGACATGCGATATAACGTCATTCTACATTAACCTGTTATATCAATTACATGTAGGCTTAAACGACATGTTTAATATAATAATTTTACGAGGTTTAGTGGTTAGTAGTAGCGACTACCAAACTTGTGCGCGACTGATGTATAGGCATTTTGTCGCACGATGTCAAAATGTTCGTGAAGGCACCTGGCATTTTTATTGCGTCGTGATTAAGCATAATAATATTTAAATTAAGCCCATGACTCTTAGTTTACGTGTACCCGGCACAATAGCAATGCAGAAAATTTTCAGATTATCACTGCTGCGCTTAGCGAACATAACAGGCCTCATTGCGTCTATCTCGCCCGGTCTATATTCTTGCGGTTTCCTAACTCGAATACTATAAACCGTATAGAAAAAAGACAAAATTGTTGTGACAATTTTCAATCCAAAGAGTCAATTAACGTCAAGGCTAGGTTTGGGATAGCTCTGGACGGACCGCCGCATTTGATAGCAACGTTAAGATAACGTGTCGGCACTGGACTCAGATATTTTTTCTAGTTTTATCAATAGACTTACACATATGCTGATTAATGTCGTAAAACATTGCTACCAACCGGGAAGTAAAAATAATGAAAAACGCAGAAGAGACTATTCGCGTCAGTGATTCAATAGCCTAGCTCCAAATTCTCGAGAACTGCATTTCATAAAATCTGCAAATGAATAATTGCATTGAAGACGTCGAACACGTAGTTTCAGCGAGAAAACAGATTGTAAGACGCGTCGTACCGTATGACAGCGAGCAGATGCAGACCACTGCCAGGTAACGCAGGTGCGTCGAGATCGACATATGCGCTCCAATCATTCCTGCTGCTTGTGCCGCTGCGCTGACGACGACTGTTACAATCGGGTGGACTACATCCGGAAATTCATAAAGCCACTATTGTCCCTGTTTATGTGCTATAATACCACCGTCTGAAACCATGCTGAATCCATCTAGACTTGTCAATGTGTGGCCAGTGTGACGCAATGACCGCGGTCACTCATACCGTTGTGTTGGCTTGCTGCAAAGGCCTAATGCGCTCACTGAACGCATTGCGTAGCCTACGTCGCGCGAAAGCCAATCGTCCGTCGGCCTATTGCATTGCTGCTCCAACGGCGTCCAAGCATATGCACCAATGGTCGTGACCATGATAATTTTTTTTATGACTATCGTTTGGTTTTTAGCCGGCCAAGGTCGCGTGGGTTTCTGTCATTTGTCGTCTGTAACGTATGTATTGTGAGTAAACGGTATACGTAGCAGAAAGTCGGCGATGGTACCGTTGCATAGAGCGATGACGAGTTTCTAAAGCTGTCAATAGCTCCATCTCTATTTCAATCTCCACTTAATTGTTCATAATACAGCAAGACACACACCACAGTACAACATGTGACAGCAGAACCGGACCCACAAAGCACATTAGTGCACTAACAGTGGCCCACAGATAAGTGACACAGTAAGGATAACAATAATAAGAAAATATAACTTAACTACCAAACTAATTAAAGTGAATAATCATAAATGAAATACGATAACACATTAAAATGACATTAAAATCTAAACCTATCTCAAGCAGTCTGGCCGCAATTCTCAACGAAAAGTTTTTGCCTGCATCCATTATCCACGTACGCCAAATTAAGTTTACTATATTTTAGCGTTGATTGTAGCGTTCAATAGCATCGTTTTGTGAATGACAAGTTAGTTCCAGTTTTCGTTGACAGAAAAATGAAGTAGTTTTTACGCGCGAAAGCAGAATGCTTCGCGCGTCTTTGCCATCGTCTGGGCGTCTGTCTGTCCGTCTGTCTGTCTGTCTGTCCGTCCGTCTGTCACACTCGTGATCTGTATCAAAACGGTGCAAGCTATGATCACGAAATCTTCACTGTGGGCTGCCCCAAGGTCTCTAGTTTATCGTGACAAAATTTCGTGCCACTGGGTGAAGGAGTTCCCCTCGAACGAGGGCGTCAAAGAGGAGTACCCCCTAAAAAGACGTCATTTTGCCGTTATTGGCTCGAATAATGTGAAAACGGTTGCAGATAGGTACGTCCATGCTGCTTATCCCAACAAGCACTGGTGACAGGCTTTTTGGATTTATCAACATCGATGATTTTGAACGACCTTGAACTCCTCAAAAAGAGGTTTTTAGTGAATTTTTTGCAATTTTTGGATGCAGCGCACATTTTAACACTGAATTGCGACGAAATGGCTAGAGATAGACCAAGACAACCTGCGTATGAAATTTTCAGCATTCAACGTAGATTTTAGCAGTTCAAGTCCGGACCCCCTAGTTTCAAGGAGGCCGGTGCAGGCTGGCGTCAAAGACAGCTATTCCCCTAAAAAGTGATTATTTTGCCGCAATTATCTCATGTAGCGTGAACACGGTTGCATATAGGCACAGACATGCTGCTTATCATAACAAGCACTGGTGACATGCTTTTTAAATTTATCAACATCGATGACCTTCAATGACCTTGAACCTTCCCAAGAGGGGTTTTTAGTGAATTTTTTTGCACAATTTTGCGCTGCGACACGCATTTCAAGAGTGAATTGCGCCAAAATGGCTGGAGATAGACCAAGACAACCTGCGTATGAAATTTTTAGCATGGAATGTAGACTTTAGCAGTCCAAGTCCGGACCCTCTAGATTCAAGCAGGCCTGTGCACGTGGGTGTCAACGAGAGGTACCCCTGTGAGAAGTGGTTATTTATACTCTGTTGGTTTGTCTAGCGTGTAAATGGTTGCAGATAGGCACAGCCATGCTGCTTAGCATAACAAGCACTGATGAGGAGCTTCTTACGAATGTCAACATCGATAACCTTGGATGACCTTGAACCCTAAAAATATTGATTTAACGTGATTGTTTGGCGATTTTTGGCTGCAAAAGAGTGAATTACGACGAAATGGATGGAGATAGACTAAGATTACCTGCGAACAGGAACTGCTACAGGCTTTCGCGCGTCTCGTGAGCTTTTCTCAAATTTCTTGTCTAGGTTCAAGGAAACCTGCGCACGAGGCCATCAAAGAGCGGTACCCCCGTAAAAGTCGCGACGAAGTGGCTGGAGATAGACTGACAGTTTGCGAACAGGAACTGCTATAGGCTTTCGCGCGTCCGGTGAGCATTTTTGTTAGTTTATGTGCTACATTAAACTGACAGCATGCGGTCAAATATAGTATCGTATAGTATTTCATTCAAGTACATTTTATTGTGACTTTTAGTGGTTGCCATTTTGTTCGTGTGAATTAATTAGCTCATTGGCTTAAGGTGACCGTAGGTGCGAAAAATGTCTTAGAGATTATCGTAAGATCTCCTGTGAATCGGATGTCTCTATAGGCTCTGGTGTGTGTTTAGGTCGGCGACGTGCAGACAAACAAGTCAAATAGAACGAGACCTGTAGCGATGACCACACAGCAGCATCTGCAGCAGGACCGTGTTTCTACGTCATCGTCAGTCGTTAACACTAGCACCGTGAGACAACCCGCGTCGTCGTCGTGCGTTGTACAGACAGTCACGCACCCGCACAGACGTAGAATGGTACTGGTCACTGAGGTCTGACCATTAGCCCCGCCAATCTACCATCAGTGGAGTAGCCGGAGTCAATTTGGGGGCTTCGTCTCCCCTCTCCTTTTCCTTCCTCAATCTTTCGTCCCTCCCCTGCTTTTTCCTCCCTTTTCTGCCTCCCTCTTTAGTCTTTTCCTCTGTTCAACTCTTTTTCTCTTCCCTAACTTCCCTCAGAAGTAGGACCCCTTAAAATTCAGCCAAGGGAAGGGTCTGTGGAGCGCTGTGAGCTCCTCCAGCATGGTCTAGGGCACAGCCCCGGTCGAAATCGAATTTGGTGCATTTTAGCTTTCAAAGATGAGATCTGGTCGCAACAATTGTAGTTATTTTCCCGGGAATAAACTGACCAAATTGGCAAATTTAGAGATGTTAAAACGTACGCCTATGTCTTGTCTGGAAGATTGGGGGAGAAACTTGGCCCCTGTCCCCCTTATCTACTCCACTGTCAACCATCATCATCATCATCATGCGTAGACCGTTGCACTTTCCACCCGTCACGATCATCAGCCGCTGTCCAGGCCTCCCGAGCAGTTAGACTTATGTGTGGCTATCAGGACGTCACGTAAATGGCTGCACTGCATCGTGGTCTTCCAGGCTTTCTTATCCACTCCAGTCGGGACCTGGTGTAGTGCCGACACCGGCAAGCAATTCAACCGATGCGCGGAGGGCGTCCTGTGTCCCGTACTATTTTCTAACTCAAACTAAATTGGCGTGAACATTTCCCATGCCAAGAGAAAGCGGTTTGTCAATTCTCAGTTCAGCTCATTTGCGCAGCTGTAGGCGGACGTCCGCATAATATGACAGCACTAGACCAGCATATTTTTAGCTAAATAGTTAGCATTTGTGTACATGAACTGTTAAGCATTCGGTCTTCAAAACAGTCGTAAAAAGATATACGTACTGAACAATGGTGCTGTTTTTCTACTATAGCAAACTTGTATTTATTCAATCATTTTCAGTCTATAGTTCGTACACAAAACATCGTTTCTGTGATGAACATGTTTGACTTTACTATGCGGCTGTCCTAATAGGTCATAATACGGGTCTGTCCAGGCCGACATCTCTCATCTTAGCTTGCTTGATTTCAAAGGCAAATGGTGCTGATCAGACAGCTAAACATTAATTCCACCAGTATATCATTGGCTCGCGACGCCGCAAGTTATAAGCAGACCTTGTTGTCAAAGAGTGTCTGTATCCGACTCAGAAGACTGTGTGCATGTCTATTTTTAATCAGCTAAACTTTGCATGTACTCTGTACTGCACCGATGGTCTTTATTATGTAATGGCGGCACTATAAAGTAGTATATATATAAAAAAAACTGCAAGCAATTCATTTAATGTTGTATAAGCGCTGTTGTAAAATGGCAAAAATCAAAAAGTATAAGCACGAACTAATGTATTAGCTGTATTGACTATAGCGGCGTTGCAAGCTACGTCGCCTACCGGCTAGTTGCATTAAACTTGCATGTTTGTTGCGATCATTCATCAGTAAACCAACACACTGATTAGTCTCGGTGACGTATCGAATAGGAAGCAATGTATTTTCAGTCTTTCGAGGCACATTCAAACTCTCGACGTGCATAATAATAATAATATCGTTCACAGTCGAGTCACTGTACAAGTGGTATGGCCTAAAATGATGTGCTTCCGGCTGCTTATACCATGAAGCTTTTTATATCATGAAATGTCATGAAATATTACACAATAACTCACAGAAAACAAGTTAACATATTGAAAAGTGAAGCCACGAAAACTGAACTAAAGATACTGCAGTTTTTTTTCAGTAAAACTTTGGAAACAAACTAATAACTGCAAAAAATCTTTGAGGGTTCAATAAAAATGTTAAATACGCATCAAAATCACAAGTTTTTAGAGATAAATGGCAACCGGCAGCACAGGAATTTTTTAGGCATAGCACAAGTGCCCAGACTGGAATACACCATCCGATGAAGCCACTAACGTGATATCATGTTTGCTGCAATAGCTTACAAAACTCTGTACAAACTGGAAAAGTTCTGAAGTGTGACTTTTTAGAACCACAATGGCCAGTTTCATGCAGGGCATACTGTGCGGTGTGTACAATAATTAGTTCTCTAAATGCAGCACTGCAAAAAATAATATGAAGACAACAAGCACAGAGTTTCCTAGATGAACTGCCAGTAGATTAGACAGGTATCTTTCAATAATTCAAACTTGCATGCTTAAACTTGCATAACTTCCATAAAGTGTTCACTGTGCAAGAAAAACCAGTGCTGATTAAGTTACTGTCACCCTCTGGTCAGATGCATGACCAGAAATTTCATTTTATCTGATGCTAACTATAAAACATCAGAAAGCTGCATACTGGCAAGCATGTCAACAGACATTTATGTACACGCACCTGTGTTCCCACTCGGTTTTTTGGAAATGAAGCATCTGTATTTCAAACACCATTTTCCAACTTGGATAAGTTAGTCAACAATTCAGCAAAACTTATTCACAAACACAAAAGCCGTTATACATGCTATGAATTATTTTCCACAGAGCAAACAAAAAAAATGAATCAAGTGGCTGCTTCTGCTGACACGATGCAGTAAATTTCAGGATTGCCAAGGACTCAATCAATGGAAGTCAAGAACTTTTAAGGACCAATTCTGTATTGAAGCACTGTCAAGATATTGACTTTTGCAAAAAATTCCAGCAGCTTCAAGGACTTTCAAGGACAAATGAGAACCCTGATGCATGTACATTAATGCACCTGTTAAACAGCAAGTTTCGACTGCTGCCTCAGAAAACTTACTTTAATTCCAAACTCACTACACAAATGTACACATTAATCGATCATCTATGATTTATTACAAAATGGCACACATGCATATTATGACGTAATGGCCGACATATTCTGTGTGAATCAACTAAACTTGTTGAATATAATACAGCTCTATAAAACATCAAACGCAAATCAGATCACTTCACGGCAATCACATCAAAACAATCCTCAAAACAGGAAACATAATGCATGCATGCATGCGAAACGCTAGCCAATGAGTATGTAGAAAAAAGCTATCTACATAGACACATGTGTGGGTTGCCTAGTACAAGCTCGGTGGTCATGAAAGGACAGTGTATAATATATCGGGTGGGCCATCGAAAAGCAAGCCCCTAACTTTCGTACTTTCACGTCAAACATTAACTCATTTTCTGATAATTATTTCAATGGCTACAATAATGATAAATAATACGCTAATGTCAAAGATGTGATCACATGCTGAAAATGTAGTAAAATGTAGTCAGCTTTGTAATACGCTGAAAGTTACAATCACTAATTCAAAAGCTGACTAGATTTTACAAGGCAGTGTAATGACAAATTAAAGGTGTGATAAGATATTTTCATGATCACACAGTATTACATTTAATGTGCAGCATATCGGTGAAAAACTTTCAAAATAGGTCAACATTTGATGCAGCTATGATAAAAACTAAGTGGCTTACTTCTGTCTGGACAACATAGTAGAGTGCAAAGGGAGTATGCATACTGTCAACTAACTGATCACTAGTTCTGTACAAGGAGGAGATATCACACATCATATACAACATATACATGTCAATCAATCAAGCAGGAAGAGTTGTGTTAATTACAACTAGCTAGCTAAGGAAAGCATCAAGACATCATCAGTGACTGACTAGTAACAGCTGTACTGTCTGAACTACAAACTACAAACCAAGTTAAAATACCCCAACAATGAAAATCTCGATATCTGTGCTGCACACAAATATTTTGCACCAGATTTTTGTGCATTTACCACACAATACTTCATAAGCCTGTTTAATTTTGCAAATTTAGTTGATATCTGGCGAAGTGGTACAGCATCAAATTGAACATTTAATTTTCGCTAGTCAACAGTGTCACATATTAAACTTCTAATTAATTTCCAACAAGCGCTGCAAAGTTTAACTATAGCTAAAGAAAAATGACAAGGTTTTACTGAGCAAAGCTTCCTACCTTGTTCAGGAAAATTTGTAACATTAGCAGTAGCACTGAAAAAACAATTGCTCTAAATGTTAAAATTTGCATATTGTCTTCTTAGAAAATGTGCAATCCTAACTGCGATTATGACTTAAAATATTGGAAAGCTTATTCTTTGCAAGGTAAACCAGATAATAATGCCTACATCACAATAAAAGCACAAGAAAGGTGGTACTGAGCACTCGATTAATTTAATAATAAAATCATAGTCGCAAAATTCATTGACGAAGTTCATGTTTCCATCAATTTGTTGCATGTCAAGTAAGTTTTGCCCAGTTGTCTTCTTAACAAATGAGCATTTTTGAAATGCTGTGACTTTCATGTTGGGATATTGTTTTGGCTCACCATGTATATATTCAGGCCTGTTGAGAGCCACAGCGGGGCCCGGGGAAACGTTCTCGATGGGCCTGTGCATACTACACCCTACCAAATGCACCAATCACCCCAGTCGCTGATGCATCAGATCACCATTGTCCAGATATACCATGGATAGAATTAACACCACTAATTACAAGGAACATACTCATATATTCTATTCTATTCGCTCTAAGGCTATATACCTGCATTCGGTGTTAAACAGATGATTATACGCAATGTCACAGAGAAGCTTCAATAGTGTAGTGTAAGAGTGGGCTGAAACTGCATATTACAAGTTGCAGGTTTGATTCCCGCTTGCAACTTTCTACAAATTTTTCTCCGAAGTTTGCAAAGCAAATTTCATCGTTGTGTAACATTGCGCCAAAAGTGTCAAATTATGTTTTAGACACAGGTGAAAACAGATATATAAACATGTTTGAGATGTTAATATATGCTAATATGCCGACAAAATGAAGCCAGAGTTCTGGCGTACTATCAGTGATATAGTACCGAACCACAGTAATCCAAAGACTATGTTAGTTCATAATGCATCTGGAGATATTGCGTTTTAATGGAATCCGAATGACAGCTGTTCAAAAAGATGCTAGCATATCCGTCAACAGGCATGATGTGATTTCTAATATTAGCAGAAGAATAACAGAAATAAAAGTCTTATGCGTAGACTTTGGTCTCTAGCATGGGAGCTCAGCTCATCCCTTTTGCAGACCTTTGAATTGGCAAGGCTTAAAACCAACCAAGCTGCTAGCATACAACCGAGGTCTAACGTTGAAGCAATGATTATCATTATTAGGACATGCACCAACTGTGCATTCTCATGAGAACATAGTGCATAGTGGTCAGGGTTGAAAAACCCAGATTTTTAAAAACCCAACTTGGTAGGTTTTATCAGTTTTGGGATTTAACCCCTTGGGTTTTTAAAAAGATGTTAACTTTTGAGTTTGGGGGTTTTCGTGGCTTTCAAGCCATTAGAATGAGCACTGCTAGATACTGTCCACATCAAGTAAATATCAAAGAATGTGCAAATCCATAGGTTTAATGTTTTCAAAAACCTAACTGTAATAAAATAGTTCATTATCAGCGGAACAAGAAATGGATTAGGTTTGGGCGGGATTTTGACGTTTTTTTGGAGTAGGCTTTTTAAGTGAGTTTACCCTAAAAAACCCACTGGGTTTTTCGGGGCATGTGCCTGGGTGTTGTGTCAACCCTGATAGTGGTTAAGTTATGTTACAGTAGCAAGGTGATCAGACTCAGCTCAACTATTCCAATGTCATCCGTCTGTCTGTGTCTCTCTGGCTGTCTGGCTAACTAGCTGCTGAGTCAATGCATCGTACGAGCACATTTGGACATCAGTCGTTGACCGACTGCCAACTACACTGGGCGAAAAATATGCCACCACATTTTACTTCCAAATTGCCTCAAAAGATGACAATCACTAGATTTTTCACAATAACATCTGTGATGAAATCAGTCGTTCAGCTCCCCAAATGTGAGAATCGATAATGCCAAAAATGCCAGACTGCCAAACCGACATTCGCATTTCCCATGCTATACCTTTAAAAAATGCCCAAGTTGGCATTCTAAAATGCCAGTCGGCAACTTTGATCAACAAACACTCCCAGTACTGCGGCTGCTACTGCAGATGGTGATGTTGATGCCATAACATACGAGTGACCTCGGTACAATGCAGACAGACAGACGGACTGACAGACGACTAATTCGAGCTGAGCCAGGCTGAGGTCGACTCATGAACCTACAGACACATAAACAACTCATGCTATAAATACAAGTATTCAGTAGACCATGTAATGAGAAGCCAATCAACACTCAGAGCAGTACATCACTAGTTCACCGACCCAGTCACTTGATCAGCCAATGGCCAATGCATTAATGAATTAATAAAAATTGCAGTTGGTAATAATTAGAATTTTAAATAATGAACTTGAAATAAAAATTAAAAAAATAAAAAAAATATGAGTACATAATCACTACTTTCAACTCAGAGCTAAGAGTGGTAATTGCCAGTGAAAATGCATTTTCTTGTTTAAAAAACTCTTCAGTTATTGACGTATAAACTCACACATTGTGTTAAATTATTGAGTGTTTTTAACCCAGTCTTATGGACAGACTAATATGCTGACTATTTCTAAACAAGAAACAGATGACTGAGATTATTTCAGATGCTTCGTTGCCTCGTTTTTACTTCATAATGTTATCATATCGAGCTGAAACGGCGACAGACCCTTACAGCTTGAGTAGAATAAAATGTGGCACGTCAATAGTATCATAAATTCAGCAGAAGACATATAATATATGTATCAAAAACAATAAAGACTATGCCAGTATGACGTACCCGAAAGTTAAGTGAAACAATAAAGCCACTAACCAGCAGTGCTTGGTTTGAGGATAATAAAGTGCAGAAGGTCAGACAGAGACAAGATGCCTTCAATATGCCCGTCGTCGTCTACCACTACCAACCTGTGCACCTGCCAACAAATAAATAAACAATAATTTAAATAATAAACTGGATGATAATGTCTTGCCTTGCCTTGGTCTTTCCTCATGATTGAGGATCGGATGTCGCCGATACGGACACCAAGGCACTCCATCTGTTTCGGTCACGTGCACAATGAACACACTCCACCACTGATGCACCAGTCCACTGCTTGATATTATCCGTCCAGCATCTTCTAGGTCTTCCATGGCATCTATTCCCAGTTACCTGTCGGTTGCAACTTTTCCAGTATTGAGTTATTGGTCCTATGCTCCGTCCAGCTGATTCGCATCATATTTCGATACATGTCCATCTCGAATGCTTTTAATCTTCTGCTGTCTGTTGCTTTAATTGTCCCGGATTCACACTCGTACATTGCCACGGTACAAACCAATGTTTGCATAAGCCTGCTTTTTAGCCGTAAGTTCAATGAGCGGTCCTTCAACAGACTCGTTAGTGACTTGGCTGCAGATCTGGCCATGCCTTGCTATTATTTCCGCTCTGCAGTCACACGTATCTGACATAATGCTACGAAAGTAACGAAATGACTTCACTTGCTCTAAGGAGACATTGGGCTGTAGTTGTTTTGGTTGGCGCCACCAATACTTTGGTTTTCTTTGTGCTGACCTTAATAAGGTATTATTAATAAGGTGGGACAACAGCAATATGTAAGAAGTAATAAGTAATAAACTGGATAACAAAACTAGTACAACATAATACATATTATAACACTATGGAAAAAGTAGA
>Ga0209367_1011361_pt1 | contig 11813 bp, 12 predicted proteins | sample WorMetLIZISLAND2_FD_187412 | JGI IMG/M metagenome (GOLD analysis project Ga0209367, IMG submission 187412) | Marine gutless worms symbiont microbial communities from Max Planck institute for Marine Microbiology, Germany - Olavius geniculatus... ... | reverse complement strand
TAATATGAACAGGTCTTATACATGTAGCTGTGTTTTTGCAATACTAACACGTTTATACGTTTAGGCTTTGTTGTAAATTTTCTAGCTTATCACATGCTTGTGATTTATGCTTAGGGTAATATGAACACTTCGATTTTAACGGCTTGGTGCAGTATGAACGCACCATGTTCATATTACCCGCACAGTGTGTTCATATTACCATCCATGTCGAGAATATGAACATTTAATGCTTTTTTCAAACACTTTTTTTAAAGATTTTAACACATGTTCAATATATTACCAGTCGTCAGTGATAAACCTTTCATAAATCTAACATCCAAAACGCATTGCCATGCTATGCGATTATGTATCACTGCAATAAACATTATTTCGCTTAAGGTTTTCATATCCCCCTTTACCCTAATCGTATGATCGACTGATCACTGGTGTATAAAAAAGCTGTCAAAACGACGACGAAATTGTAAACGAACTTTGGTGAGCTCTCGTATCTTGATGCCGACGACGGCGTCAGAGCGCGTTCTCTCGAAGAATCCGTTGTCGTCATAGATGAGTTTATCCGCGTCGTGCGTCTGAACACGAGTTTTATGTCCGAACCAGTACCATCTCTACAGGACAGTCAACCACAGTAATACCCCGTTTACACGATAAAGCTGGCTCGACAGGCTAGTTCGACGAGTAGCTCGATGTTTGCTCGATGTTTGCTTTGTATAGACTATGCTTTATACCCCGTTTACATGATCGAGCAAACATCGAGCAAACATCAAGCAGGCCATAGATGTGCGGACCATATCTGCAGGAGTTTTTGCGGTCGCGGATAGACGCGGATCCTGTTCTGTGACGAGTGTATCTTTTCTAATAAAAATTAAAAAGAGAAAAAAGTGATGTGCGTTCAGATACGGTAGCACTGGAATTGTAATGTGCTATAGGCCTAGGCGTAGTGGACTAGATTACGTATACTAATGACTAAAGGCCTGGGTCTATTCAGTGCGGACGCGGACTGATGCGGATCCAATATTAGTCTTTTGTTGCGGATGCGGACTGACAGCGGATCCTTAGTCAAAATCTGCGACTTACGCTGTTTCAAAAACTTCAGGATCCGCACATCTCTGAAGCAAGCCTGATGGAACCCCGCTTCCTGGCTCAAATGTAGGTCTAGGCTTAGCCCACAGCTGATCACGTATTATGTAAGCCTTCCAATTACAACCCGCCCGCCCTTTTAATTACCATAGCTCGTCGAGCTAGCTGGATGAACCAGTTTACACGATCGAGCAGACGTCGAACAGACGTCGAGCAATTAGCACGTGTATTCTGAATACATTTGCTCGACGTTTGCTCGATGTTTGCTCGATCGTGTAAACGGGGTATAAGTCAGCACTACATGCCGCACCGTCTTACGCCCAGTCGCAGTCAGAGTTTGAAAAGTTGGGACAGAAAGTTGCAAGTTCCCGACGGACCGCTGCAAAATGCAAATAACCGACAGAGGAAATAAGGGGTGCTCAAAATTTCGATTTTGACCTATGTCCATCCCTAAAGTTTGTATTTTGGAAAAAAAACGTTCTTCAACAACAAAATTTTCCAACATGTAAAATTTCGATAGGCAATAGCTTTTTTTCTCGTCAAAAAATTATCAAATCAAATTACAAAAATGGTCTTTTGAAGCCAACGAAGTAGATTATTGGAGATTACAGTGGCGTTGCTACATAATGTATAGTGAAAAGGCTAAACGGTAACAACCGTGAACGGGAAGTAGACAGGCTTGGGCATGCCGAAATCGCCTGGCAGCAGTGCATCCATGTACCAGAAGATAAAGCAATGAATGAGAATGTCGACCATCAGCATGATGTAGACGTCAGCCATCGTGAACTGGTTGTATTCGTTCAGCGGCTGCAGCAAGTTATCCCACCGGATCCCGGCGCCTGTTAATAGTATAGTTAGTTAGGCGCATGATTTCCTGGTAATATATCTTTTTCACAAAAGTGCAGGAGAAAACACAAACAATGACAAATAAAACTTCACAAAAAACTGACACGGTTTAGTTTTTGACGAACTGACTAATGGGCAAGCAGGGAGATTTCACTAATCATTGGCTGACGCGTACGTGCGCCTAGTCACATAGTCCACCGACGACGCAGTTAAGAGATGCTTACTATAATGCATTTCTGCTTGCCCGATGGTCAGTTTATCAAAAACTAAACCATGTCAGTTTAGTTCAGTTACGTCGCTCTGTACGCGTCTCATTTGTTTGAGCACGAGTGAGTGCACCAGTATATCTCGTTATAGCACTACAGTGCTAGAGACAGACAACTAGTGCGACCGTGCGACCGTTGCTTAAGACTACAAGAAATTTGAGCTAATGCTCACGGGACGGGCGAAAGCCTATAGCAGTTCCTACTCGCAGGCAGTCACCCATCGCAGTACTAACCGGGCCCGGCGTAGAGTAACTTCCTTTCAGCCGAAACGCGTTACTAACTACACCACGCCACCAACGCCAGTATCGTGGCGCCACCTTGTGAATGATATAGCCTTGTGTCGCAGCAAAAAAACATAAAACCCCCTATTTTGGCGTTCAAGGTCATTGAATTTGGCGCCAATCGAAAGCCAGTATACGATTTCCTATTAGTGATTAATAGTAACCTAGGCCTTATCTCGCACCGTTACTGAGATACAGCAACTTATTGGCTAAAAATCGCAAATTTTGCCTACCCCCTCTCATTTAGCGACCCCCTTCGAATTTATGGAAAAGCTTTACGGTTCGTGAAACTAGATCTTCCGGGCAGCCGACGGTGAAGATTTGGTGAGCTTAGCTTGGATCGTTTTTGCCTGATCCACCCGTCTGACGGACAGACAGACGGACAGACGGACAGAACTGCGATGGCTAAGACGCGCTGAAAGCAGTAGCTGCTTGACATGAAACTTGATATGAAACAAGTCGTGCAATAAGCAGCATGACGTCTTGACATATCAACGTAAATCGACTTTTAATGCGTGTTTATTGTACAACTTGTTGTGATTAACTGATACTTTTTATTGTTCTCGATTTGTTGTACAGCTTGTTTGTACGGCATGTTGTACAGCGAATCCACAATAAATGGAACCTAGACAGGTCGAACGCACCGGATTGTTCGAAGGCGGCAATCTGGACCCAGCCGAAGCACATGACAACGACAAGGTCGACGCTGAGTGCCATCATCGCTGACCAGCTCAGATCATCATAGCGTGGAATGATGAAATAGTAAGGCAGATAGAACGTGAGGTAGATAATAGTGCCGCCGGCCGCCGCCGAATTACCTGTACACAGTACACAACCAACAATAGACACCACGCTCAACAAAAAAGCCTGTCTCAATAGATGCTTACTTAATCCGCGGCGGCGTCATGGATTAAAAAGATATATGTAGAATGAAGAAGACTATAGACTATGTTAGTGATTACCAACTAAAGTCAGCTTGTAAGAACGCCATATGCATAGCCCCATCTAAGGTTACCCAAATGATTTTTGCTGTCTTAGAAAACTGATATCAGATCGTCTTGACACACAGTTGTAAACTGGTAAGTTTTTTTACATGTATATTTGCTGTTTTATTGCCAAAAGTCGGGGAATGAGCCTGACGCATGTGAAAAGCGCTATCAGGATCCGTATCTACTTTTTACCTTTTTAACGCAGAGCAGTATACCTCCGGTCAGGTACAGAACGTTGGATGTGTCTGCTACTGCTGCTGCTCCTACTACGCTGCTGCTCATTATACCTGGAAATCAGGGTTGACTGTAGTAGACTTCGATTGACCTCATCTAAAATTGCCAAACTCTGAACCCGCATCTTCGTCAGATGCAAGGATCTTGGTGATATTCGTTGTACAAGCCGAGGTTTAGCCCATTTTGTCTTAAATTTTGTTGCCATGGCAACAAGAGTCGGTAGGGGTAAAATTTAGTTAGCAGCATTTGATGACCCATTTCCGAAAACTTCAACACAGATGCAAAAAATCTTGCAGATATCTCTTACACAAGCCGAGTTATAGCCAATTTTTTTCCGAATTTCGTTGTCATGGCAACGGCTGTCGGTCGGAGGAAAATGCGATTGGCAGCATTCGATGGCCCATCCACGAAACCTCCCCCCCTCCATATGCGCAGAATCTCGCCAAAATCTCTTACACAAGCCGAGTTATAGCCAATTTTGTCCCAAATTTTGTTGCTATGGCAACGAGGGTCAACCAGGGGTAAATATAAATGTCACCGTTAATTAGGCCATTCCCAAAAACCATATCCTACAACCAAGAATTACGACTCTATCTTGCACACAACCAAAGTTATGACAGTTTAAAGAATTTTTAAATTTTTCGCATAGGCGCCATTGTAATTTTTTCGAATTTTTTGAATAAATAAGTGAAAAATAAAATTTTTATTTTATAACAATAAAAAGGCACTTTCTTGCGCAGAACCGCGTCATTTGACGTATTAAGCGTAAAAATCGGTCTAAAGGGGAGTTGAAGGACCAAAAAAAGTTTAGTAAATTTCGAACAAGAGGGGTGTATATTTCACCTATATGGGGAGCAAAAACCCCTGGGGGGATTGAGCCCAAATTTTTTTTGGTGGTAAGCGTCCACGACGTATTACGCCATTCAAATTTGGTGACGGTCGGTTCAGGGGTTTTGGATTGGCTGAGGGTCAAATTTTGGCTTTTCCCATATACTTTGAAGGTCGTCCTTACAACACTCACACTATCGTGTGAAATGTGATTGGGGGCAGAACGTTGCGATTTCCCGACAGACAGCTACAAATTTCCGACAGGAGCGATATATGTGTTTACAATTTTAGTTTTGCCTTTTAATTCCCTCAACAACAGTGCATCTAGATGGTCTGGGAAGCGTCGTAAGCTCCCTCTGCGTGATCCAGAAAAGAGCCCCAGCCGAAAATTAAATTTAATGCAGTTGTAGCGTCGCAAATTTTAAAAAAATTTTTAGAACTGCATTATGATATGAACTGCGGCTTGCTCGCGCATCAGCTGGTTGTTCGCTAGTTTAGCCGTTTTTAGCCATTTAGCCAACCATAATTAAATTTATGGCTAGTATACCAAGAAAATTGTGGCTAACCATCAAATAAGCATAGTAGCCAGCCACCAAAACATGTTACTACGTCTACGGGGTTTAAATTCTGGGTAGCCATTGACATGCAGTTAATTGTTTATGCCAATTTTGGTTTTTGTACGACTTTTTCGTTTTCGAGTTAAGAGGCCGTGAGGGAAAGATGGACGGACGAACAAGGTCGGTAATGTGACCTATAACCTAGCCGCATAATGGCGAGTGCAACGACTCCAAATTTTCAAAGTATAGCGATCCCTATCAAACTTCGTGGTTTACAAGCAACGCAGAATTTGGAAACAGTTGCCTACTGTGTGCGAAGAAGGCCGACGTAGCAAATCCGAAGGTGACGACAGCGAGGCCGTAGAGATAGATGAAGAGGAAGATGGCGTAGGGATCAGAGTGATTGATGATGGCGCCATTACGAGTCGGCACGAAGCACAGAACTGTGATGAGGATGCAGCTGATTGTTAGCGACGCAGTGAACTTGAACGTCCACGCGAACCAGTGCAAGTAACCCTTCATCCCCATCAGTTTCATCGACTCCTGCACCCATCACAGACGAGATTCATCAATGACGTTAACAAGTGGTTAACGAGTTATTTTGGTCTCGGTTTACCCCCAAGCCCCGTACAATACTTTTAATGACGTAGATGCGTGATCATAAACAAGCAATAAACAAGTAAAATATCACATCAAAATTCCGAGCGATTGCTAAGAAAATGACAAATAACTTTGTGAGATACTTTGCTTATCCTACAACGTTCCATGTCGTTCTCATTTCAGCTTCGTTTAAAACAGTTTTAGTTCCACGTGCTACATTAAATTGCGCTTGCGTAATAAACTTTAAACGGTAACAAAACGTACAATATATTACACACAATGTAGCATATACCTTTAGCTTCTTTTCTTTTTCGAGCACGAGATCCTTGCAGATGCTGGCTACGACGAGCATGAAGCTGACGAGTAGCACTATGGGAAAGTAGTCGTTGATAAATTGTACATAGTCGTCGTCGCGGTGCGGAGGGTCGGGAAACATGCGCAGACGCGATGCCAGCGACTCGTTGAAGCGTAGCAAGAACGCCTGGGCGTAGTCTGACACGTTGAAGCGCGTCGTCGCTGTACTTAGCACATGAATCAACGCAGCGTCGACCGCGTACTGCAGCTGCACGAAACCTTCCTGATAGTAACCTAATTACACGCAGGATCATCGTCCACTTTCTGTCGTGTACATTTTGCGGTGGTATTTTACAAATCACAATCACGATCAATCACAACGACGTTTACTCTCACAGCCCTAGTTGGCAGCTCTTATCGGTTAAAAACTATAGTAAAACATGAGATCAGGTCTCGACGCGGGCTGTAATTTTAACCATGCCTTTTTGACCCCATACCCACCCAGTTTAACCTCGTCCTGAGGTGCACTATGGCGACATATCGTCGGAGCAAAACTATCAATGCACCGCGAAGTAAAATCGGACAAAGTACGTAGCCTACTAACGTAAGTAATCAATAAATGAATCAGCAGTATGATAACATAATGATTACAATTAATCAATTAAATTCTTTAATAATCAGCTAGTCAGCTGATTATTAAAGATTTTGATTAATTGCAACGGAGTAAGAAAGAATATATGACAATGAGAAAACTAACAGTAAAATACAAAAAGATAATAGTGACGAAAAGCGAGCATCACACTGTAGACTGAAAAAGTCTGGATGCGGTATAATTAGGCCTATATGTACCTGGCGGAATGCCGCCGTGAGGTGTTTTGCGCGGTTCCTGTGGTCTGCTACGACTGGGAAACATGAGATGTGTAAACCAGCTGAATCTACGCGTCATGTCACTGCCCGCCCAACTCTGGTTGTACGGCTCGGCCTTCGGTCTGATCTTGTAGATGATGCTCTTCGGCAGTGACGTCGGGTTAGGAAACGCGTTGACGAAGACAATGGCGGCAAAGACAATCTGACCGAACTTGGGATCGGTCGCTCTATCCTCTAGCTCTGACTCAGTGGTAAACGCTGCAGTGCCAGCAGTAATAAATAATAATGCAACATTTACACGTCTATACAAGGTGGCCCCCAAAAAATCCCAACTTGTTTTTCTCAGAACTTCGTCATATCCCTACCAAATGTAATAATTTTTGGCATACGTATGGCCGAGACGATAGAATTATGTGAGGTTCACTCATTTTTACCTCATCTAATTTATGTCAACGCACTACCGTGTAAAACGCAGATGCCCCAAATTGCTACATTACGCGGTAATTATCAATATCAGATTGCTCACCTTTTCATAGTAATAATAATTTTAATCTAATAACTTAATTCTAGTAATTTCGAGGTATTAAATATTTTACGCTGAAAATAGCAGACAACAAAACAGGTGACTGATGAGCTCAAAACACATCTAATTTATAAATGAGCGCTGTACAGTTTGATCAGTTAATCGTTAATGCCGCTATCAGCCGTGGCTTTACGTCTAACCATTGTGTATACTTTGAACATGAATTGTAATAATTTGGAAGCAAGTTGTTACACAAACTTATAATTTTGCTGAATAAATCACACTTTAGTTTATTGTGTGCTTAATTAAGTCGTTAGAACTTTTACGGGCACAACAACTCAGCATTATGCAACAATTTGGAGCATCCGCTTTTAACACGGTAGTGCTTTGACATAAATTAGGTGAGATAGACATTGGGTGTACCTCACATAATTCTATCGTCTTGGCCATCTGTGTGCCAAACATTATCAAATTTGGTGGAGATTTGACGAAGTTCTGACTGAAACAAGTTGGAAATTTTTTTGAGCCACCCTGTATACGTTGCATCACGGTCTTGACTCTAGAGTGTTTTATGCGAGTGTAACGAAGCACGATAAACTCGACTGTGATAAAACATAGGGACATACTCATTCCATGACTGTGACGGACAGTGTGTTTTTCGTGAAAAGTGCGTGTGACGAACAGAGACACGAGACGCGTACCAAACATTCACGTACGTTTGACTAAAGTGAGACTGTTGACGGTTATACCACTGCGAGAGACAAGAGGACGAAATAAGCCATAAAATAATAGTAAAGTACGTACATGTATAATGCACTGCAACTCGGCAAAACATTTTATTAATAACCTGCAATTAGTCATCAAATTGCAACTTTTATTTACGAATTTGTTGACGTTTAGCATCCGCTAGCGTTTTTCTCGGAGCTCTGAGACAAATGTCGTAAATAAATATTTTATTGAAGGCCTATGTCTGTCTGACAGCTTGCGCGGGGGCGTCGTGGATTAAAAAGGTTGAGGGGGAAGTTGCGATTTCCGGACATACAGCTGCAAATTCTCGACAGGTGAGATATGGGTATCTACAATTTTAGTTTTGCCTCTTAATTTCCGCAACAACAGTGCAACTAGGTGGTCTAAAAAAGGAACGTCGTAAGCTCTCTTTGCGTGACCCCCAGGAAGGAACCTCAGCCAAAAATTACATTTGGTGCACTTTTAGCTTAGCGGAAAATTTCCAGTGAAAAGTAGCAATCAAGCGAGATTTTTTTCTGATTTTTACACAGGTCCAAATATTGGAAGCCTGTCCTCGGCCTCCCAAATTTGACGACCCTGACGGTAATGTTAATTGCCAAGTGGCGTAACAAGGCTCTTAGGAGGCCCTAGTTCAACGGCAAGGTAAGGGCCCTCAGAGCCAAAATGAGCCGAAGCTCGAAGTCGAAGGGCTGTGACGCTACATTCGGGGCCCAGGAATTTGGGGCTTCGTCAGTGAACCGTTTGAACCCCCAGAAGCTACGCCACTGCGACTGACTGGCTTACCCAAAGCGCGGTAGTACGGTACAGATTGGTTCATTTTCGGATGAAATTGTTCGTTGAAAGCGACCATAGCTATGTTGACGACGCTCGTCACGATGGAATTGTTTGGCGTGTAGGCGACCATCCACACGTTGCGGTATTCAGTCAGTTCGGGCGGCGCTTTCATGTCGGGGTAGCGAAGCAGCGGCGGCAGTAGATTGGTCGGCAGCCGGTCGACGGCGAACGGCGGGTAGTGCGTCGACGTGTCGGTCACCTTGGCGCTAAAGAACAGACGCAGAATCAGCATGACGCCCGGCATTATCAGCGGCATCAGCAGCTCGAACGTGGTGACGGCAGGCCGACGTTTAGTTAGCAGCCAGTTCTTCCACGCTAACAGTGCAAACTGCCGAACTATGGACGCCATCAATCACCAATAACCACGCGTAACTCTGTCACGCTCCAGTCTTGGCTTTGATTCGATTAACAACGACGACAACAAACGAACGATCGTCATTCGAAGAGTTAGCTAATTCGACGCCATTTGTACTTGCAAAATTGTACGGAAAAAATAACATAATATGCTAAACGTGAATCTGCGTAACAAACAGATCGACTAAATTTCCATTCATTATTTACATCTGAGATCATACGGCGATGACGTCACAGTAGTACGTCAGCGTCCGCACGGCAATAACAACTGAAGCGAGCTAGCGCTGGAATATGCGATCTGTTGCTGCTGCTGTGTATTCTGTATAGCACGGTTGTCGGCCAGTGCAGTATGACACTCAAACTTAACAGTAACACCTGTTGCTGAAGCTGAATCACTTGAATCGCTGCAAAAGCGAGCGATGGATGCGAATTAGGCCTATTTTCCCTCATGGTCGCACGAGGGTCGCCGAGAGCGACTCGCGCGTGAGCTAATATTCCTGATAAGGCATCGTGTCTCCAAAAACTTTTAGACACTGCTGTGCGAACGGACAAAAAAGTTTTCTTTTTCAGAGTTGAGTGCAAACTTCAATATATTCAAGGCTCTAGCACTTGAGTCGGGTGTGCGCAATCTGTGGTGTAGTCTTTTATTCCAGTTTCTGATAATATTTTTATTTGTCGTTTTATGTAGTAATTATCGTGACACAACAGTCGGTAATTTTGTAGAATTTTTAAATACGCCGTTTGTATACCTTTTGGGAGTTTCACTGTACCAAATGGTGACTGGTTGTATGTAAAGATTAGGTCATGTTTAGGTCCAACAGAGCAACTTTCGTTGGCTTAGAGTAGACCTACTATACTGCAATATTGATGAGCTTTCCCAGTTCTTGCCGACCTTACAATGTCTTTTAATTTATGTATGATATTTTTATTAGTAGACCAGAAGTGGTTCTGCGTCATACATATTAATTTGTTTTGTCCGACTTTAAGCGTTTTAAAACTTTTTTATCACTTCAAACTTACTGCTTGTTGTTCATTCTTCGAACATGTTGTAATCAATAAGTGACTGTCAGTCAGTCCGTCAAAACTGAACTGTCGTCACTGGTGACTTTTATTTGGCGGATTAGTATTTGGACTTTTTGAAGTTCACTCTACTAACTGGGAACTGTCTGCTTGTAAAGTTTAGGTTTTCTTTGAATTCAACAAAACAACTGTTGTTTTCTTACTGTACTGCTATATTGCAGATGGAAATTCAAGTTTAACAATTTTACATTCTGACTATTTTTTCTCTGAAGTTTTGCAGCAATTTCAAGTACCGGGTATGTGCATTTTTTTAATGATTACGATGATTATTATATCTACTCTGATCTCTGACTCTGCAATTTGATATGATCTTCTTTGAAAGATTTTTATTATTGCTAACATGAACTAACTTGAATTGTATAAATAAAAAAAATTAACATGATCAGTTTGAGGCTGCTGGTATGATTGCGCGAAGATACAAAAATGCAATGATTTTGGGTTATTTCTGCATGAATGGTTCAGCAGCGTCGGTTGAAAAATTGGAGGTGGGAGAAACAAGAAGTTGCAAGTTTCGATGGACAGCTGCAAATTCCTGACAGAAAAGATACGGATGTTAAAAATCTCAATTTTGCCCTGTATTTTCGATAAAATAGGGATATCCAGCCCCAATTTTAATAATTTAAGAAGAAAATTTCCTCAAAAGACAATTTTCTGATAAGCTAAATATTTCGGATGAGGAGGACGTTGCTTCTTCTCATGCCTGCCCCTCCCCATAGCCAAGACGCCACTGAATTAGTTCTCACTACTACTGTTCTTAAAGACATCGCTAAATTTACTAAATTCAGCTTAATAAAAATATATTTCAAACAGAACATAAACACAATTTGACGCTGGACGGAGTTTTCTTGCAAGCGATATCAGAGATCATACAGTTCCAATATGCAGTACTGATCTACTAACCAATCAGTCGATCAATCGCCAAACTTACAGACAGACAGACGCTTAGGCGACTATGTTTCTTATGCAGCACGACAGATAGGCCCTAACTGTCAAAACGCAGATTCGGTGAAATAACGACGAAAATATCGATCACTTAAGTGAACTACGAACAGATCGAGTGAATGAAGCCGTGGTCGAAAGTGACAATGTTTGAATGAGCTGCGAAGACTGAGGCAGTGCAACTACGGTGTCCTGCAGGGGTCAGATGATTTATAAGAAAAGAAAAAAACAATAATAATAATAATAATTCAGTGTGTGAGGACCACCACCAAAGACCGAGTGATGACGCTTGTAGCTGCATCGAGCGCTTAGAAGCACTTCCTGTGGACGATGGACGGGCCGGATTCGTCGTACTCCTGCTTGCTGATCCACATGGACTGGAAGGTGGACAGAGAGGCCAGGATGGAGCCACCGATCCAGACGGAGTACTTCCTCTCCGGCGGAGCAATGATCTTGATCTTCATCGTGCTCGGCGCCATCGACGTGATCTCCTTCTG
>Ga0209367_1011360_pt1 | contig 11814 bp, 2 predicted proteins | sample WorMetLIZISLAND2_FD_187412 | JGI IMG/M metagenome (GOLD analysis project Ga0209367, IMG submission 187412) | Marine gutless worms symbiont microbial communities from Max Planck institute for Marine Microbiology, Germany - Olavius geniculatus... ... | reverse complement strand
TATTTCACCCATTTGCCGGGAAGCCCCCCTTGGAGGGATTTACATGAAATTTTGCATGATGGGTCATCGCGCCGACGTAATCAACCGCGCCAAATTTTATCTCAATCAGATCAGGGGTTTTGATTCTGTGGGGGGTCGAATTTTTGGCTTTCCCTTAAGAAAGAGAAGTCGCCGTTAACACAGGGCTTGAACTACCGTTCAGCCTGTGATTTGAATCGTATTATATACGACGTTAGACCAACATCGTTATGCGCAATTTTACGATATATCTACTTATCTACCAGTGTCTTTTCTGATTTAAAAAAATGTTCGTTTTTGGCACAGAAGTTAAAATATTTGAGCAGATTCTCTGTGCATCAGGCCTATAGTCACTTTGTCAAATCATAGACTTTAAAAAGGTGCAGGTGTAGCTACTATATGCTGCGTGTGCTGCTAACTTACTATATCGTGAAATCTGCGAAAAATACTTATCGAATTCGTGTACGTTTATTTGGTCTTGATGTTACGTGTGGTATCTTGTAAGCTCGTGATATTCAAACTTGCTTCAGAATCAAGACGTAGCCCTCACTGCCACAGTCAAGAAATAAGTCGCATTTTGTCGCAGTTTTAGCACAGGGGCGCCAAAGTCCACCAGACATTGGAAAGGATTCCGGGAAAAGGCAGATATTTTACTTCGTGTTTCAAAAATGTGTAAAATTGTTTTGTCAGAACCTCATCACATTTGCATCTTTCCAACGTCCGTCCTCTTTCTCTTTCCCTTCTTCCGTCTTTCTTTCCGTGCCCACGTCCGTGCGTCCAATATTAGAAGCGCCATATCTCCGTAACGGTGCCAGATAGACGCATGGTCACTATGGACCACGGATAGAAAGTCGAGCCCCGAGAGTCGAATGGTCACGTGACCGATGACGTCACGTGACCCCAAAAGGTCAAACTCGTGAACCCATTATCTTTGAGGCGCCATATCTCCGCAACGGTGCCAGATAGACGCATGGTGAGGATGGACCTTTTATAGTAAAGCGCTGGTGACGAATCGAATGGTCTCGTAACTGACAATGTTTATTGCTTAGTTAAAATAATACAGAAGGATGGACGGATCATTGCTGCTGTACAATTTAAAATTAAATTGTTTGATTTTTTTCTACAGGTCTAAACAGCTCACTGATTATATTTATACGGACATATAATGTAAACTGTCGAAATGCTTTAGACAGACTCCGTGTTCAAATGAACATTATCTTGTTTTTAAATGTCATTGCATAATGTTAAAGGTCAAGTTGCACGAAAAACGATATTGGATAAATAATTGTAAGTAAGTAAGTAAGTAAGTGAAGTGTAAATTTATACAGCGCATACTCAAAAAGATCTCTAATGCGCTTAATACATTTTTTGTAATGCTAATTAATTAATAATACCCTGATTACTTAAAATAAAAACATAACTTTAAATTAATTTTGATAAAAATATGTTTTCCGAACCGCATGATAACGTCACAAACTACGCTTTCTTGACAGCGTGTACTGCAGCTTGCGAAACTATCGTGTGTTCGTAGCGTCAAGATAGCGCGCGCTGAGCGCGGGGAACTCGCTTGCATTTCGAAACTAGACGTCAGACGCTGTCGGCGATTGGTGCAATGGAAAGGGCATACAGTCGGCCTACTTCCGGTATAACAGTGACATCTCGAAATACAAGCGAAGTCCCTTCGCCCGGTACTGCGCTCCATTGACGATGCTAGCGTCAAATTCTCTCGAACGCTACATCACAGTTCCGTCATTATTGTCCACTTTGAGGCTTATTTTTTACTGTATAAAATAATAATAGCAACGGGAAGATTAATAAATACTGATAAATTAATATTTGATGGAGCCAATTAGCGCTTTATAGAAGTTACGTAAAATGATACGACTTGGCCTTTAAAATAATGTAATTACATCATTTACCGATGAATGTGTCGGTCAATGTTGATGAAGTCATGAAGCCGTCAGTTTTGTTAGTTTGTTATTTTGGCCCTCCCAATATGTTGATGTCATGCTGTGGCCACTTGTTACCCACTGAGGGTAGGAGGCTGAGTTTAAATGACCTGTTACATTACATGGACACTCGTTTTTTTGCATTTTTCTATCTTCAGTTTTCGCCGAGGGTAGGAGGTTAAGTTGAATGTGAATGAATTGTTTAATAAAAGATTACTTACTTACTTACTTACTTAATTGAAAGAAAGTAGGTTTACGTACAATGGATTGGGAGAAGTAGGATGGTTTAGGAGAAAGCGGAGTCGATTGGGAGAAAGTCGCGTGTACTCTAGAAGATACGGGTCACCGTAGAATCGTAGTTATATATTCGATTCCGTATTCCGTAAAGTGGCGCGTAGGCAGTCCAGAATCAATCAATGGTGGGGGAGATAAAAGCACAAAATCTGCACCGGTCTGCGTCGCACTGCGCTGTCAGTTGCCTCGATCGTGACGTGCTTTATCGCCCAACGGTTGTCGCGGTTCACGCCCGTTTATAGCCCAACCCATCGACACTGCTGTGAATCAGCAGCGGACTGAGATAACAACAACGTGCGACCTCGGTGTGTTAGTTTTTACTAGGAAGACCAGCAATGGTGCTAGTGCCGAGTTGCTAGCACGCGCGTTATTATTTAATTCCTTCGATGACCCAAAAGTTGCATGAAAGAAGTCGTCATGTGGCGTAATCGTTTTACTAGCACGCTACGTTGTATGGCCCAGCATAGTTATATGAGCACATGATAATAGCCGGGCGACAAATGGACTCCCCGATGACAGACATACTCCTTTCATTTCTGGACAGATGAAGGTTAAGCAACAGGGTCTGTTCGTTTGTCCGTTTGTCCGTCAGTAAAGTAGCTCAGAAAAGTCACAAACGGATTATGATAATTTTTTGCAAAAAAGGACCGCATGTGCAAGGAAAAGATATTTAGATTTCAGCGACATTTCCGGTTTTTTTGTAGATTCTGAAAAAAAATTGAAATTGTTTTACTATTAGAAAATAGGGTGCAAAGTATCAGTTTGTTAATTTTTCTAAATTTTTCCCAGATATTTTCAATTTTGGTGATATCAGACTAACAATTCTCTACGGATTGAAGCAAAAAGTTTATCTGTTTGTAGAAAACTGCTTTATGCATTTTGTTCTGCAGGAAACTCACCAAGAATTTAACTTTTTAGGGCCAACACAGAATTCGATTTATTTCTGTAAATTTTCCTAAAACGTGGAATCTTCTTCCGACGATTTATTTCGAAAGTTTCGTCGAAAGCGCGGGTCAAAGCCGACAGCAAACTACATGTACATCATCATCATCATTGGGAGCAGCAGCAGCAGCAACAGCAGCAGAAGCAGCTGTAGCTGACGTTTCGTTCTCGACGCTGATTGCAGTGGAATTAAAGCTCGTCCCGCAGTCGACGCAACGAACGTACGACACATCCTGGGTGGCATGCGTCACCATATCTATGGACACCTTGGATGGTTCAGTCTTGGGTAGCCGATTTTCGTAGTAGGTAAAGGTAGACTTCGACTATGCTCAAAATTTAAAGACCAGCGTTTTAAATTGCATTGCTACAGCAGAAACTGTTTTCACATTCACGTAATGTATTTCTAATTTTTTGTTAACTGCTCATAAGTAATTAACAGCAGCGGTTTGGGTGGTTCCTATTGTTTTTGGGTGCAGATGTTTTGGATGACCCGACAGTTGTGGATTGCACCGAAGACGTCAGTAGACGGAGAGTAGCATGTACGCTTTTAAGTAAGTAAGTAAGTTAGTAAGTAAAGCGCCAAAGTCTCAGAAAGAATCAGGGCGCATATGCCTACGTTGCTGCTTTCAGTTACTTAATGAAACTATTTAACTCGATTTCTGAAATTGTTTGATGTTGTAAAACGGTATCTCTCTGTAGTAATTTGACCGCTTTTACGCGCGACAGCACGTAGTGCTAAGCGCGTCTTAGCCATCGTCGAAACGTCCGTCCGTCCGTTCGTCACACTGCAATATTGTGTTAAAACGACGCAAGCTAGGATCACGAGATTTCCACTGTGGATGCCCCAAGGACGCTAGTTTATCCTGACAAAATTTTGTGCCCGTGGGTGACGGGGTTCCTCTCCAATCGAACGAGTTCGTCAAAGAGGGGTACCACCTCTGAAAAAAACGTTATTTTGCCGCTATTGGCTTTTATAGTGTGAAAACGGTTGCAGATAGGTACAGACTTGCTGGATATCATAATAAGCACTGGTAACGGGCTTTTTAGATTTGTCAACATCAATGATTTTGAACGACCTTAAATCCACAAAAGACGGGTTTTGTTAAATTTTTTCGCAATGTTTGGCGTCAGTGCACATTTCAAGAATGAATTGCGACGAAATGGCTGGAGATAAACCAAGACAACCTGCATATGAAATTTTTAGCATAAAACGTAGATTTTAGCAATCCAAGTTCCAGCCTACTAGGTTCAAGGAGGCCTGCGCAGGTTTGCGTCAAATACGGCTACCATCCATAAAAAGTAGTTATTTTACCGCTATTGGTTTTCTGGTGTAGCGTAAAAACGGTTGCAGATAGGACGTACTGCTTATTATAACAAACAATAGTGACCGACTTTTTAGTTGTGTCAACGTCTATGACCTTAAATGACCTTGAATTTTTAAAATAGGCGGTTTTAGTGGGTTTTTTGCAATTTGTGGTTGCGGCGCAGATTTCGAGAATAAATTGCGACAAAATGGATGGAGATAGACCAAGACAGCCTGCGAAGGGAAACTGCTAGGCTGTCGCGCGTCTCATGAGTTCTGCCCAAATTACTTGTCTGCATATCTTGAGTATTCTTGTAAGCAAATATTTCGTTTCGATTAATGTCTGCCTTTAGCATTTTTGGGCCGACCGTTGAGCTTAGCTAAGCTTCGGGTCTGCTCTATGATACCGTCTGTCTGTCCGTTCGCCTGTCCGTCTGTCCGCCTGTTACGGGTGTGTTGTAGCTAAACGGTGCAAGATAGAGCCTAAGTTGTTATTGATCATTAATAGGAAGTCGCATATTGCCTTTCAGGTGACAGGAAAATCATTATCTTAGATGACTGAAAGTTAGTACACGCTATTGTGGCTAAAAGGTACGTCATATCTTCGAAGCGGCGAGAGATATGACCAAGGTTGCTATATCAATGACTAATAGGAAATCGCATAGGTCCTTTAACATGACACGAAAATCATTCGCTGGCCTCCCGACATTCGCGTACGGTCGGCCCTCTCTAGAGACAGATGGGCTTCTTGTTTAAAAGACCCCATAAGCTAGCAGGAACACCCAAAGTGTCCGTGCACGAGGGTGACGCGATACCGCCCAAGATGTCATCATAGTACGATCCTCGACGATCACACACCACGTAGTAGGCCTATACATGCGTCTACTTCACACTCGGCTTACTGCCGTGACGTCAGCACCGACCTACCACCGCATCGCATCGCACGGGAAATGAGCGAAACGATTTGAAGCTCTTTGGGTGTGGTGGGGATGGCTTGGAGTGGAGTGGGAAAGAGATGGAATTCCCCGAGGAGGGACGAAAACAGATCGATGTAAACTCGTGTCAACTGCAATGCTGACGGCGCATGACTTGTAAGACCAAAGCTCCGGCGTGCGTTCGCGTTAAACTGCTCTAAAATAGAAAGGAACAGAATACGATGTAGCCCTACAGGAGTACCGGGTATTTTTCAAATGAGAGAATACACGCATACGATTCTGTTTTGAATAGCATGTAGCCGGTCGGAAAAATACGTTGTCAGATTGCGGTGCAGACATCGTGACGCGCATTGGCATTGCGACGTCGTTGGTGGTCTTAAAATAAATTTCCAGTAACTGCACGAAGTTTACCCAAGACGAAATTGCCCATTAGGATCGGAGCAAAGCGTGCGCTGAATAATGCAAAAAAATGTGCGTTATTTGCGTCCACGGATAGCGGAGAAATCTGACATCCAGTGTAGGTTATGTCAGCTCCGTACACCGAATTAAAAGACGACAGTTTTTATAAAGCATTCTTAGCTACGTTTCTGCCATTTTTTATTTTTACATTTTATTTTATAAACATTAAACGGTGGACGAAAAAATGACTGTGATTGTGAGTAATTATACCAAAAAATCGAAAAATAGCTTAATAAAAATGCAATGACAAAATAATAGTAGCAAATAGCTTATACAAAGATAATTATAGTATGGCTACATTGCGATCGGCTGCTAACGCTGACGTCTTGTATCTCAATGACGTCACTGGCGCGTGACGTCACCCTGCCGAGCGATCGACGTTTATGCGTTTCTCTGCAGTATGCTAGTAATCGTTCTTAATAATTATAATATTAATTTTGATAAGCGTGTAATTAATTAGACTACTGGGTGATATAGTGTGCAGTACAGTTAGAGGTTGACGTTGTTGTTATGGCTTGCCAGCCGCGCGCAAACTGGTCAGTATTATAGCAATGCCTTTGACGAACTTGCGCCACTTTTTACTAGATACACTATTATACAGGGCAGGTAGCCTGGCTATACACGGCTCTGACCTGAAAATGTGAATAAATCGTATCATTGAAAGGCTTCGTTCTCGTTCTTTTCGTGTCTCTGCTCCGAGAATTTGGAACTCCTTAACTTCTCAAATTCGTCAGTGTCAAACCTTGGCTACCTTCGGACGTCACTTGAAGACCCAATACTTTCAGTCAGCCTTTTTGCCACGTAGCGTCCATCATCCTATGCGCCCTGATTCTTTCTGAGACTTTGGCGCTTTATAAATCATTTACTTACTTACTTACTTACTTCAATATTAGGTACAAGGCAAGCTAAAAACTTACACCATTTTGATATTTTAGTTTCCTTTTTATTCCGTGCGTTATGTTTGCATTTTTTGTTTATAATTATTTCCACCAATTCAATAGCGTCGTTTTTCGTCCGCCGATGTAAACAAGTTTTTCTTCAGCGAATATATCGTAATGTCGTCACGATTGTTGGATTAACGATACTGACAATGAACGCTTTGTGGAGAAACACTGAGATTCCGAGAGAATTGTGGGAAAAAATTCAAATAAATGAGCACATTTATACTGTGAGTAATTAACAGTAAATGCTAAAATCGTTTTAAGTGTATAAACAATGTAAAGTTTTGCAGACCATGTAGCATCACATGTAGGTAGTTAAATGGGTGTTACTTTTCTGCGCACCCAGTATAACAAGAAATTTGAGCTAATGCTCATGGAACGCGCGAAAGCTTATAGCAGTTCCTACCCGCACACAGTCACCCATCGCAGTACTAACCGGACCCGGCGCAGAGTAACTTCGTTTCAGCCGAAACGCGTTAACAACTACGCCAGGCCACCAACGCAAGTACCGTGGCGCCGCCTTGTGAATGATATAGACTTGTCCAGGCCGAAAGCGCCAAAAAAATCCATAAAACCCCCCATTTTGGCGTTCAAGGTCATCCAAGGTCATTGAATTCGGCGCCAATCGAAAGCCAGTATACTATTTCCTACTAGTGATTAATAGTAACCTAGGCCTTATCTCGCACCTTTACTGAGATACAGCGAGTTAATGGCCAAAAATCGCAAATTTTGCCTACCCCCTCTCATTTAGCGCCCTCGTTCGGGGTGACCCCTTTCGAATTTATTGAAAAACTTTGCGGTTCCTGAAACTAGAGTCTTCCAGGCAGCCGACAGTGAAGATTTGGTGATCCTAGCTTGCACCGTTTTTGCCTGATCCACCCGTGTGACAGACGGACAGACGGACAGAATTGCGATGGATAAGACGCGCTGAAAGCAGTAGCTGCTTTCGCGCGTAAAAATTACAGTAAAAACTGCGAAACCTCACATCGCATTGTACAGTAGCCTACAGTATACTGTCTGTGTTCATCCCTCGCTGGCATGTGTCTTTATCTGTCCGCCTGCCTAATACAGACGCCGTGAACGAAGCCAATTTTCTGCACTAATGAAGCGAATACATCACTGCATAGCACTGCATAATATGCCGTATAATAGCTTCTTCTTTTTTTCTTCTGCGAATAAGAGTGCAGTGGGTTTTCTAAACGATAGCCTATAGTGCGCTATAAAACTCTACGTGTTCGTTTTTTACTTGGTGTTACTTACTAACTTATTTTTTTCTTCTGCTTCTTTTTGTGAAGGCGTCAAGTTACGATGTCTTGACAAGCCCGCCCCGCACCATAAACCACTATCTCCACGTGTGCAATGGCACCATAAATAGACCACCACTTTCATCTCCCCGAGTGTCTGTGCTGTTCACCTTGTAGTATTCGTCTGCATTATGCGAGGCATAGCACTGAAATAGATTTAACAATTGTACAATCAGCTGGCTTGCCCGGCAGACCAGAAATACAAGTCGTGCAGGAAAATGACGCGTCGAGCTTATGCTACGATGGGTCGTCCGTGTGTCGTTTGCCGTCAGTCTGTAACGTTTTTTTATTGTGGCTAAACGATACGTCGCTAGTGTCAGCCATGGTACCGTTGACTGGGGCGTTGGTAAGTTCTTGTAGGCTATCGGCAGTAATCAGGTACCATCTGCAACGATTGGACCGCAGTTTGGAACGAACGTATTTTAGCGAAATTTACGCTTTATCAGAAGTTATGCAAATAAGTAAGTAGCTACGTTTCGGGCGCGGGCAAGCAATATGTTCTAAACGTCAGTATCAGACAGTTAAAGACGCAGGCTGCAAGTGTGTACCAGGAGTACGGTCGGCTAACCCTAGCGACAGCTGGGTTATTGTATCTCTGTGAAGGCACGGCTATAGCTTTTTATCCGGGCGGATAGGCCTAATTAGCCGCTGCGTCCCGCTACTGATTCGCCCTTCCTCTATAACAAAGATCGAACGACCATACAGAAACAGACAGACAGACAGACAGACGGACGGACGAGCAGACTGATACTCAGTGACGTCATTAGCGTCCTGGGATGTCGCTTCTTTCATGTCCGTCACGACCTTCCTTGTTTATCCGTCGTTATGTCTCGCTGTCCCTGTGACACTGCTGCTTCTACTAACGCCAGTATTGCTAAGCTACTTCGCTGCAATTTACGGCTACAGTAGCTCCGTTTCAACGTTGTTTGTTAGCCGTAACGCACGGCGGTTGTTTTACGTCGTGCTCGGTTAGTGCCGTGATGGGTGACCGTCTGCGGGCAGGTAAAACAACATTCCGCGAATGTTATTTACAGCCGCAGAGATCACCACAGTGAGACTGAGTATGCATGGGTTTCAACGTAGCCTAAATTATAAGCATTTATCGTAAAGGCGCGTACAGATCGACGTAACTGAACTGAACTGAACCGAACTGACCAATGGGCGAGTTCAGTTCAGTGCAGTTTAGTTAAGCCCAAATTCCATTACGCCGACTTTGCGACAAAGTCCGGGACAAGTTCCCGACAAAGTCGCATACTTGTCTTGGACACAAATCATGAAAGTCCGCGACACAAATCACGTCGCCGACTTTCGTGATTTGTGTCCGCGACAAAGTCCGCGGACTTTGTCGCCGACTTTCCCCGGGTATTGTAACGGGCTACATTCCATTAGAGCGACATAAACGGGTTTGTCGCAGACTTGTCACGGACTTTGTCGCAAACATCTCGACATGTCGAGATAGTTTGTGTCCACGACTTTCCCCGCGGGGAAGTTTCTATATGAAAGTCGCCGTAATGGAATTTGGGCTTTACGTCGCTCTGTATGCGCCTCAAAACCACGATGGAGAAATGTAGGCCTAATGCAGACAAGTACGTCCAAATACGAACGAAACGACCTCTTAGGATGCCTGAAGACAGAGTGCTGGTGCAGAGGTAATGTAACCTGTGGTTTGTGAAAGGTCGTTCTATAAATTGAGGGCGCCAAAGCACTGCAGAGCGTCAGTAGGCCTATACTCTCAGACGGTTGGTGGAGGCTGATTTCAGCCTCTGTCGTTCTTGGCAGAACACGAACTGTGACTTATACCAGGTTTCCATTCAACGCAAAGTACGCAAAGACGCAACAACGCAGCATATGCAATAAACACAGCTACGCAACCAGAATAGACACGGCGGCTTCTATACTTGCGCGTTATGGCCGCTGCGTCGTCGTTTGCGTCATCTGCGTCCGTTGCGTTGGATAGAACTAGGCTTTACCTTTAAAGGTTAAAGGTAAAACGGTTCTGTATATAAGCCAGCTTTTTGTCGAAAACCCAGAGCAGAGCAAAGGAGCGTCACCTGCCGTATGAGATCATACAGTGCTATCTGCCACCCGACACAGGTGAGCCCGCCTCGCCTTAACCCCAGCCTCTAGCTATACAGGCCGGTATTTGGTCTGCCAGTTCTGCCTACCCCGTAGGGATGGAAGGCTGGGTTGCCATAACGATCAAAGTTGCCACTTGGGTTAGGCCTACTGCCGTGGCGTAGCGGTAACGCGTTGTGTCTGATCAACGAAGTTACTCTACACCGGGTCGTGGTTTGTACATAAATGGCTAACTGCCTGCGAACAGGTAAACCATCTCGGTAACCGCCTAGGTTCTCAGATTACCATTCCTCCGGGTAGGTAAATTAAGTAGCAGTCTATCGGGCTGGGGCGGGTGCGCGTACATCTGTATCGGGTGGCAGGTAACAATATGTGATGCCATACGGCAGGTGACGCTCCGTAGCTTTGAGATGGATTATCTATAAAAAGCTAAAAGGCGTATACACCATTTTTAACCTTTTGTCGGTCTGCATATGTAGTCATTGTGTTCCTGGCCACGAAGTCGCCGCTATGGACCCGTTCCGTTGTCTGTTCATGGCCGCCTCGTCGGAAAAGGAGGACATGATCTGTCTGAACGACCGTCTGGGCGATGTCGTGCTCAAAGTCGAGAAGCTACGCTTTGGAGGCGGCGGCCAGGACAGCTCGAGCTTCATCAAAGCCATCGACTGCCTCAATGAAGAGATCAAGAAAATCAAGACGGCCTACGATCTCGAACTCAGCAGACTCAGGTGTCTGATTAAGATGCAAATCTACGTCCAACAGAACGCAGCGTACGCAACAAACGTACAGTAACAAACGCAACGGGTGCAACGACCGCGCTTCTAACTTTGCGTTTTCGCCGTTGCGTCAGCTGCACCAGCAGCGTTTCTTGCGTATACCTTTCTTGCGTTGCGTATACTTAGTTGCGTTCGATTAAAAAACAAGCTTTAGTTTAACGTACAGGGGGCCCGCGAATCAGTTGGCGACCGGGAGATATCTCCAACACATCATTTTCATGCGGGTGCTACTAATCATCATCATATATTCGTTTAATGTAAAGTTGACAAGCGCAACTTTCAACAACGCAAGCACAAGATACATAATAAGTCCAAAAGCATGCAAGCGGAAGCGTCTCATAGTTTGTCGAAAAGCTAAGAACAATTTTAACGAAACTTACTTTCAGAAACTATCGTTACAGAGAGAACAAATGGGTGGATTTATGGCTAAAATCACTAAAAACAGACAAACAAATCGAGTATCGTAATAGATTTGTTAGCTAATGACCGTAGATTAAAATAAAGTTCATCGCCTATAAAACAATTAGTATAAAAACAGCGATTCGCAATGTTCACATTCGCATTCGCATCAGTTCAGTTTACTTAGACTACTGGTAGTATCAGTTGGTGCGTTGCGTTAATACGAATATTTGTACAGCATACGGACAAGAAAGTCATTATCGTTTAGAAATTTAGTTTTATTGATCAGGGTCATTGAGTGAGAGCGGGCTCGAAGCTGATATGGTATGTCAGTCTTGTGAGGCAAGTATGGCTGGAGTTAGTTTTCACACGGTGGAAAAAGTCATCATCGGCGGAGTTGAACAGGTCGGTGATGGCC
>Ga0209367_1011359_pt1 | contig 11814 bp, 6 predicted proteins | sample WorMetLIZISLAND2_FD_187412 | JGI IMG/M metagenome (GOLD analysis project Ga0209367, IMG submission 187412) | Marine gutless worms symbiont microbial communities from Max Planck institute for Marine Microbiology, Germany - Olavius geniculatus... ... | reverse complement strand
ACCTCCTCCCATGGGCAGCCTCAGGAGGGGGTTGAGTTGCTGGGTAACGGAGTAGACCCACCCATAGAGCGGGAATTTTGCTAGTGCTGTTAATTATTCGCAGTTTGCATGTGCTCACTTATTTGAAAACAGCAGCGATATTACAATCTTTAAATAAAAGCAAGTCATAAATTTTATGCAGACATTCAGCGCCTAAATATAAAGACTAATTCTGCAGAGGCAAATAAAGCTTCAGTATTCAATTTCTACTTCTATATATACTGTACAGCTCAGTGAATGACAAACAATAACAACAAATATCATGAGTGCAAAAAATGTACATGTATAGCGCACTTCAAAAACAAAAGCAAATAGATATACAATGTGCAGGTAAACAGGGGCGTTTTTAAAAACGTGGACACCCAGGTGTACCAAAAACAGAAATATTTTCTCACGCTAAGCCTGGCAAAATTCCTTCCTCTTATGGGTGTTTTTTTGTCATTTCACAGAAAATAATTTTTCACTTTCAAAGTGGGTCCAGATGCAAGAACCCGCTAAATACGCCGCTGCAAAAGCCTATGTTTTGCAAATAAATAAAACGACGGAGATATGACAGCTGTCGACGACGCGGGGTACGGTGTCACGAACTCGGTTTAGAATGAGAAGCCGGGCGGAGTGCCGCACCATTCACCGATGAATTTCAGCACGTCCTGTAACTCACGACTGTGCGTCGTCTGCAACGGCATACAGACCGACGTTGTAACTTAGTGCAACAATAACGAAAACGAAATTACTCTACACCGGGCCGGATTAGTACTGCAAGGGTGCAGGTAAACCATCTCGGTATGTAAACCAGCCGACTAGGTCAATGTCGCGGACAGAGAGTCTCTGGCTTACTATGTGGCCTACGTGCTGATGGTCGGTCACGGGTCAGTGAGCTGACCGGACACGGACAGTTAGGGAGGGAGGTTGTGTGGCCGGCAGACCGGCAGGACGTTTTTTTGTTGGCCTTGTTATGGCCGGATTGCTTTTGTTTGATTGTTAACTGATTGTTTTTTTTCTGTTTATTGTTGATTGTTATTGTATTATATTTCTTTGAAAAGCTTAGACTGTGTTCTTTTGCTCTTTGATGAGTAGATATAGCAGTCTAGTGGGCCAGTATAGGCTAAACGCTGACTAGTCCGTAACAGTCAACTCAGCTTTCCATCCCTCCGGGGTAGGTAAATCGAGTACTAGTCTTATCTAGATGGGGTTAAGGTGGGGCACGTTCACCTGTGTCGGGTGGCAAGTAACACTGTGTGATCCCATATGGCAGGCGACGCTCCGTAGCTATGAGATGGGCTTCCCATTAAGAGCTATATCACCATGTTTAACCTTTTTAACCTTTAACAATGCGCAGTAATTGAGTGTAGAGAAAAAAACAAAGTGGGCCAGAGCCGCCAGACCCAGTTTTAGTTCCGATTTGTATTTACAGCACAACGTAACGTAACGTAATATTAATTTCATGTAAGCCTACTTGTAATACAGCTTGACTCATTATGCAAGCGAAGTGAAATGTAGATTTGAGGCTCAAGCCTAATGACTTGGTCCTAAGGTCGGCGACTTCCTGGCGCTACATTCATCAGACTTAGATGAACTGCATGAACTATCGCAGTGGCTGTGCTATGACGACAGCATCGTCTTAGCCATTACTAATGTCAAGTACTGCATCAGATAAACACGAACATTGTCTTATCACAGTGACCACTGTTATAAATTTTGATAAGAATCATGTATTAGACACATTATGATGCATATTAAACGCACTGATGGTGTCCAAGTTTCTGTTACCTTGGTAGCAGTAACGACTCTGTTTAAGTCCTCCTTGTTAGCTGCTTTGTCTGAGCGTCTGAAATCAACTTTGTTACGCAGGACCGGATAACCTGTGCAGTAAACAGTGGCCGAGGCCGAGTCAATACTCAGTAACATTAGGTTACACCATTTGTACTCACCATGAAAAAGTTTTATGTAGGGCCTACTTCATGGCTTTTGCAGTGTTTTTGCAATGTTCTTTGCAATGTGTTTTGCAATTTTTGCAAGATTCTAGTTCTTAATATGTAGTTATCTGTCTTGACCATACAGTTTATCCCTATTAACGCTTGTTTTAACTGACTTTTATATTGGCCTACTTAGACACTTATACTGCACGACGGCCTGATTTTACTGTATATATACATCAGCACACTATAAGTGTTTGTGTTGACGACGACGACGATGATTCTGTATACATTATTCCGATTGACTAAACTAAAAATACTGGTACCGGTATATATAATGCATGCAATCAAAATACTAATAAAGAAAAATTCCAAATTCCTACCAACATCATACGTGGACAATGATATATTCACAGTGAAGCTGGTGGGTGAACGTAACGCAAATTCCTGCCAACATACCTGGACAACATTGACTATATGTGAGTGTACCTGTGATGACACACGGCAACGACTGAGCCCCAGTGTGAGGATCGGTCAAGCTGGCTTCATAAGTCTCCCTGTCATCATGTGGCAGCTCCTTCACTGCTTTCTGGTCCATCGACACCGCCAGCACCCAGTCCTTCACTTCCTCATGATCACTCGGCTAACACAATCATATCACACAAACCAGCTACTCTTGCATTTGCTTGTAGCTGCTATGCTAACACAGTCACACGCAAAGCACCTACCGGTAATCTTTTATTTACTCGTGATCACTTGGCTAACACAATCAACCACACCACTCTCGGCACAGTGTAAAGGTAAAAATATAGACAGAACATTTCTTATATCACAAGATTTGACATCTTGCACAAGATATATCACGCACCGAAACATTCGGTGATTCTGGGAGAGGAATCTCGAATGGTATGTCGGTGTCCTGAAAGTCACTGTGATCAAGCATGTCCAGAGACTGTTCCTCTATTGCCTGCACATAAATGCACAAAAACTAGAGCTTTAATTCACCAACAACTTGTACAAACAATAATCGTCATTGAAGAGTACTCTATAGCCGCCAACTCTTGTCTCATTTTCCACCCTTCTAAACTAAAAATACCATTCAAGTACATATTAGTTTTGAAGTTACTTAAAACATGTATATTTGTATAATTCCGTACCACAGAAAACGTAATCAGTGAATACTGAAGCATGATTTAAACCTACATCTGTTCGATTAAAAAAAACCCTCAGGGTTCACTGAAAATATTTTGACGGCAGAAAGTTTCTGTATTAAAAGGTAACGAAAGAAAGCAGGTGTCCATGATACCACACAGCAAAGAAACAATACCATATAGCAAAGAAATCATCTTTTTAATTATGAACATCTTTATTCACCACAACAGATGGTAGCAATTACAACGTATTTACAATACAAACAATGAAAGAAAAAAAGAACACATATCAATGAACTGACAAATACTGAGTGATCAAACGTCCACTTCAAATTGACCGGTCTAAATTTATAACAACGTTTCTCTATCAGAACACTGGGTAACATAATTATGTGCTTCTACACTTAAACTAAGAAAAACAGTTATCAATCATCAGCTATCAGAGCAGAATCATAATCATGAGCAAAGCAGTGAAGACTGCCATACCTCACTGAGATCAAGGTAGCGGTTGAGAAACACAAATGCCATGTTCTCCCAGCCAACCGACTGCAATACACAGCTGATTAATCGAAATTACTGCCAACAAAAACAAACAGATAAAATAATCAATTATCAGTCCATATCAACTGGACGTAATGTCAGGACTATCCAATCCATGTTGTCATCACTGATGTTATCGTTGTGTGACCGTCCTAATGAACTGCACTACGTGTCTAGCTCATCCCTCTGTCTGTTTGTCCTGTACAGGTTCTTAAATCAAAAACAAAAAATAAAAGTTCCTCAAAGCAAGAATAATCAGTGTGCCAACATTCAACAAGTAATTTGAGCAAAGCTCATAAAATGCGCGACAGCCTTAGCAGTTCCTATTTGCAGGTTGTCTTGATCTATCTCTATCCGTTTCGACGCAGTTCACTCTTGAAATCTACACCGCAGCTACAAATTGCAAAAAAAACACTAAAACCCCTATTTTAGAACTTTAAGTCGTTCAAGGTCATCGATGTTCAAACCAATAACAAAATAATGTTCATACGAACACGGAGTCTGTCCAATGCATTTCGATAGTTTACAGTATATGTCTGTATAAATATAATCAGTAAGCCTTTTAGACTGGTAGAAAAAATCACGCAGTTTAATCTGTAACCGTTTTCACGCTATGCGAGATAATTGCGGTGAAATAATCACTTTTTAGAGGGATAGCTGTCTTTGACCCCCACCTGCGCCGGCCTCCTTGAACCTAGGGAGTCGGGACAATCTACATTTAATGCTGAAAATTCATACGCAGGTTGTCTTGGTCTATCTACAGCCATTTCATCGCAATTCAGTGCTAAAACGTGCGCTGCATCCAAAAATTGCGAAAAATTCACTAAAAACTGCTTTTTTGGAGGTTCAAGGTCGTTCTAAGTCATCGATGTTGATAAATCTAAAAAGCCTGTCACCAGTGCTTGTTATGATAAGCAGCATGTCTGTGCCTATCTGCAACCGTTTTCACACTATACGAGCCAATAATGGCAAAATAACGTATTTTTAGGGGGCACCCTTCTTTGACGCCCTCGTTCGAGGGGAACCCCCGCACCCACGGGCACGAAATTCTGTCACGATAAACTAGAGACCTTGGGGCAGCCCACAGTGAAGATTTCGTGATCCTAGCTTGCACTGTTTTGATACAGATCACGAGTGTGACAAACAGACGGACAGACGCCTAGACGATGGCTAAGACGCGCAAAGCATTCTGCTGTCGCATGTAAAAAGTTAAAGATCAAGGTCACTGGACATCAAAAAAATCCTGAAAATATATCTTGCGTCAATGTTTACAAGCCGGCCCAGGCAACCAAAATCATTGCTTAGCTATAAGAGACGTAAAAGTTTACTTTCAGTTGACGTTCAAGCTAAGGAAGTGCTGTCTAAATACATGTAGATACACGTCGGTGGACGGCTGCATAATATGTTGGCACCAGTCCAGCATATTTTTCTAGATAAAATAAATAACATCACAATGTTCCACCTTGCACATGACGCCGGCGTCGAAGAAGGCCCTGTCAGCTGGAATGATGTCAGTATGACGTAACAGTGACACGGAGAGTTTGACAGCGACTGTCTCCAGGACACTGTGCGACATTGCAGCTGACCTCATAGCATAGTAGTGAGAGATCGTTAACAGAGTGTCAAACATCTCATGAGCTGGCGTGTGTGCTTCTGAACTCTGAGCCAGATTGTTGCACTGCATATCATATAATCATACATTCATGTAATAAAAGATTACAAACGTGAATCTGCACGAAAAGTTTTTTAAAAGCACCTGAAAAATAGCTACATAAATTAGGTGAGGTGGAAAATGAGTGCACCTTACATAATTTCGTCGTCTTAGCCATCAACATGCCAAAAGTTATTAAAGTTAGTAAAAATTTGACAAAGTTATGACAAAAACAATTTTGACTGCTTTTTTCTGAGACACGGTGTAGTAAAACATTAAGTGTTGCTAATAGTGTTAGCAGATTAATAACAGCCTTCATACATTTTTATAAGATAATCTCTTGTCACTTAGACAGGTAATTTTGAAAATTAAGGTCTGTGTGTTTGTAAAAAAGTAATGTGAAACTGAATGATCACACACTAGATCACAGAGCATGTCGCGGAGATCAGACCACAACTTGTAAGCTTCCGGTTTATTTGTGTTTGGAAGCTGCAGCACGTCCATGAAGATTCGTCGATAAATGTTGAAATTCTGCAACAGCAGCAGCAAAACAGATGAATATAGCAATATCAAGAGTATCACTACTTCACTGATTCAAAAAAGTAATGATTAGAAAACAAAAAAAAACTAAATCAATAATTGAATAATGACATTATCTATACATTGTTCAAAATAAAAATTCAGGATAAGGAACTCTCTGCCAAGAACAGTCACCGGCAGCAACTCATCAGCAACATCTAAGTCTAGGTCTAAGACATTATCTGTTCACCTTAGCATACAGTTGAAGCCGAGATAACATGTTGCCAATGCCTAAAAATGCCTGATTTCAAATCATTACTTAACACTACACTACAGAAGTCCAATTGTTATTATGTCATTATAAAAATACCGATTTAGCGGCCGGCGCTCCATGCTGGACGTAGAGACCCAGCGCTTCAGTCACTTTGTTGTCCTTTATGAGACTCGCGGCACATGCAGCCAGATATTTGTGCAACAGCTTCGGACTCTAACAACACAACATCGTGCAGCAATTCACCCTTAAGTAACGCAAAATCCTTCACAAGCCATAAGGTCAATAAAGCGGCGTTGACCTTCGTCTCCTTAGCTCTCAGCCAGACACTGGTTTACACTGCAAGAAGATACACACAAAGTACTGCATGGCGTAGTGTGCTTGAATATGCCCTACCTTTCAGTGGCACTCACTGCACTTACCCCTTAAGGGAGGGCCAGGCTGAGTTGAACTGCAGCAAATACTCAAAATACTATATATAACTTGCACTTTTGTTTCAAACTTGCTGTTTTATCCAAAGCTTAAAGTATCTTCACAGAATACAATTTTACCGCATAATGTATTTTTTGTATTGTTGTAAAGCTCTTATACACATATGACTGTAACATGAATACTGTAAAACTAATTACTAAACTACACAAACAACTATGTTTTGCAAAGTACATCTGTAAATTATTATGTTTCTCCATTCACGGCGATGCAACAAAACTTATTTTTCGTTAAGTCTAGATGTACATGCGTTATGTAGGTAAGTGTAGTGCTCAATCATGATTTCAGAAAAAAAACTAAAAGGCGCTCGTGAGAGCGCATATCTCCGCCAAGTAAAGTAATTTAAATTTTAAACATTAGTACTACTACTGCTGCTAATACTAGTACGACACCTACAACTACTACTACAACAAGGAAAGGGGAAAGAGCAGGAAGAGCCACTTCATGGCTGGGGAAAGGGAGAAAAAAGTAATAGCCAGCGTTGCTGCTTGCGCTGTTGGTGCAATGACGTCAATGCTATTATGATTCATCATGTATACACACACACACGCGCACGCACACACGGAACGACGGACAGAACGACCAATCTCTTAATCTCCTCCAACGTTCACTACTTTCACCTTGGCGGAGATAATTATCCTCAATTACTGCAGTAAAGTGTGGCCATGCCGAACACACTGTCGATTAATGTTTTGGTCAATGACGATACATTACATTATCTTTCCAGTAATGACGTGTGTGATGTAATAAAAATTAAAATAAATAGTTAAACTTTATTTTGCACCACCATGTAAAGTAGAGAGCACAATGAAAAGTGGAGAATGAGCGTAAGTAAAATAGACCTTCTTCTCCGCAATAGCAATGGCCTTCTGCCAGTCACCTCGACTTGCATAGCGTTCCAATGCTGCCTCAACGTCAACCCCCTCAAGCTACATGGTGCAACAGAAATTACTCAGTAACGCAGTATTTTGTCAATAAATCTGACAAGTGCACTCAAAGCACTGAAAACTCAAAAGTACAAAAGTACAAAAAAGGACAAAAGAGTCGATTAAAAAAAACAACACAGCTACAATGAATCAAGAAGACATCTGGATCATGATTACTGTAACATGCAGTTAACACAAAATCATGTAGACTATCAGAACGCTGCCTTTAACTGTTCAGCATTATAAATGGCTGACTCATAATACACAATAGAAAAAAGTACCAACAAATGCCAACATTGATGCTCTAGCAGTGTTTGCCACAGACTGCTCTATATACATTTACGTCTCAAAAGTCTTGACCCAATCCACCATGTTCGTGTTCCTTCTCCAACCACCGAAAACATCTCTATCTTTGTTATTGCCAAACTAAGTTGTTCCACTGAAATGCTAACCAAACTACTTGAGCCTTCTTGTTACCCAATGTACAGCATTGAATTACATACTAAAAGCACATAATTAGTTGAAGTTTATCAGTGTATTAATGCTAACAATGCTATCTGATGCTAAAACCTAATAAAAAATAACAAATCAGACATCAGAAACATACCGTGTCAAGTTTATCTCTGTCTTTAAGGTACTGCTTGTACTTTTCGTCCACATATGGCTCAAACCTACATGCATTACCAATAGCAACAGTCTGCTGACATCAAAAGGCAGTCAACAAAGCAAGCAATATAAAATGTACTAAGGCCTAAACCAGTTTAATGGTTTGACAATTTGGTAAATAATGAGTACATCTTGCTCAAACACCTGTGCACGTATTTTAAGGATTATGCAGGCTGAAAACTGTATATGTCACTCAGTAGTCATAGTACTTAATGATGAAATGAGTGAGTAAGAAAACTTCAAAAGTGCAAATTGAACAGTTAGTCACAATGTGCCGCGATCAACCTCGGCTCGAACTCTTTAGCGACTTTCTTTGCCTTGTTCCATTCTTCGCCAGCAATAAATGCATCAATGCCTTCCTTGAACATGTCCACTTTAATAAACAACTCAGCTGCCTGCAACCAGCCAGCAAACATCTCATGAAACTTAAAGGCCATATCTCCAAAAGCATTCCGAGTTCTTGTCATGTACACACAATCACAGTAACTGACAACAAACACTTATATTAATAAGTAAGTAAGCAAGTCAGTAGGTTTTATCATTTCAGTAACGAGAATATACAGCTGGATTCAACCACGTTAGAAATACATACTAATTTCACAGTACGAATTACTGATCACGTAATAAACAGGTACACATTATTACAACATTCTACTGCTACAGCAGAACAGAACATGTTGTGTAACAATAAAATGTCACATTAACAAAACATTCAGTATATTTTTTGCGTATCATGTATACAACGAAATGCATGGATTCTATTTATAACACAAGGAATATTAATGAAAAAACTTCACTACAGTGAAGTTACAGTCATACACTGGCAGTTTTATTACATCATTTGATTTTTTTGGATATTTCACATAATCTTCATACGTAAAGTGTGTATGAGTAGAACACGTGCTGAATCTGAGTAGAGACTTACTGCACTGCATCGACCGATCTCAACAAGTCGCGGTCCCACAAGCTGAACAACTTTTTGTGCTCGGTCCGGCTCAAACTTCAGTGCGATTTCTCCGGCCTGTAGAAACACACAATGAGTATATAGACTGGCACTGAAAACATTCTGTAGAAATTTTATGCAGTTAAATAAAGTCAAAAAATTGTTTACTAGTTTACACGAACAGAGTCACAGAACTCATCAAAAAGCACACAACTGTTAAACACAGTGGAAACAGAAAATGAGAAAACATAATAAGACAGACATCAAAACTATACACAGCATGTGACAAGGATCACAGATAGACATTATTAAAACATTCTGCTGCTAAAACAAAATGGATACGGAACACATGTTGAATTCTAGTCAAGTGGTCCCTGAGCCACGTACTACCCTTCCAAACAACTTCATCAAAACCCGTTCATAAACTGCTGAATAATCTTGTTAACTAACAGATAAACAAACATAAAGACAGACACAAATAAAAACGTGACTTCTTTCTACTGGCAAAAGTAAAGATGCTACACAAGCTAAACGTACAATATGTAGAATTAACTCATTTATGGCAACAGCGCAAAACAGAGCATGGTATTCAAAACCTGCAAGAGAGTGAGAGAATATGAAAAAAGATTGGAAAGTGGCTTACTTTGACCCAGCATCTCTGCAGAACGTTCTGATCTGAGGTAACATCGGCTGTGACCCTGGCATAGCACTCAATGGCCCGCAGATACTCTCCCTTTGATTCCCAGCTTTGAGCCTGCTGCATCAGTGTGTCTGCACCTCTGCTCACCAGATACACATGCACACAAATACATTCCATGCTATATCATTTTATACAAGGAAAGCCCTTCCACCCAGTGGCGGATCTAGACTTCAACAGGGGGAAAATCCATTCCCCCTGACCTTTTCTCCCTCCCTCCCTTTTAACTCCCTTCCTTTTCTAGCGTATCTACACATCTGCTCAAAACACACAAACACAAAAAAATAAATTCACTGCCACATCAAACACTTCATCAAAAACAACCAAAGTCTATCCCCTTTTCTCTTCTTTCCAACTATTTCTTTTCCTTTCATTTGCCTTCGTTTTCCTATCAGGAGTCAAGATTGAAAGCCACAGTCGACAAGGGCATGGGACATTGGTCCAGAAAATTCTCAAAAGTTTATATGCCATTTGGTGCACTGTGTTAAGTTTTGGCGACGATTCTATGGTTCTTTAGTTCCCAATTTTGAAAACAATATTTCTCATTGCTGAGGGGGCAGTGACAGAGAGCTCTAAAATAATCACCAAATATACCATGGCATAGTCCGCCAGACATTGTGTGAACTGTACTAACTGGCAACATCTTCCCCAAAGTTTGAGATAATCCAAAAACTGATCAGTGTAATGTTAACCCTATCAGTCATCAAAAATATGCAACTGCAAAATAACAAAAGCTTATGCTTGCAGCAAATGATTTGACAGTTAAAAACTAAAAACTGTCAAATAATTTTTAGTAGACATTTGCACAAAAATGCAGATTCAAAATTATCTCTAAAAAACAACACAAAATCATCAACATACTTGGCAGACACAGTGGCCATTTCACGATCGTATTCTTCCTGAAGAAGAGGAAGTTTGTTTGGAATGTAATCTTTGCACACACGTAGTGCATCCTGCCACATACTGGCATCCTAAAAACATGACAAATCACAAATTAAAAAATGATTTTTTAATTCACAAGACACTAATAAATCTCTCAACAAACTGCAATTCACACAATGCCTTCAACCATGTTGCAACCACGTGTTAAATCTGCATAGCATCAGTTGACAGTTTCGACAAAATGCCAAAACTCTGTTACAGTTTGTAAGGTAAAGATGAAGATAGTTTCTGCTCATTGGAATTTGATTACATTTTCATCAGACAGCTTAATTCACAAATGTATCTGTACTGACAATTTTTCCATCTTTAAAAAATTTTATTCCTATATCATAATGTTGCTGTAATAATTATACGACATTATGATAAATATAATGCCACCGACAAATACAACACGTATTCATCACTACAGTTCAGCAATCAGTACCTTGTACAACTTGATAGCGAGCTCTGGCCGCTGGGCTCGAAGTAGAAATGACTCGGACTTCTGGTAGTCCTTAGCGTCAAAGGCACACCTGGCTTGACCAATGAGCACGTCATTGACGGATTCTTTGTCGTACTGTTCAGCAACTCGCTGGGCAGCGTCCCAGTCCTGTGCATGCACGTACCTACAACATGCACCAACACATCATTACTGCTCACATAAGACGTATGACACAAATAATCCACCAACACGTAAATAAATGAATAAAATACAGAATTAATGTAGAACTGACAGTCAACACTAAACTATGTCCAATATGAAAAAGCCACCCTGATCAAATTCAGAATTTGTGTTCTGATTTAAGTTCACATTGTAAACACGAGGGTCATCCCAAAAGTTTCCACCCTCGACATATTAGACAACAATATTTTCCACAACCTATACATCAGTGAAACGTACATCCTTTACGAACTCTAATGAATCGATTGCGGATATGATGTCATTGTAATTTATGACGTCATCATCATCATCATCGACAACCGTGGGCTCAATGCCCGTTGGTGTCTGACGCCATTCTTACTATCGCTGCCCACCGCTGCCTATCTAGGGCAGCGTGGCTTAACTCCTGCAGGGTTGTCCCACA
>Ga0209367_1011358_pt1 | contig 11815 bp, 5 predicted proteins | sample WorMetLIZISLAND2_FD_187412 | JGI IMG/M metagenome (GOLD analysis project Ga0209367, IMG submission 187412) | Marine gutless worms symbiont microbial communities from Max Planck institute for Marine Microbiology, Germany - Olavius geniculatus... ... | reverse complement strand
AAATAACATTTTTAGCATAAACATTTTTGAATGCTAAAAAATTGGTAGGCAGTCATGTTAAAAAGTCTATAACTTCATCGTTTTTCAACAGAATCACATTTTACTTGGCAGTTAGATGTAGAAGGTTTCAGTAAATAAAGCTGTAAAATTTCATATTAAAATCCCAAACGCTTGCTGAGAAAACAGCAAAAAACTTCCGGGGTCCACTTTTTTCTGCAGCACCCTGTAGAGAAGTTTTCTCGAGACTGAATCTAGAGAAGTTTTCTCGAGACTGAATAAGTATTCGCATTTGCATTCATTATTCGACAAATAGTAAAATTAATATTCGACTTTGATGAATACGAATATTTTTTCGCTTTGTCACATCCCCACACATTTATGCATCTTAGCTATCAGCTGCACATCTTTGAGTACAAATTACAACACAGCTAATTATGCTAAATTTCATAGTGAACAAAGCTACAAAATTGTAGATCAAAAACGTAACTAAATTAACAAGAAGACATGGAGTCACAGAAAACAATGCAATATTATGCACATAATGTCATTTAACATTAACATATACTGTTAAATGGTGCTTGTCTGCTGCAAAAAAAATTTATTCTGACATCGAAAACTAAGTAAGTAAATTTATATAGTGCACTAAGTTGACTAAAAACCTGCCAAATCTAAGGCAATAATAACACTTCTAAAGATTTTTCAGTGGGAGATCAACACTTGCATAAAGTCTCCAAAGCTGAAATGTTTTGGCCACATATTAAAAATCTACTACATGCATCCCGCTGGGTGACAATATGTGACATATTGGGTTGACTTTGTTGCTGTACGTTCCCACAGCATGCTGCACGTTCATCGTACATAAACTAACTTTGGTTGGATTCAGCATACCAAGTCCAATATTAGTATTCATCAATCACGGTCTAAAGTGTATCGTGCAAACATAATGAGACTTAATAAACTCCAGACAATGTCAAAACATACTTATATCATGACAGCAAACAATGGTGTGTTCTACATGTGACAAACAGCTACGTGAGACACGTTACAACCACCAGAGTTGACTGGAGAGATATTATGGGTTGTCACAACACTGCAGTGCTCAGCCTTCTACTCTCTGTGGGAGGTAAAATGAGTAGTAACTCATTTACATGGGTTATGGAAGGCGGGGACCTTGGTACAGCTGACTGGAATTGCCTAGCTGGCTGCTGCGCCAGCCTGTGTCTGCAGGCTGTACGCGGTGGCCGTGCGGCAGGCGGCTCTGGTTAGTGACAAAAGCGCATTAGAGGCGTGCGCATGTTCGCGACGATGCGCTATACAAACTGACGACCTTTACCTTTTTTTTGCAGACAGCATGGTGAGAGACAAGAAGATGACAAAATGATTATGAAATAATATCTTTCATATCACCAAGATGCAAACAGGATAAGAAATGTATACCTGGATGACGAGCGAGATCGTGATCTGTGGGCGGTGCTGGGTCGATCTTGGTCTGATCTGCTGGAATCGGGGTGCTGTCTGACCACTGCAATGTCCTCCTCGCCGTAGTCCGGTGTGTACATTATACAGTCCGACTCACTGGCATCCTGTGTCTTTGACGCCTCTTCATGTGTGTCACTGCTAACTGCAGCAGGGTCATAATAAGCTCCGACTAGCTTTATCGTGTCATCGGCAACTACGCCTTGACCAGCTGCACTGTCTGAACTGCCAGTCGGTTTCTGAACAGCAAATAAACACAGCTAACATGCTTCACATATACACTCAGACTGTTAGTTCACTTCACGTTAACAGGCAGCCACTATCACCAAAGATAACGCAATACAATCCACCGAAGAAGAGAAAAATGTGGAGACAAATGGCGTAAACTGAACGGAGTACTGTTACTGCAAATTACTGCCAAGCTGATGCCAAGATTAAGTGCTGCTGCCAAATTTGAAGAATTATGTCAACAAGGTGTCAAACTACCAAACTAAAGTTTTTATAGCCAAGTTCCTTACAAATGCCAAGTTTTACTTATTTGGCTTTTTAGCATACTGGTTGGCGAGTCTTCTGATGCATCAGACAATCTACCAGTGAAAACAACAATGTGAGGCAGCTAACCTTGGGAGAAAGAGTGGAGTCAGCCGCCAGTTTGCTGGTTGGTTCACCGGGACGACGTCGCACTGTCTCTGCACCTAACATGCTTTCATCTCTCACGCCGGACAGCTGCTTCGTCAGTTTCACATCCACAGTACTCGGCAATGGCTCAACGTCCAACTGATGCACTCTGCAATTTACACAACAAGCTGTGACACGTGTAATCAAGTGAAAGCAGTAAACATCACGTGGCTGGTGGCATAATGGTCAGGATGCTAGACTCAAGATCAAAAGACTGCGGGGTTCGACTCCCAGGCTGGTTACTACTTGTATCTGACTGTCTACAGAGAAACACGTAAACCATCTCACGTCAACTCGGCCTTCCATCAGAAATGTGCGAACATGGACGTGTCCGCAAGCATTCTGTGGATGTGAACGCAACCACGGATGCAATTTTTCTTTGTCGGTTCCTGCTTCCAGGCAAACACAAATTCCTTTACCGCAACGTTTCTACTCTTCATTAACAATAATATTAAACTTCCACTTGCATTTGCAGTTTTTTGCATGTGCCACATTGGTTAAGGCATCAGAGGACCCTGGGGTCCAATGGCTTTTCAACATTATCACTGATGATGGCAGTGCGGAGGCATATGCGGTTGAAAATGCCTGACGGCTTAGTTTTGCAGATGCGGATGCAAATGCTACTCTGTGGATGCGGTTGCGGCCCCAAAATTCCAGGATCCGCACATCTCTGCCATCCATCCCTCCGGATGTCAAGTGGCCTAGTCTGGACAACAAATGTAGGGCAAGGGGGAGGGGGGAATGTGAACATGCAAGTAATATGAACATGGTTTTTCTATTTATGATATTGATTTAGTCTTTCTGTGTATACTGTATTTAAGCTTGTGATGCACTAAAGACATAGTGTTTACACTACGTCACAGATGGCACTCTATCTTGATTGATACAGCCTACTAATCTTTCTAGTTACACCATACAGCAAAAATGGCGACAATCAGTGCTGCATATCAGCGTAGCAGCAAATTTGTTGAGTACTACTAGCGTTGGGAATATAAACATGACAAAATACTTTGAGAAATACACTACTGCAGTTACATCTATATCTGCAGTTTTGCAGTGTAAGATAATGTCTGTCTGAGAATTAAAGTAACAGATCACTAAGATCAGTGCTGCCCTATAGGCCTTATGAACTGGGAAAAAATGAAAGACGGTATGCGTAATGAACGTTGTGCGACACTGACGACGACAGCGAAGATGTAGCAAGAAAAGAACACTTAAAAGGTGTGACTTGAACTGATAGTCACAATCCAACCTGTCACTGTTCGCAGCACTTTTTATTTTATAACAAAAATGTCTTTATCAGCCTACTGAACCATTGTTCAAAGTTAATGTAACTTTGAGGTAACTTTACAATAGTAAAACACGCTCAGAGGCACAAGAAACAGTACTGACCCTGCTGGACTGGCTGCCGCTGTCTGCCGAAGCGAACCGACAGTGTTCATCATGTCAAATCCATCACTTTTCTACAATCAATCAACCCCTCAATCACCATTATCATAAATAACAAATATCGAAAAATTAGACAGCAAGATTGTTGAAAACCCAAGACATAATATAGAACGTGTGATAAGTCTCCAACTATAATCAAACAAACCAATACAACTTCTGAGTACAAATAGCAATACAAAATGGAAAAGTCGATTGTACAGAGACAAAGAATCCTACCAACTTCACCATTATGTATGACAACTGACCATTTGTTCATCATGGCAACATCTAGCAAAAACAGATATATGTAATTGCCAAATTTTAAGCTACAGAAGAGCCAAAGAATCTCTCCCATACCTTGTCCGAGAGTGGTGAAGTTGCATTTGTACCGGTTGAGCCAGACGACCGAGTCAGCAGTGTGGCCGTGATCGACTGGATCTGTGACAGCAAGCCGCTGTCAATCTGAGGAACCTGGGCTGCAGCAGATCCCGCAGTCCCCGAGGAGGACGACGACGAAGATGTGTTTGGCATCTGTTGTGCTAGCTGCTGCTGCAGCAGCTGCAACTGCAAAAGACTCAGCGTCGGCAGCAACGTCTGCAAGCACAATATGCAACAGAATATTTTTACCACAGCTGGCAAATAGGCATTGGCGATTTAGTAGCACAACAGTTAGAACACATTAGCCTTACAATCACCTGTTCGCTACATCGTACTAGTGACGCTCATTCTAGTTCTCCTAGTTTTTGTTTTGCTGAACATGTCGACTCTTAGTGTAATTATGTTACGTGTCCTTGAAGTCTACTTAGACTAAATGCCATGGTAATAATTTTCGTGCATAATAATAATAACAAGGTTGTAGGTTAAGCCCCCAGCCGTGTCACCATCAAGTGGCTTCTACTGAGATGAAGAAAAAAAGTTTTTGGATAGGCAACTAGGCCTGTTGCATTGGAGCTCATCCCCTTTGTGGCACTTTTAAGACGGCAAAGGTGAACCATAATCAAATTAAGCTAGCATACAGCCCAAGTCGGCCAGATGGCCGGCTCTATTTTTAATAGCCAGCGCCTGTAACCAACTGAGTCAGTATGCCAGCAGTTCTGGTAACAGGGCCCACTGTTACGCAAAACTCACGGGATAGGTGAAGTTGGTGAAAAATAACCAGCCACCCAGATCAACTTAGCATTCCATCCTTCAGGGGTAGGTGAATCTCTATGATGATCACAAATAAGCTAAACACTACAGAACACAGAAATAATTGTGCTATTTTACATATAGCCTTCCAAGGTGTTTGCAGGGCTCCCAGGAGCAAGAAGTGAAATTTCAAGACCCAATGCTTACAAAATTTCAGGACAATTTAAGGACATTTTTGGCAGTTTCACGAGGCTCAAGACACAGAAAATGCACGTTTTTCTGTCCTCATAAATGTTATTCATTGAAGCAGATCAGTATTGCAGTCCTAAAAATGTTACTAAGGACAGTTACACATAAAACAAAATTTAAAATGTCACAAGAGAAAACATTACTTAACACTCGTCGGCAACATAAACATAGTCATGACTTGTAAACAAGTGTAGGTAGAAGAATGCTGTACACAGCATCTAGATTGAATGCAGCACTGAGACTAGATGTACAGATACACTGAAACTGATTTAAAAATATGTCTATTGCAATTCATAGTCTTCATCATCAAAAGAAACAGTTCAAGTCTTCATCTTCTTGGCCGGAGGTACGTCTTTCGTATCATGCTCATGGAGTCGTTTTCTGAGATCTCTTTGTTTAGCACCACTCGCGTCCAATTTCTTTGCTGTTTCCTGCAACTTCTCATTTCCTGCTTTTAACATCATTTGTGCCACTTTAACAGACTGCATGTTGTTTACTAAGTAAAGCACAAAATGAATGCAATGCCATAACGACAGTGTAACAAAGGTCCTTATCAGGACATTCTGACCAAATGAGTAAAATTTCAGGACAATTGCTAATTTCAGGACAATTTCAGGACATCCGCAACATTTCAGTAATTTCAGATCAACTGGGAGCCCTGTGTTTGTATAATTTTGCATTTGTCTGTGTCTTCTTAATCATGGAGAATTTGTTAACTTTGCTTGCTAGTCACTGTTTGTTCATTCTATTGCTTTTTCAGTTTGTCAGCCTGATTTCCTGTTCTAGTGCAGTTGACTGTCAGCAGAGAATCACCTCCTATTAACTGTAAACACATTTCCAAAACTAAAAACTTGTCTTTCAACAACAAAAAAACAACTTCTGCCTTAGCGGCTTTTTTATCATCTAATCCTTAGCTTTCAGTACATTTCAAAACATATCTAAATCTACTGTGTGGCCTTGAAAGTACAGTGTACTGCACATCATTCTATTGCTGTGGTGATGATGACAACATGTTGTAGTATAATATGACTTTATGTTACCTGGTTCTGCGGAGGCTGCTGCTGCTGCTGATGCATCAGTTGAGTAATGGTTCTCAGCAGGCTACTGTGAAGATCGCCGGAACTGTCTTGTACGTCCGCTGGTCTGCCGGGCTCGACGGCCGACTGAGGACAGACACTGGTCAGTACTGGGGTGTAAGCAAGTGAAGTGACGGGAGTGGATGGAGTAACAGGTAATACTGTCGACAACAACGACTCCTTCGCGCTTACAGCTAAAAACCAAGTCAGTTAAGTCAGTCTAAAGTAAAAATTAACGATTCAGTTGCATTCGGTTCGGTAAAGAGATTTTTATGTTCCCCCATTCTTACAGCAAGGCTATCATAAATATGAAAAAGTAAGTTAGTGCCACAGGCCATACAAAATAAGCTGAGTTCAGTTTTAAGATAAACAGAAAAGCAAAAGGATCATAATGGTAAGTCTAAAGACCCACAATCAGCTTCTTTTCTCAGACTACATACAATAACTTGCAAGATTTCCACATCTCTACTGGCCAGTGGCCAATGAGCTCCATCGTAACAACAGCAGTGACAACAACAACAAAAAAACAACATCGCTGAATTTTAACAAAAATAACACGAAATATATCATTATTTAAAAACACAGATCAAAAAACTGTAGAAAAACACCCGTAAATTTTTAATGCAATCAACGCATCGATTAAAAATGACTAAAGGCAAAGCAAAGCAAGTCAAGTCAAAGACACTGACAACTAGAAAGCAGTCATATAGCCCGCATACCTCCGCCAAGGCAATGTTGTTCGCTAGGTGGCAGCACCATCCTCGGTTTGCCAGCGGTTCCCTAATGCCCCATTGAAAGCAATGGTAACGAAAATTTCAAAGTGATGAAGAATCCAAGATTCCTTCCGGATCACCCCCAAAATTGAATCAGTGAATCACTGGTAGTTTGTGCCATCCATCCATAACTTTTTGACTTATCTTGCTAACAGACAGACAGACAAAAACACTACCTCAATGGCGGAGGTAATAAACCCAATTTTCACGTTACACCATGTTCGCAAACATGCTAAGTATATAGAAAAAAGTTAACAGTCTGTTACCCGGAGAGCCAAAGCTGTCATTGAGTGTTTCGCCAGCCATGTCAAGCAGCGGCTGTACAACTGAAGCTGCGTAGACTCCATGCTTCTGCCACAGGTTCAACACTCTCACAATCTTGCACTACAACACACGATATGCTCAGCTTTTGTTTAACCAAACTACTTGTCTGAAGCTGATCAAAAATTAAATAAGATAAGCCCGATTAGATTTCTGCAGGTCTTTACAGATCAGATCTCCTTCCTGTCAACAACAAAACATCAGTGCACCAAAAGATGAACTACAGCAACAGGTATACCTCAACATTTACTGAAAGATTTTATTTGTTTACAGAGATAAAGCACTTCCAAAAAATTCCATTTATTCTTTCAGTTAGCTTCAAGGTCATTCAAGGTCGATGATTTTCAGGTCATTTAAAAGCCAGTATGCGACTTCCTATTAGTGATCAGTAGCAACCTAAGCTCTATCTCACACCATTTAGCCGCAATAGCACATAGCGGCCTTCAAGATCATCCAAGGTCAATGATTTCCATTTTATCTGACAGAGCGTATGCTGCTTCCTATTAGTGATTAATACTAACCTTGGCCGTATCTCTCACCATTTCCGAGATATGAGCAGTTTTCCATTGAATTTCCTACCCAGATCCATTCAACATCCAATTTGAAAATGTTCCCTATGCTAGGTTGCTAAAATTTTGCAAGCCCAAGTTTAAGGCCCATGGCTAATTAATGTAATTATTCATGTAAAAAAAATTTTCCCTACGACATAGTCACAAAACATCCGTTACGGACAGACGCACGAACGACTAGACTGCAAAAATTTTGCAAGCCCAAGTTTAAGGCCTATGGCTAATTAATGTAATTATTCATGTAAAAAAAATTTCCCTATGACATAGTCACAAAACATCGTTACAGACATACGGACGAACGACAACCATACCAATGGCTTGATCATTACTTAAGTATGGTCGGCTAATAAAATTGGCAGCACACTGTCAACAGTCAGCACATCAAACCTTCTATGACACAATTTCAGAAAACAGTGTGAATGAACTTGACTAGATTCATTAACCATGAGGAATTATAAGCATCATTAACCACTGCTGCATCTGCTTGAATGTATGAGTTGAGTCTTGTGACACCACCTCACAGCACTGCACAAAAAGCAACAATGTCTTGATTAACTCACCGGCCGTGCTAGTTTAACCATGTCAAATAGTTACTAAATAAAAGTAAACAGTCATTTATCATTAACTGCATGCTGCCTAACAAAAACGCACTTTGTCAGATGATGGACAGAGTGTGAGAAGATTGCTAAATATAGCCTCAAAATTCTTGGAGAATCTTGGTGCATAAAGGTCCTTCTCTGGGCTGAACTGTCGTCGTGACTCTCGCACGATAGCATCAATGACATAAAGTCCTGGAAGCTTATACTCAGGCTGACACTGCAAATACATACAAACAAAAACTCATTTACATTAGCAACCAAATGCTATTTTATTCTGATTTTACAGTGAACTGCAGTAAACTACTGACTTACTACAGTTGCTATTGCTGTCTTTTGATATGTTTATTTATTAATGCGATCTTAACACCTGGCAATTTGGTAGTGGAAAGAGTGAAATTTTAAAAAGCTGTAGACAACTAATCAGTGCAGGTAAATGCTACTCCATTCATAATTACAAATACAAAATCAATTTAAGTCGATCATAATTTTACTCTGTTTGACATGCTATAATTTATATCACATGTCACAAAATATGTTTTGCAAAAACCGTTTAACAAAAATTAGCCCTGTATAGTGAAGTTAGGCATGTGACACAAAACCATACCGTATGCAGAAATAAATCCAACTGAAGCAACTGTGCCTAGAATAAGTACTGCTAGTCATTTGCCAGCTCATATTGTAAACGTTGCAGGAAATGATACATTTAACAAAAAAATGGAAAAATTTCTAAGTTTGAAAACCACATGATCATGTACCTGAACTTTGCCAGGTAACATGGCATACTATCACATAGCGCTCAAAGACCTCTACCTACACATTAAATTTCAATTAAAGCAGACAAGTTTTTTTGTGGACAGACAGACAAACGTTGAAGGTACATATTAGGTTAACCAACAAAACAACACAATTCAAACATTGTTAGAGCACACAATATTAACCATGTAAAATGATAACAGTGCATTTTCAACAGTACATTCAACTCATAAACATTAACATTATAACATTGAATGGATGCAGTGAACTCTGTATTAACATACTTTCTGGATAAACTTTTCCACACTCTGTACCACATGTTTATAGAATTTTGCTGATTTAATTGCTGCTTCAGTCACTTCAGCCATCTTTGTTCGTGAAATTGGCAACTTCTGGTCATATAGCGAGCACAACTGCAAAAACATATAGCAAGATATAATCAGCAATCCAACAAAATTATTGGCAATTGTTTACCGACTAGCAATTGTTAACTACCGTACTGTTCTAACCAGTGACAAATTAATCATATCCCAAAATGGGAAGGTGTATTTTGCAGAATGCAAAATTTCAAAAAGGTGTACTTTGCAGAATTTCAGTTGCCGAACAGTGAACATTCTACAAATTACACCTTGTAGTTTTTCTGCATTCCGCAAAATCCAAATTATCTACTTACTGTAGGCTTCCGCATAAGTCTCGAAAAGATACTCTGCGAGATCAGAGTCGAGGGCAGGTAATGCCCAGTAGGGTGTTCCCATCCGTAATGGAAAATTTTCATGTTAGTTATTTATCTTCCTCCAACCCAGCACATGGTGATGCTATGTATGAAGACTGTATTACCAAAGTATTTTGAAAATTGAGCAATATTTATGACTTGCCCAAAACTGTTGAAAATCAAAAATATGCATTTTTCTTATAAATTTTCATTAACTGTCATTTCATTTTATTTATTTGATAAAAATCATGTTATAAATCACGTAATCTGCAGCCATGTTGTCAGCAGCATACAAATAGTAATTGGCATCGCATGAAATGGTTATCTGCCGTGAAAATCTATGGAAAATAACTAATTTTCAATATCATTATCTGCAGTAAATTTGCATCCAAACAAGGTATAGTAAAGTAACTGCCGGTGTTATTTAGTACAGTATTATTAGATTATCCAAGCAATAATAGCAAGTTAGCAACTGCTGTAGCCTATAGGTATATGTAACTGATCACATCACTGGCAAGCAGCCACAGCTTTTCAGCTGATGTCTCAAAGATCTTATATTTCTAAAATATAAACTACATGCAAATAAGTCAAAAATATGGGACTAAACTGTCTATATTTTCGCTCCACACTGACCGATTCAGTACGTGACAAACAGCAGCACCCAAATGTCCTGCTCCATGACCGATTTGCATTTTTTTCACTGCCAGACCCGTGCATATGGCAGACAATATGCAACAAAATAGCATTAAAATTCCTACTTTGCCTCAACTAGGCTTAACTACCATAGGCTGCGTAAGGCTGGCAGCAACTGTGGTGAAAGAATCAAGTTAAGTTTCATCAATATGTTCATTTTTCACCATAGCCAATTTCATATTAATTGGGTGATTAATCGTTTATTTCCTCAGCTGTAATATATACGTTTCCGTATATAGATTTTCACAACATATATCCAAAAGTTAACAAATGCTTCCGTGAAAATTCACGGAAAATTGTAGTTGATTTTCGCTATCTGCCGTGAATTTTCACAGCAGATATAATCTTCGGATGAAAACACTTGAGTTCGACCCAGTTCGTGACAGGGTTAGGCTTGTGTTGTCACAGCCGAACTGAAAACAGAATTTTGATGAGTGCGGTACGGCAATTAAAACATTACGGTTGACTGAATACAAACTGAAAACAGCAAAAATCGGGGCCCGCGCCAATCCAAAAATTGAAATTAGAGGTAATTTATTTGTGTTTACAACTGAACGGGTGAAACACGTCTGCACTTCTTGTCAGTGCTCTTCGAATTAACAGCTATCATAATCTTTCCCGTACCTCGCTATTGAATAGTTTCACACAATCCATGGCTAACAATATATTTAAATAAAACAATAACGTTCTAAATCGCTAAACATCTGCACAATATCTCATAATACAATCAACAAACATGGCGATCAGTCACCACAAAGCCCTAGAATATGCAACAAGCACCTGTCACGTAACGTAACGTAATTATTAAAAAAGCACAACTACGGTGTCAAGGTTGTCATTGTCAACATAGCTAGGCCTAGTGTTTGCAATCCCAGGATCCCGAATCCCGGGATTGGCCGGCTGGTCTGAATCCCGGGATTACGGGATTACAAAAAAATTCGTCAAAAATGTACGTTTTGAGTGTCAAATAACAATTCTAGCCCTTAATGAATAAAGTATTTGATGCCTGTTAGAGTTCTACTCCCTCTGTGCACTGTTATTTGTGTTTTTAGTCATTATAGTCATTAAATGAACTGACAAGATAAAAAATGAAGAAGTAATATATCGAATAAATATGGAAGACATGTAATTATATAACAGTATCAAGAAATAGAAATTGTCCTATGCAGGTCACCTAGTATATAAGGGGATCTGCTGGAGAGACTGTACTACAAATGTAAAGTTCGCCGGTCCACTCGCCCCTGCTACTGCTTCTGCTTCTGCTACTTCTACTTCTACGCTCCGTGCATCTGCTGACGGGGCACCAGTCACTTCCGGTTCCCGACTATCTGACATGGCTCCTTGCTTAGTGGTGGAGGAG
>Ga0209367_1011357_pt1 | contig 11816 bp, 9 predicted proteins | sample WorMetLIZISLAND2_FD_187412 | JGI IMG/M metagenome (GOLD analysis project Ga0209367, IMG submission 187412) | Marine gutless worms symbiont microbial communities from Max Planck institute for Marine Microbiology, Germany - Olavius geniculatus... ... | reverse complement strand
ATGTACGCCGTCTACAAGAGTCTGTTCCCGCGCACGAGGCACTTCGTCTGGCAGTCAACACCCGTACAGGTGTCCGACCTGACGACAGGCTGGACTGGAAGCGTCCGCGTGGCCGTCCTCGACATACATGGATCCGCCAGCTGGAGATCGACGTCGGGCTTACTGCAGCTGCCGCCTGGGATATGGCCGGTGATCGTGAAGTCTGGAGGGCGCAACGACCCGTCGCCGGTCAAGCGGTCCAGTGAGTGAGTGAGTGATAATTGCTATTCTGTTCATGTGGTGCTGTATATATGTAACATGCTGAAGCCGAATCAGATTAAAAAGTGGGCAAAAAGGGCAATTGCCCAGCGGCCTCTACAAGAAAGGAGCCTTCGCATATTTCACAAAATAATCAGTGATTATTTTGTTGTCGTTCAAGATTTTTGTAAACTTTGCAAAACGCACTATGTTTAAAAATTCATTTATTTAGCGTATGTATATACTGTACTACATAATATTTGCTTTGATTTGAGACACTTTAGTGTGTTTTAATTCCCAGTTTTTTTGCAGCTCTGTCAAGTCTCACGCATTTCGCGTAAGTTTCACGCATTTTCAGTTCGCTCACGCTTCTCCGCTGGCTAAAGAATTATCTCACGCATTTCATTTTTTTTGTTTATTATACACAATTTTGTACGGCGTCAACGAAAAATTGTTTTTAGTCGCAACTTTAGAGCTTAAAATGCACAAAAGTGCCTTGGCGGCCGAAGCTCGGAAAGCTTCAGCGTTCTCCAGGTCTCTGGATTTTAGGGAAAGAGACGAAAAGGGGCGACAAAGGAAAGGGCGAAATGGGAGAAAAGGAAAGGGAGAAAAAAGAGAAAGAGATAAAAAAAGAGAAAGAAAAGTCGATGATCGATCTTACGCATTTTGATTTCCGGACCTTGGCAGCTATGTCTTTGTTATCAATACTTTTGTAATTTGCTCAGAACCAACTTGAGATATAAGCTATAATTTTGTTTTTCTAACCATGTAGAAAATTTGAGATGGGGCTCCTGCAAAATGTATTTTTGTGGATGATTCGAAAATGTTCTGTTGCCCGCCCTTTTTACTCTCAGCATTCCAAGGTAGGGGGTCTACACTGTCAGCACCAGGCCTTCACCACGAATATATCTGAGTCCGGCCGTGTGCTGGTGCTTTCTGTGTAAGGACTACGGGCGGTGACGGATCGCCGGTGGCTCGGTACAGTGAGCTGTATTATCGGTGTAATCGCATTCTGGCGGAGATATTCACGTCTGATGAGATGCGAGGCAGCCTGGCTCTACCGAAGCGTCTCATCTACCTGAACAACGTGAGTCGTCACGTCACACCGCGCCCCATCGCCTCACACGCTAACCGCAGCCGACTACACATGGCACCCGCCTTCCTCCATCACTCCGAGCCCGAGCCTACGAGCATTCACCAACTCAAGAAAAAGGTCTGTTTCGCACTTTCGCAGTCTATGTTTTTTGGTCTTCTGCCAAATGGCAGGTTCATCGTAATCATCATCATCATCATCATCATCATTCAATTCGCCAATGCAGGTACCGTACAGATAGCAAATTCACAATGAAGCAGTAATGCTGCTGTAACAAGTAGGCAAAAACTGCATTTAAGGTTGTCGTAACTAGTAAATCCCAATATAGTACGACAATAAGCACCAAACGCTGAGGAGAGAGGCACACTGAATACTCAAAAGACTTAACTAAAACAGTTGTGAAAACTCGTAAAATTAATATAAACACAGATACCAAGAAACAAACCACGGACTAAGTAGTAAATTATCATCAACGGCTTGAAGCGAACGTCCGGCATTTATTGGCCGTCTGGAAAGCATAGGAGCTCTACCGCGACTCCTCTCAGTTTTTCCCCGAGACAATTAATACATAAAATACTATACACAGTATTAAATTTACCACGTTCTGATAGCTTCCTCATCGGCACTTATTTGTTTCACTTCAACCCCTGCTTTTTACATCACCCGAAACCCCGGATATGTTGAAACAAGTTAAGCGGAGTTTCCATTTAACCCAACGCACGCTTACTTAGCGAACACCAACAGAGTGCGTAATTAACGCAGCTGACGCAACGGCCACAACGCAAGGATAGAAACGGTCGTTGCGTCAGCTAATTCCGTAGCGTCGCGTACGTTGCGTGCGTTTCGTACGTTAATTGCGTAAGATTGGAAGCACGTTTTTGCGTGCGGCTTGAATGCGACGGCAGGTACTGTGTAACACGGACTGGTTAGTGAACAAGTTGACTTATCGTCCGTACAACGAGGCACTCGGTGACTTCAACTTGGTCTCGGAGAAAGATGTCGACATCCGAATGATCGAGTCAATCCTGTTGACTTCACGCTTCCTGCCGGACAACCCGCAGATGCTCCACCTCGAGCTGCTGTCACGCTTCACTCGCGCTCCCACAGTCAACAGTCCCGTGCGTATTCGCTGGATGAAATGTAAAATTAATACAAAGTAAATTGTGGTTTCAGTATTTGCGGAATTTATGTTTGTTTATTGAGTATAAAAGGTTTATAACTTCAGAACATAGCCTTACCGTTGATTTCTTCTCATTCTTCATAAATCTTAAACGAACTGTTTGCTCGATAAAGCTGTGTTTGGCTGATCACTCGTGATAGACTGACGACTGTAATAATTAACAGTTAGTTGCTAAGATGATATGAAAATTGCATTATATTTGTCAACAACGTCGTGCGTTAAAAAAGCAAACGAATAGGAAATTGCAATTTTCCTACAAATGCTGCAACTTTTCGATCTACAGTTACAAATTTCCAATAGAAGAGATTGGAGTTGCTTAAAATTTTGATTTTGTTTTTTGGGTTCTTTAAAATGGGGTTTTTGAGCCCCAAATGTTGCATTTTGGGCGACAATTTTTCGACCATTTCTCTCACAGCTAAAACTTAAGAGAAGGACAATTTTTCCTGCCCTTCCTTTTGTCGCGAGGTGATTAATGTTTAATTGATATTGATTGTTATTAACAGTATGCAAAAAACAAAAGTAATAAAATAAATAGAAATGGAAATAATAAAATAATATAAATAATAACATGGTATAATATAAGGTCTAGTTAATAGGATATAATAGTATAAAACAATATTAAATAGAAAAGTTATGCAAGTTCGTCAAAGGACACTCACAGAAAGATACAGCAAGTGGGTGGTTGTTTATTCTAAGTTGTTGACAGGTGGTGGAACGTATGGTGAGTGAGGCGGCACTGATGGTGTTACTATCCAGTGAACGACTGATCGTACCGTTCTACGCGTGTGTATCGTCAGCTGCAGCCGCGCGTAGACGAACCACCGTCTACGCACCGACACACGCGCTGGCCGTTAACGCCGTGGAGGTTCAGCGAGTGGACACTGAGACAGAAGACGAATCGGCTGAGTTGGCGACACTGGCCGTTGTCTGGGGTGAGCGTATGGGGCTTCAGGTCTGGCGCTATTATGCCGTCCATCACTCGTTCCGATACTACTACAGCATCTGCAATCAGGTATCTACACTGAGCTATACAGCGTGAATTAATAAAATTCGGTCAAATTTCTAACTGGAAGACTGTGTTTCTGGCAAATGCCGATTATGGTCCGCCATTCCAAGGGGACACAATTTCGAAGGGCCGCCATTCCGACGGGCCGCCAAAACCTGTTTTAGATCACGATGAAACCGTACTTACTAAACGAAACTAACTCTAACACTGACTTTAACCCTAACACTAACCCTATTTCCAACCCTACTCTAACCCTGGCAATTTTTCGGAATGGCAAGCCGACACTTTAATCTTTGGCTGCCACTCAAAGCTGGGACGAGCCTGAGTATGTCTGTTCGGTTAATTTGTTAACACTTTTGCTACGCTTTTCAAAACTTCACGCTTACTTTAGTGAGTATCTGATCTCTATTTTTTGGCTTTTTTGCCTGAAGAAAAGCTAACAGATGCTTTTAAACCTGTGTTAAACTAGAAACCTTTTAAAATTTTGTTAAGTCAACAATAGGAAAAGTACGCCAAAAAGCTTGCAAGTTTACAAAACTGATGGTATCAGGATGCAGGGAAAGTCTTACGGTTGTCTTCGATTTCGGAATATTTTGCTATTTAAATAAAACATTGCAGCAGTCGCAGAGCCGACATACATTGTGACACCAAATTTTGTTGATAAATATTACTTCTTAGCGGAGTTATTAATTGTTGAATATCGATAACAAATCTCCGTTACCAATATGGTGTTGCATAAGGAAACCCGCTGTTACTGTACATTTTTGTGACTCCAACAAACAACATCTGATTTAAACAAACTTTTGCATCAACAATGCATCATTTATTGGCAGTTAAAGTCGCAAATTTCAGTTAAATCTGCTAAAGCAAACAACAGTTACAATGACTTTTGTGGATAACGTCAGACACGAAGACCTAAAACTGAAGTGTTTTGAGGTGACCTCACAAAAGCTGCTGTAACTATTGTTGGCTTTAACAAATTCAACTATAATTTTGCACTTTGATTGCCAATAATTGATGCATTGTTGACGTAAAATTTTGCCAGAGTCAAATGTTGAAGTTACGCAAATGTACAGTAACAGCGTGGTTTACTTGTGTAACGCCATATTGGTAATAAAGATATTTTGTTATCGATATTCAACAATTAATAATTTCGCCAAAAAATAATATTTTTCAACAAAAAATTTAGTGGTCGCTTTAGCAATTTATTAGGAATTACGTGTACAAAATCTTATTTAGATTTGTTTAAGTTTGACATTTTTATTGTACGATGCCTAGGGGGTTACTTTTTTCCGGACACAGTGTAGATAGCCTAAACCTAGGTGTTCACCTACTGATTAAGATAAGTAAGCGTAAATGTATTGTATAATATTTACTTTTGTTCCATTTGTATTAAGTGCAAAATTTAACTTTTGAAAAAAAACGAATTTTTAGTCAGAATAAAATGACACTTTTTGTGGCTCACGGTGTAGATGGATCTTGAAGACGTTGTCGTGAACGCTGGGTGCACGGTAATCTATGGCACGACGCAGAACATCGTCATAACCAAGTGGACGATGGATGACGTTTCCTGGGAGTTCGATGTAACAACTAGCCTTGATCTGCCAGACAACGGTACGCTGTGTGTTAGCATTACTAGTTTGGTCATGGTTAAAATGATCTACGATGATACGTGCTGATTTCGACTTTTCAGAAAATTCCAAGAAATTGCTTTTGAGTACTGAATAATTGTTACAAATTTTTCCAGAAAAGGGCTGAAAACAAAAAGCAGTTTATTTATTATTTTTTATTAGCTGGTTAAGTTTGTGCACACTTTAACAGTGTTTTTCAGCGTTGTAAATTAACGACAAGTTCGATACTTTATGCTGTTGACTAGCGAAAATAGAACATTTTCTTTGATGCTGCGTCACTTCGCCAATTATTAACTAGATGTAGCAAAATTAAACAGGCTTATGAAGTGTTCTATGCTAAACAAACGAGGATAATTTTGTGCAAAAATATTTTAACACTACATAGGTATCGTGATTTCCGTGTTGGTTGTGTTTCTATTTTCTCCTGTATACGTTTTGTTCGGTATAGCCGAGAACGTGCGAGCCACGCCGCTGGCGCTGAGCGGTGACGAGTCGTTGCTAATAGTTCGTGTTAGTCACAGTGAACCGTTGCTCGACTCCGATCAGTCCTCCTCATCATCATCAACTGTCATCAGTGAGTTGCTGGTTGTCGACGTTCTCTCAGCACAGCTCCTTAGAACAGTTGGATCTCCACTACGCGGAGTGGCACCCGCCTCGGCAGAGTTCGTCAAAAACAGCGATGACATTCTGCTAGTTACCTATGACGTTCTGTCGCAGAACGTTACCACCGGTAATCATTCCTCAGTCCTCCTGGTCTGCTGTATTTAATTGATCATTTTTGTTTTTGCCCGAGACGCATTGCAGATACAATCGATTTAAGCAGCATTATCTTGGGCGCTATCGCCCGCCACGTTCTGCTTCATTTTTTAGTTTGTATTATGATTATAAATCCGTCATCTAGTACCGGAAGTCAATGTAAAACAGTATTAGTTTAGTTTTTGTTGATGATCGTGTTAAAGTTGTCTATTTCGGACGGAAATAGAGGCACTCTGCCTGCTTCCGGATGTCCATTGATGATTGATGATGATGATGTTCCTCACAAGCAAGTTTGAAATTCCCGGATAACGGTTGTTATGACTTGGTGGTGTAACGGTAACATGTCGGACTAGTGATCGCGAGGTCGCTGGTTCGACTCTCGCCCGGTGCACTGCCAGATAACAACTCCGAACAACTTGTGCCTCTGTACCTCTGGTACACGTGGTCAAAGGGGCTCTGCGGTCGGAAAGAAAACCGTAGGTCTGGCGTCGCACTGGCCATGCACACAGACTCAGTGGCCTATCCATCTACGGACTCAACGGCCATAGAAAGAGAGATGAACACCCCGCCTAGGCCCCGTTTCTTTACACTTACATTTATTGACTTTCTGTGGAGGGTCATGACATATGTTTAGAAGGTCGAACTCCCCTCCCCAAATCCCGCCAGCAAATACAGTCCTGAGGATGATATAGTTGATATTAGAAGCGGTGCATGTAGGTACAGCTGCATCGGACGTGCGAAGATCAGTGGCGTTGAACAGCTCTCACCCGTCGCAAGTTTCGACGGAACACGCCAGTGCCAGTGCGATCAGCATCTTTGCCTCGGTGCCGTCTCAGACTCCCATCGCAACGTTCACGCTGCCTTCCGCCCGTCTGTCCAACATTCCCGCCACGTTCTGCTTCAATCGTATCTTCCTCGCCTGCGAACCGCCCGCCTCGTCTGAAAAAAGCGACTTACTCGCCGTCGACATTTCCTACAGGTTCGATTTGCAGTTTATTTCGTGACCTATACTTTTGTCGACAGTGCTAATGTGCTATGGCTGCCCATAATTTCGTTCCACTCAAGCGTGACGATCGAAACGTGGCTCGGTATGGGTACAGTACCTATTCTCAGGCAGAACAGTGTCGATTACAGTCATGTTTATTTGCCGAATACAGGAAATTAAAAGAGTGCGATACTATAGCTATGTAATACAATGCAATCACAAATCTGCCAAGAAACAGTACTTACTTTGTTTAGAGCGTATTTCGTCTGTTCAGAATGATATTCTGCCTTTGTTTGCTGCAGTCCGCCGAGATTGCGGTCGGTGACAGTGATGCCTCACGGGAGAACGGTTGCTGCGGCAGCTCGTCATGAGAAGTTGGTGAGTTTTCTTGTCAGTCATCAGGGATCACTCGTCGCAGCATTCAACGCTTTTGACTCAGCGGTCATCAAGATCACTGACGTCAGAGGCACGTCAGTCACTGACACGTGGCACAAGATCATCCAGGTGACTGCTGCATGTTGGGCTCAACGTTCGTAAAGTAAACTAAGGGCCTAACATACAGAATTTTTAAAGACAAACTTAAGAAAAATTGAGGAAAAATAAAACTTTAAAACGTCTTAGAAAGAGTATGTGATTTACAAAGAATCTTGAGAAAAGATGAGACGAATGTGCGATATGCAGTATGCGTAAGCAAAACTTGAGAAATCGTAAGATATTGACTTTTAAAAAAAAACTTAGAGCAACTTAATAGGAATTTAGGAAAATCTTAGGAAAATATCTAGCAAGTTGTGTAAGTTAGGTCGTGCTCCCACTGCCGTGCTTCGGCTGAAGAGAAGGATACCCCTTCAGCGTCCTCATCATTAGGCCTTTACTTCCCACGTGATCGATTTTTTTCGTCTCGAACTCACATACTCGATTGTCAGTACTGCCGCTTTTTGTACAAGTTATAACCACTGTGTCGGCGTGATTTACAGAAGAGCTCGAGGGTGTCGGTGATATGTTTGTCGTCGGACGAAAGTTCGTTTTACGTCGGCTACAGTTTCAGTGGAGTCGTGGAGAAGTACATGGTCGCTACGGGCATGCTCGTCTGTTCAGCGCCGTGCCATCAGGGCGACGTGCACACACTGGCCCTGTTACAGCCGGACCTTCTCTGTACGTCCGGCTCAGACGGACAGGTATGCAGTGATGTCATCTCCGCCAAAGACGATGAAGATTATGTGATAAACCTGGCGTTTATCTGTTTGCTTGTTGGTTTGTTTGTAAACGGGATTAGGCTACACAAGAAAGTTATAGGCAAACTCAGCTGAAATTTTTACTTGGCCCAACTTAGAAATGATTATATTTTGGTGGTGATCTGGATCAGAAACTGGATCCAAAATTAGACTGGAAAATGTTTTACCGTTGCGAGATAAGACAAACGGTGGTGCCACCTGACGAACACAAAAAATGTTAGGCCTAAGATTTTCTACATCCGCCAAATGGCTGCAGCTTGACCGTTGACGTTAGGCTTGAAGCCCGTGAATACTTTCTACTTACCACTAAAATAGTCATACAGTAGTATTCAAATGCTATTGAAATAGTTTGGAAGTATTTAACCAATTATTGAGATACTATTTTAAATAGCGAAATCTTTTAACTACTGCCATAAACAACAAGTTCGGCCACTGGTCTCTCCATGGCATACTGCTGTAGGTTCGTCTGTTGGACTTCAGCTCGAGTCAGAGTGCCGTTCAGACGTCGACGTTCAAGCCAAGGTCGTCCACACTGTTTAGTGATGAGCTGGCCTATCAACAGATCAGCACCGACGTGCTCAGTATTCAACTCATTCAGCGGCGGTCGAGTGACTGTTCGACTAACAGTATTCTGGTCTGCACGTCGACGATGTTCGCGCCACAGCTTGTTGACATTCGCGACAAGCTCAAGGTCCGCTCACTCGACCTCGCGTCCAACACTGACATGGGTAACTGAGCCGTCGCCGACCCCTGTGCTCTTTACTGAACTGCGTTAAATGAATTGATTAAAAAATTCAAGACTGCCGGTAGCTCTTAATGGCAGCCCATCTCAAAGCTGAGTGTCACCTGCCATATGGGAACATACAGTGTTCGTTACCTGCCACAGATAAACGTGCCCTGCCTTGACACCAGCCAGGCAAGACGGTACTCGATTTATCTACCCCAGAGGGATGGAAAGCGGAGTTTCAAGCCCGACGAGAGCCACAGCGGGGTCCGGGAAAGACATTTTCGTGGGGACCTTAATGGGGTAGTGTTTGAGGAAAGGGCTATGTCCCCAGAAAACTTTCGAATTTTGCTTCTGAGAATGGCGCATTCTAGTGTATTTTTTAACATGCCATTCCGTTGAACAAACGGACATAATAAAAAAATTATATTTTTGGGCGACGGCAGGATTCCCAAACGTCGCGGGGGCCCGGTAAAACTTTTTTTTCTATTTGATGGGCCTGCTGAGTTTACTTTGGTGGCTGTTTATACAGCCAGATTAATTAGAAGTTACGGCTGTTCGACAGATGGCCACTGCTTCGACTTTTGCTATTGCTAATGAGAAAACAGTCGTAAAGTGCAACTCTTGCCAAGGTTGACCATAAAGAGTCAACCAAAAAGTTTCAGAGTTTCTTTAATCTCTATAGCTGTGTGTGTAATTCCTAGATTGATTATCGAGATATAAAGGGACAACAATGTTAGAAAAAGTGTCCTGCTGTGGTAAGTTGATATACATTTTACAGTAACTCCATCGACTGCAAACGTATGATTTCATAAAGTGCTTACCGTCCACAAAAACAAACAACTTTTTAACTACACCATGGTCCATAAAAAACGTGCCACTTTTATTTTTTTGAATAGCTTTGGCTCTTTGATGTTTGGATCTTTGGATGTTTGAAAAGCTGATTTTAATAATTTTGAACGTGCAACATCAAGAAGCAACTCGACGCAAATGACTATAGTTTTTACTATCCTTTTACTTTAATACTGTCGCTACACTACCTTGTGAAATGCAGGTTGTTGAGTCTGTAGTTTACGAGTGGTGTCAACGTTTACCGCTTGCATTCGCGCTGGAGTAATAAATGCTGTAATAAAAAGGATGTGATATGACACGTGTCACTTTTTGAGATATAATAGTTGCCAATTGTGTTTGTCGCTTTTCGGTTAATCATTTCTGAGCTGACGCGTGCGCTATCCAGTATGAATTCATTGTTGTAAGTGGCCAAACTACGACTTCTGCATTTCACAAGGTAGTATAACGACAGTAATTAAGTGAGGTAGTCAAAACTATAGTCACTTGCGTCAAGTTCTTTCCTGATGTCGCTTGCCAAAAATTATTAAAATAGGCTAATGTTTCACGACGCCATGCAAAAAATAAAAGTGGCACGTTTTTATGGACCACGGTACGTTGTAAATCACGTTTGCTGAGAGCCTCAGACGATGGCTGTGGATGGCTGTGTTAGCGTATATCCAGCAGGCGTGGATGACTGCAAACGGCATATACATTGTTGCACACGCCATTCTCAAGTCGCATCTCAGCAATCAAGGAGTCGTCACCGTAAGTTGCCACAGGATCCTTCTTTGAAGCAACAAACTACAGCATACTTTAAGTAAGTAAGTAAGTAAATGATTTATAAAGCGCCAAAGTCTCAGAAAAAATCAGGGCGCAAACATTTTGGCAAAGACAAAGACCTTTTCCTGTCCTACATAACAAAAAAACTCTGCTGTTGCAACTTACATCTTTTGTTATCAAAAATTGATTCAGTCCACCTCTTTGCACTGCAGCGGGCACTCAGCGTTGGAAGCAAAACCGAAATGTTAGGACAAATTTTGCAACCAAGACAAAGGCGATCTGAGACCGGTCTTGGCATAAGACCGCGCGGTCTCAGACCCAAAGACCGAGCGAAACTACAGGATGTTGTGAATAGTGTCGCAGACAACGAACAATATCGTATGTGGCGTTGTGCTGTTGTGACGGGACAGATGTGGAACGCTGAGACGGGGCGGGAGAGAAAGGACGACTCATCCTCACTGTACGCCGACCTCTGCTGTTTATCACTCGACGGACAATACGTCGGCGTGCTCAGGAAACATGAAAACGGTACGTGTCGTTTTCGATGATGAATATTGCTTTTCAAAATGTTTAGTCTTTAAACTTTTCTTGTTGGCTACTTAACTGAGAGTGTAGGGCAATCCTTGTCCTGGTTTTTGAGGAAAAGTCCTTTAGTTTTGGTCCATAACATTTATTTGATTTCAGCTTGAAGGTTACGAGTACAAAGCACAGGTTGGACCCCGATGGCTTAGTGCTGCAAACGGTTAATTGGATCATTATATTATTCCGGTTGCGACTACTTTTCAGCTCGTCTTCATCACTGATCGTCAGCTGCACACGCATATGTAGTTTTATTATCATTAAAACGACATGGGTTGACTGAAAATGCAGGACATGAATGTGACGGACATGAAATTAAAGGACAAGATATTTATTGTTCGAAAATAGATTACACTACAATGCGGTGTGCAATTCTTTTTGAAACAACTGCAGAACACAAGTCACAACAGCAAAGTAAGTTGTATAATATGCATATGTATAATATGTTAAAATGCATAAAATATTACGAAAACATCAACTTAAAATTAGCTATAAAATGATAAACCGAAGTCTACTTAATCTAGACCTATTCAGCCACATAAACATGTTCTGCATCTTTATATCTGTCAATTTTATGTCCGACAACTTCATGGCAGGCTACCTTATGTCTTGCCAATTTGTCTAAATTTGGCCTCTACACTGTGTTTCAAAAAACGGGCACCCTTTTTGTTTTTGCTATAACTTAGTTAACTGTGATCAGATTTTAGTATTTTTTGGCAGTTTGATAGCCAAGGAAATTTGCAACTGAACATTGCTTACTTACTTTAAAAAATTGCCGGCGC
>Ga0209367_1011355_pt1 | contig 11819 bp, 5 predicted proteins | sample WorMetLIZISLAND2_FD_187412 | JGI IMG/M metagenome (GOLD analysis project Ga0209367, IMG submission 187412) | Marine gutless worms symbiont microbial communities from Max Planck institute for Marine Microbiology, Germany - Olavius geniculatus... ... | reverse complement strand
GTCTCGTTCCGGCGTGGGAGTATTCTTGCCGGCAGTTGTTGGTGTCGTGGTGGGCGTAGAGGAGGGTGTCGAGCTGGCGGTCGGCGTCGAGCTTCGAGACCGATCCTTCAGCGGTGTTCCCTCACGACGGCCGATGACCACGTAGTCGTCGTTGCCGACCGGTGATGTTGATTGTTTCCGCTGCTCGTCGACGGCGTCGCTAGCACCACTTGGGTGGTCGTTCTTTGTCTTGAAGCAGTTCCTGCATAACGTCTTGCGCCACGCTTGCGGCTCGAAGACAACGCACTGCTTCTTCTGCTTCTGGTTTTCATCAGGAGCGCCGGCCGCCGCTTCGCTCATTGTCGCGTACTTATGAAGAATCGACGTAAAACGAAACTGGCAGCTGCATGGAATCGCAGATCGGCACAGGTGCGATCTATCTTATAGTCATCGTACGTACTGAAGCAGTCCGTTCCAGGTAGACGCAGCAAACGCAGACGTATCCAGTACATAGACCGGGTGCTGCAGTGCGTACGTAGGCTACACTGACGCCGTGGCTGCCGAAGCCTGACGAGGACGATTGGTTCCTTCGTTGTCGACGCCGAGCGCTGCGGGTGATCGACTACCGTACACGTTGCACGCTACCCTCGACATCCACAGAGTTATCCCACCTTCCAGACAGGTGTAACACGTCGCCGTCAAGTCCACTAGGCCTATAAACGAAAGTCACGCTGGTGAGTATTCTATTCCACCGTCGACCACGACAAGACGACAACAAGTTCGCGAACCAGTAAACCGCTAACCGACCGAGTTGCGTCTCCCGAGTGCACTGCGAGCTATGCTGGCGATCAGACCGAGCGTCTGCCCTTCTGTACGCCGAGGCACTGCCGTTGCCGCCGCATGCAAGTTTGACTGGCAGAGAGAGCTTCGATAGCCGCCCCCCGCGACTGCAGCAGCAGCAGCAGCAGCTCGTGCTGTATCGTTCGTATATGTAAGCGTGCGTCTGATAACGCTCTGTGTGTGTGTTCATCAATCCAACGTTGAGTCTGATGCTGACGTACACAGCCTGCCTGCGCCGCAACAGCGCCGTTTAGCAGTCAATGCTTGACGGACGGACCGACGTCGCTTCAGCAGCTGCCTATTTCTGCGCGTTGCAAGCGATAACATGGTCGCTGCATGCGCGGGCCTGCTGCTGAGGCAAGCAGCTAGTCTTGCGGAGTCGTTGCCTAGAACACTTCGGCCGCCGCCGCGTTAGTGATGGTGATTGAAGAGATGCTGCTAAGACAATCTGCTGTCGTTATTAGTCATCTCCTCCTGCAGCATCATTCATATTATTGCTGGCCACGTGGTTGGGCGTTCTTTCCATCCGTTGCTAAAGGCGCTCGTACAAGTGCAAAAAATAAAAATAAACTAAACGAAAACGACTGGAGAGACGTTCGCCATCGATTTCGTTTACTGTTTGTCACTGGGCGAACATGGGACTACAAAGTTGCAGAAAAATTGTATTTTGTCGCAGAGGTTTGCATGTAAAGCGACAAAACAAAAGTTACTTTTTTACTATTTCTGCAGTTATTTTAGCTTGTTTCATTTTACTTTGTTTATCGACTTTTGCATCAACCATTTCGCTCAGTCAGTCCGCATAGTCCATGTGATTATTTTTTGAGAAGTTCAGCCGCTGCAGGGAAACCGCAGAATGCCACGTTTTACTGTGTAACGTTAATTATTATTACTGAGTACTTTAATTGTTTTTCTCGTCACAGTGCCATTGACTTCACATACTGCAAGTTAGACTTTCTCTTTGTTTTTTTACTCTGACCTGGAACGTTAACTAAATGACTAAAACGTGGCTAGATATGTCATGATCGCTATTGGCATGTAAATCAAAGTTAGGCCTACAAATTTTGCGCTTGTTAATCATGACAACCCGTGGCCCAAAATTTTCGATGGCTTTATTTTCATTTCAGCTATTTGTCACGATGCAACTTTGCCGTTTTCGAATTCATTAATCAGGAGCGAACTAACCTATACTGGCATAGCATACAACAACAAGTCTGCATTACATGACTATTTAAAAAAAAACAAAAAAAAACTTTTTGGCGGCCAAAAAATCAGATTTATAATGCAAAATTTTATTACATATAGTCAATTGTTGTTTTTTTAACGATTTTTCGGTTTTGTCTCTCTAGAAATGTGTTCTGGGTCAGTTATCGGGCATTGCTTTGTTTTTTTTCTGGTACCAATGAATAACAGATGAAAGAAAGCTCAAATGTTTCGAATTTTAAGTATCCATTTTATTAACACAAACACATTTCATCATCGTCTAAGACTACGTCAGCTCATAGGCTATTTGCCGTGAGATAAAACAACTGTATTAATAAATATCAACGACATTTTAATGTTAAATCACATTAAACTTAACGTTGACTAAATTTACCCTTATCGGACAAAACTAACTTGACTGATATCGTATATAGAACGCAAACGCACGTAGCAATAGGCCTATATTTTATGCTTTTCGCGTTACATAACTTACAACATATAAGACTGGGTCAAACAGATGTGGACAATGGACACTTGAGATTTTTTGGTATATGAAGAATCGTCAATAAATACAGAGAAAACTGTACGCAACAAATAAACAAAAAGTTAATTTATTTAAATTGTAGAATTGCAGATTTGTTATTTAACTATTAATTAACAGTTAATTAACAATTAACTGTTACAGTTAATTAACAGTCAATGCGCGAACTTCTCACCCAATACGCATGTTCTTCATTAATTATTGATCGTGATATGAACGAGTACTAGGACCTATATTTATCACCTGTACCTTCCTTACCTGAAGCTGTTGATAATATGTCAGCTGATAATATGTTAACGTGTTGTGTAAGTTGTGTAAGACTATTTTAGTCTTATCGCACTTACGCACGGTCTTACTAAGTTACATGCGTTAAATAGCTGTCTCAAAATTATCGCCGAAATAGCCTGACAGTCTATCAATGGTTTGGCTTAATTTTAAGCCGCCTGGTGCTTGATTATTGTCAATGCTTGCAGACACAAATGGGCGGACGGCCGCATATGTCGTTACTCGACACCATCACATTTTCTCGTTCAGTGTGCATGTGTGAACTGGCAGTAGCACAGAGAGAATGGCATAGATGCGTTTAATAGGCTCTGATCGCTCTAATCACTGAGGGAATGCGGATTGTCTTGAGGCAAGCAGTAGAACAGCTTCTGAACGAATCTTGTAAACGCAGCTGTCAATGAAACAACAGACAGACTAAAAGTACATCAAGCCAAAAATTTTAAATTTACAGATAAATGTCTACATAAATTAAAAAATAAATTAATGTATACAATAAAATTTTAACGTTGGAATTTTAGAAACTCAGAAAAACAACGCATGCAGTTATCGCGAACGTCTATAGAATCACAATGGTTAAAATATTTGCAATACAATTTGAACTAAAGTGCGATGTGTAGCGAAATGAGTGAACTTCAAAATTCTAGTGATTATAAATGATAAACATGAAAATATTGAAATATTTAAAATTATTTTAACAAAAACGTGTTCAGCTAGTACAGAAATATGTCAAACGTGATGAATTAACATAAAAATACATCCACTTCATTGTACAGCCGTCTTAATAGATCACAATACAAATCTCCCTCGTTTGTCTGCTCCTAACGGGCTCCTAACTCAAAAATTAAAAAAACGTAAAAAAGCCAAAATTGGTGCAAACGTTTTCCAGGTAAAAGCATTCAGTGTGCCAACTTTCAGCCCAAAAAGTCAGCTGTAGGCCGATATATTTTATTAGTTGTGTGCAAACTGTAAGCAATGCTCTAAGTTTCTTTATGATGAGTAAATCGTGACGTACTCATTGTATTGCCAAGTACGGTAGGTTTGGTGGTCCAAACGATGACGATCAGGTAATAGACTAGACCGGTGCCTAGCATCATTGCAAGACCAATCGCTGACTCCTTCGGCTTAGTGATGAGCGGTACAGCAACGAGTAGCGTTACGATCATGAAGTACAGTATCGGCACAAACAGCGGCAACTGCACATCACCAATTTTACGTCTTCAGTCAATTAACGCTAATTAAACAATCGGATCATAATAAAAAAAGCTGCAGTTCCTAAAAACTACATTTCATATTAATTACGCAAGTACTCATAACACAATGAGAAATAACGACAGCCGCAACCACCGCCGCAGCAGGCAGCAACAACAGGCACGTTGTACAAAAAATAAAAAAAAAGATTAAGCAATTACAAAAAACGTTAAAAAGCATAATTTTGTAACGTGTATGAACATTTGTTGTACAACTAAACGACCGACCGTGAAAGAGCGTTGGTTGGCTGATGTCGACTGGTGCTGTTGTCGCTCTGTCCGTCTCCAGCGTATGAAGCCGATGACAACGAACATATCGAAGCATAGGCTAACAAATATCGTATTCTTTATCAGACTGTAAACTTCCACCGTCCAGATGAACGCCAGCGTCAATATGCACTGCAGCGTGTACATCATGCGCACACTCAAGGCCAAGGTCGAGGCTATCCCAGAACGCAAAAGATGAAGCAGTGATCTCCTGCATGTTTTCGAATGAACGTCTATGATAAGTGCGCAAAAATCCTAAAATATTACTGGACAAAGAGACAGAGAGAGAGAGCGCGAAAAATAAAAGGTGATAGGTTTGCTACAGGCCAGTCCGCCACGTTTTTGGTCTTGACTTTTTCGCCAAGGCCAAACCTCTGCCATCAAACTCAATGCCACACAATTTAGCTTTAAAACCACAACCAAGAACTAGCAGCATTTCAGCCTTCTCTTTGACTGGGTGGACATTTGTGCCTCGACAATGCGTAGGTTACAAAAGATAGCGTACTCTCCGGATAGTGACAGTGTTTAGGTCAAAAATAATTAATAATAAAGTTTCAACTTTTTTTTCTAGAGTTCGCGCTGTTACGACTCAATTCAAAGAACAGATCTTAGTGACAAGTGCACCCGCACAATAAACTTTTTTTAAATTGGTAGGCCTATGCGCTATACGAATCTACATTTTACTTAACTTTACTTAACTTTTCTTTTTTGAGTTTTCAGTTTTGTTTTTCTTTCATCCATAATAATTAGAACTTTGCGTATCCGCAAATCGGTATTTATTGGTTTAAAAAGTTAAAACGGGCATAGCTAACGTCGATATCTTAGATACGATTGCTCAGTTGTCATAAGTCGTCGTTAATTAGTCATCATTATATGAAACGAGCTGATTACGTCACAAAGACGCACTTGCAATAGGAGCGACGTAATTGGAGTAAAGAACTTGACGTTGATGAGCGCCAACACAGTTGGTAGATCTCCGTTTCGAGCACTCGCGAACGCCAACCTGCAATCAAACTAGAAACTGATGGACGCTTGCTAAAATCATTCTAGTCAACCATTTGTTGAGCAAAATATTCTCGAATTTTATAATGACCCAGCCACTGACGACAACCGATATTGTCTTAAAAGATTGTAATGACGTAGGAATTTTTAAAAAGAAAACCAAGCACCGTTCAACGTCATTTATATCGCTTTCCATTTTCCTTTATGCGAGATTTTTTCTTATAATCGCCATGCGCCGTAAGAAGCACGTTTTTAAAAAATTGCGGTTAAATTGTGCGTGTACTAACGCTGAAAAATCAAGTATGTGTATGCAACGTGTAAAACCTTGATCCAACCATTGTGCCCGAGTTGAAGCTAGAACACGCTGTCACAGCTATAAGGAAAGGCATCACCCACGCAACAGGACCCATCGTCTTTGCTGCAACGCTCTACAAAATCAAAATGTTGTCATCTTTTTAACGATAATATAAAAATACCAAATAACAGTACAGTGTACAAAAGTACGGCTGATTTGTTAGTTTTGCACCTGGAAATAATAGTCGTCTATAGTTCTGGGTGTGATACAAAACTGCATATTAAGATTTGATCCTTTTTGTTAAATTTAGGAGATGCTCATTAACTATCAAGAACCGTTATTCGATATTGTACATAAGTGCCTTGCTATGTGCCATGAATCTATACACCCATGCAACTAAAAATAACTCATTCAAGCTAGAAATTGGCTCACCTGTTAGTCTGGCCTTGGGCAATGTCTGCAGCAATTTAAGTTCTCTACGCCTTTTTGTTTACGAGTTAGGAACCGGACTCATAGGAAACAGACGGACACGTACACGGATGGACAGACGAACGAAGAGGCAAGACGAATATTGCACCTATATATGTTATAAATCTTGGCGAATGCGAGATAAGCAAAAAAGACAAACGGACCATAGCCACGGCTTCCGACTGCAGAACTCCATCAATTCCAAGCACGACGAAGTAGGTGAAGTTGGCAAAAACGTAGAGAATCGTGATTGCTGTAATGCTGATGATTATTGATAGAGGAAGATTTCTACGCAACATACAGCGTCTGTTTGTGGCCCACAGCTTATCGCAATAACAGTAACTAAACAAAAACAAATAATAATTAAATAATAATTACAATCATTATTATTATTTTTTTTGTTTTTTTTTGTTTATTATCACTATTATTACACCTGTCAAATTTTGTACTTTTGATTTTTGAACCATTTGATAAATGATAGATAGGCTTACGTGATTAGAAACAACTTACAATAATAGCAATAACAGTAACAACGTTAATGTGCACTTGCACAATAAATACATAAAAAATAAATAACATGAAAGATTTCTTAAAACTTAAGCAAATTAAAGTGCGCAGTTTCAAGCTATACATGCAGCGAATTTAGTGTAAAGTGACAATAATAGCAAATCAATAAGTATAACTTCTAAACGGTTAAAATAATAAATACTGTAATTGTAGTCATGTGCAATTACCTGGCTGGATTTTTTAACTCTTCCACTAAAAAATTCAAGCTATACCTTAATCAAATAAACACAACAAAGTAGTGCATAGTTTTAATATACAAATATTTTATTCTTTATATTACACAAAATTAAATGAATATTTTTGTAAATGGCACGCATTTGTCTACAAACTACACGGCGTTTTATAATTATGTGCCACTTTTATTTTTATTATAACTTTGGTGCAAGTAAAACTAGTTTAATAATTCTTTCACTTTAACATTTTAGATAAACTGCAAACAATTTGATTATGCTAAACTGTGTAGTTTTTTTTATAATTTCGGTTTAGGGTAAAAGTACTTTTGTTTGATAGATGTTTTAGCCTTAACGCTTATAAAAGCAGAAAGTTGGGTCCTGACTACGAGTAAATGCTAAAGATAAAAAAATGTATGACTGCAGGTTTATTGGTAAGATGTAGAACAAAATGTGATGTGTGAGCTCTTTAATTGTTACCATCCATAAAAAGAGTAGATGGTAGTGTAAGTGGCCAGCACCCAGTCGCCGACGTCATACGTAATACCGTCAAACGGATTGTTTAGATTATCTGTGCCTTCTGCAACACAAAAACATGTGTGGCAGATATGAAATAAACCGTGAAAATTTCTCGTTTGAAAGTTTCATAAATTTTATACTTTTTAAAAATATTTATTGTAATTTTTATTATAATTTTAGTTTTACTTTTATTAAGTCGTAGCTTGAGAAAAAAAAATGTCAATGAAGAACGGCGATTACAAGCAGAAAATGGCATGATTACAGAGTGATGTCGTAATAGTAGATTATGTAGGCCTACAGTTTACTGTTTAACTACTTTTTCACTTATCCTTAGAAACATTCGTAATATTTTTTGTGATTTAAAAAGTATCACAAAACTGTGTATAAAAGTTTCACGCTTAGAAAATTTCACGATTTTTTTTTATCTGTTAACGCAATGTTGTTTTATGTGACTTGCTGTTTTTTGTTGTCGATAGACTTTTCTTTCTGCACCATCGCCATCGAAAGCTATTGATATACGACATAGCCATTTTCGGTCGTCCATCCGTCCTATTTTGCGTTCCGAATTTGCTAGCACGAGAGACGGACGTTCCCCCTGGGTCTGTCAACCGCGACGTTTCCCCCTCGGACATTTTCTCCGCCCGAACGTTTCCCCCTGTTTTTCGAGTGCCTAGAACGTTTCTCCTTAGGCCAGTAACAACATATTATTAGAGTTAGCGCCAAGCCTGAGGAGAAATTCCTTGCAACACCAAAAGCAACTCCGCAGTCGCCGTTGAGTACTTTTCAAACAGAATCAGTCTTAGCAAGCCTAGGCGCGACAATTAACAGCAATTAGGGATGTAGGCCTACGCGCCCACGAGACGATTGAACTCGACTCGATACAGACTAAACCAGACGAGTAAAAGTAATTTTTACGCACATATTTTTACATAACTAACAAAAAATCCATATAAATTGCAGACACTCTCTTTGCTGTGGCAAATACACTGTGCTTTTTAAGTGGCATTTTGACGTCGCCGTTTGCGGCTGTTTCTTAAAAAGTTGAGACTTGAGCCTATCTGACACTTGCGCTTTGTTTGACGTATTATTTAGGCCTGTTGATACTTACAGTCTATTAATGATAACACAAAAGTGTTTGATGTTTGCTGTATTCTTTCGCCATGCTGACACTGAAAATTATGCCAATATCTAGCACTTGATTTTTATGTCACAGTATAGGAAGGGGAAACATCTGAGTATTGCAAAAACAGAAAGTGGGAAACGTCTGGGGTGCCACCGACCAGGAGGAGAAACGTCCGGAGGAAACGTGTGCAGGGGGATATGTCCTACATCCGCTAGCACGATGTCTCAAAAACTACAAATGAAGAAAATTTTACCGCTTTCACTACTTTCACTAGTTGAGGCCAAAAATGTTGCAACCCCGTCAACGCAAACTATCAAAAACGTCGTCTGCAGACGTAAACTAATTAACATCAAGCTGCAGCACTGAGAGTAGCAAATAAATGTTGTTTAATTATTGTTAATTTGACGTTTATTGTGTTGAGTTGGTCACCAGTGATACTCCAGTAGACGCCAGCCCCTGAGATCATGACAAGTGTAGTGATAGACGTAAGAGTCATCGTCGACTGGCCGCGTGCTGACAACTTCACATCGAAGCAATTGATCGCCGTCAGAAAACCTCGAAAACATACCAGTGAGTCACAGTTTATAACACATTGCACCTCTGTGTCTATTGTAACAATATTATACACATGCAGTCGTCTATCGATAATTACGCTACTTTCACGACGAATGTACAAAAACAAAAAAATGCCGAAAAGCCATGTTTCAGATTCTGACAGCAATCGCTAGAAGCATCTCATCATTGAGTTTTGTACAGCTGGCGAAGCTCTAAGTAAGTAAACTTGTATTCCACGACATGTCATTGCTTAGTATTAAACGAGTAAAAAGCTGTAAAATTTGCTGTTTTTAAAAATTTTTTTTGCAATTGGCACAAATACAATGACGTTGACTTTTTTTGTCTAATTGCTATATTGCTATCATTACAATTATGAAAAACATCAACAAACCACGATCAGATAGTGTTTGAGTGAAAGAAGCAGGGATGTTAACGAGACCAGATTATGGCGAGAACGAGAACAATTAAATAAGAACGAGAACGAGAACGAGAACGAGACCAAGAACCACGAGAACGAGAACGAGAACGAGAACATTGGAAAAGTTAAGTTTTACGTATAATTTCCTGACCAATGTCCTAATCGCCAGAAAATATGACACACAAAATCATCAATTACAATACATTCAAGTTAGCAACAGCAGCACCGTTAACTAATTAGCAAGGACTTGATGCTTGAGTCAATAGTATGATTGAAGACTGCAAACATTATCGATATTGACAATATTTAGTACTTTTGGCATTGCCGAATTTCGAGAACACGAGACCAAGATGCGTGAGAACGAGAACAATTTGTTTGAGAACGAGAACGAGACCAACAGCAATGAAAACGAGAACGAGAACGAGAACATTAAATTTGGTCTCGAGACCAAGTTGGTCTCGAGAACTTAACATCCCTGGAAAGAAGCGGACTTACATCCAACCACGGTACCGATGAGTTTAATGGCGATGTCGGGAACGGGACAATCAGGAAAGAATGGTTTGAGAACGTAGCGACCGAACAAAAGACATTTGATGGCGTTCGCACCGACGCGAACGAAGAAGAGGTAGGACCAGAGGAAGAGAAAGCCAGCAAGACGTCCATACAGGACGCGCAAGTAGGCATAGAGGGCGCCAGACTGCGGGATGACTGTTCCAATCTCGGCGTAGGTGAGTGCTCCTAGCGCTGACAAGGCACCACCGACCACCCACAGTACGAGTGACAGTCCCGTGGACCCGGCGTGGAGAATAACTCCTCGAGGACTGATGTAAATGCCCGCACCAATCACCAACCCCGCCACGATACCCACTCCGTGCAACAGTCCCAGCTGTCGCTTCAGACGCACTCCTTCTTTCATTGCGTATCCTGCGAACATTTAACCATTTCGACCAAAAATGTTGGCCCAGTACTGACATAATGTGCGGCCGTCCGCCTAGAGTTGTGCAGCTTTGACCATAACCCTGACCTTTGACCATTTGAATTGAAAATTAACACACCGATTAGCCTACTCTAGCGCTGGGAAACGTTTACATCAATTTCGGTTTTTCTGAGCCGCTTAGTTTTAGGTTTAAAAGTTCGTATAAGTAACGGACCTACACAAAGAGAATGACAGAAAGAAGGACAAACCGGCAAGACATGACGGCCGCGTAATGTATAGTTAATTTGCTTTCTATTTTGCTAAATGTACGCTGAAATATAGAGACATAACTTCAGACATTCAAATTTTTACACATTGCCTTTGTTCTAAATTCCTGCACTAGATGAAAATGAATAAAAGCATAGAATAAAAGTTTTTCTCACTTGCAAAGTTTTCACTGCAGCTGAATTAAATTGATTTCTGTCCAAGTCACTGAGCACTTTTAGAATTTGTCGTCCTCCGACCGGTATGCTTACGTCTAAAATCGCTATGTTTCACCAGCTAAGCTGTTTATCAATCAGTTCTAACGTAAGCTATGCATTCTCGTATAGTATCATACTGTTCTCAAGCTTCACCATTTATCAGACGAGGCTCATTCACAACAGATTTGCAGCTTCGCTAAAATCGTTAAGTTACCTTTCCAACCTCACGCGTGTGATAATTTCTTTATCAACTATCAGGCGGTCTCTCGTTCGTTGTTGTAAGCTTCTATATAGAATGTAGGCCTACATTGCGTTTTAAACACAATTTCTACATACACTACGATGAAAAATTTCAAGTAAAGTTTAGCTGCGGCCAACCATTTCTAAGCTGCCTATATAACACAAAACACAATTTTGCAGTGAACACCAAGTGGCTGATGGCTTGCATGCATCTCTCACCCTGTGACTGTCAGCGTGTACCGTTACAGCGCTCTGAACTCTTGACTGATCGACAAAAAATGTCGATACTCGTGGCTCAATCGCACTGTTGAATTCAATCAATAAACATTATTTCAAATGAGTCGTTCTCAATGCAGTTTATTTACATATACTCAGAGGCACGTGCGAGCTGACCCACATTAGGCGACTGAAGCGAAGGCTCCAATGCTGTAGCCGAGGTCATCGTACGCGTATACAATGTTCAATAAAAAACCGGACGAAATCTGACAAAGATGTCGCAAAAATAACAAGAGTGGTGCCCAGCTGTCGCTAGGGAAAACGCACTACAGCCTATAGCAGTTCCTGTTCCAATGCGTAATGCACCCTCAAGGTCATATCATTGAACACTCCTTCAGTGACGATGCTGATATTTCCAGAGAGTTGAAGTCACTGTTTGCTAGAACAAACTTACTTATTAGAAGATTTGCACGGTGTACATCAAATGTT
>Ga0209367_1011354_pt1 | contig 11821 bp, 5 predicted proteins | sample WorMetLIZISLAND2_FD_187412 | JGI IMG/M metagenome (GOLD analysis project Ga0209367, IMG submission 187412) | Marine gutless worms symbiont microbial communities from Max Planck institute for Marine Microbiology, Germany - Olavius geniculatus... ... | reverse complement strand
TATTTCGGACGATTGCCAGATGATGGGACTCTCAGTCACACAAGCAACACACGAGGCTGAGGACAGAAGACAATGGACGGAATACACGAGGCTGTCCGAGCGTGCTTAACTGCATCGCCACGACACCACAGAAAGAGGATCTGTATCAGACTACAAACTTGCAGAATGCAGAATGCCCCTCGTAACTGGCATGGCCAACTGCTGGCCGGAAGAACAAGGTCAAATGTTTTTTCTACAGTGGAATCCACGTCTTGGAGAAATGCTGGACCAAGTGTGTTTCGCTTTCAAAGGAATATGTCAAAAAGTGGAAAAATACGATCGAAATATTATTTGTCTAACTGAATCGGTCTACGAACTTTCTGAATGACCCTCGTAGAACTTGATGTACCCACATCGACATCAGGTCAATCCCTGAACCCTTTCCTCAGCAATTCAAATCCTGCTTCGCAGTAATAACAAACTCGTACGCTAAAATACAAGGTTCCCACGCTTTTACGGACAAAAATCCAGGACTTTCCCAGGATTTTCCAGAACCCCATAAAAAATTTTCCAGGACTTTTTCGTAGCCCAGGAATATTTAAATATAACATACTGGCACCATAAATTTTTGAAAGTAAGAGACAACAAGTAATCTGCGAGCGAAGAGAGTAGAAAAAATGACTTCCATTTGAGCCTAAGACTCTCAAGGAGCTTAAGCTTCAACTTCCAGGACTTTCCACGTCGTGGAATTTTCAAGAAAACAATCCACTACTTTCCAGAACTTTCGAGAAGATGTGGGAACCCTGAAAATAGTTGCACCACAACTGTATCGGTACTGTACAACTTTAACAGAAAAACGTTCATCACGTTGGATATTATTACCGCCGAAACTTATACCTATACCAGCAACCATTACCCAGTGCGTAACAACATTACCCTGAACTGAAGAGTATGCAGTTTACACCACCCATCGTTTGCACTATGACTACAAAATATCCAACCAACATATTATACAGGGTGGGCCAAAAAACGTGGCACTTTACTTTTGTCTATATCTTCGCCAATTATTGATCAATTTTCAAAATTCTTTCACTGGCACATTCTGCAGACAATTTGCAATAACCTGATTATCATATATCCCATCACAACGTAAATGTGTCTCTACACAACCTTGTAAAATATCAGTGAAATATGCATACATAACGATAACAACAAACAAGCATTGTGGTAAAATTTTAAAACACTTCAGACTAACATTGCAGTGAATGGTCTGTGTGACACTGAACTGTGTGGGTCTAACACAGTGTCATATGGATTATTCATCGCAATGTCAGTTTGAAGTGATTTTTTATTTACCAAAATTTTTGTTATTGTCTTTAGTTTCTGCTTACATTTATATTTCACAAGGTAGTGCAGAGATGCATTTATGGTTTGGTGGGATATATAATAATCAGGTTATTGCAAATTGTCTGCAGAGTGTGCCAGTGAAAGAATTTTGAAAATCGATCAATAATTGGCGAAGATATGGACAAAAGTAAAGTGCCACGTTTTTTTTGGCCCACGGTGTAGTTTCAGTAACACATTACGAGATACCACGTATCTGCATTAGCGATCAGCTCGTTAACGTTAATTAGTCAGTTCTAGATAATTATTCAAATATTTCTTTTGGGATATCTGGTTATGATATCCGCAAACATAAAGATGTTGATAAAACGCAGATCTAAGGATGATAAAAATGTAACGAATTATGGATTATATCCTGCATAGGGTAGCCTCTGACTCTGCATCACAACATTCTCCAAAATTTCACCGATGCTTGGAGGCAATCTTCTCCACGTGCGAGTGATGCAATACTATTTACCCGCACCGCGCATACTAACAGCAAAATAACGAAAATATATCAACAGTAACTGCATAATAATTAGTAGTAATACAATGCTATGCACCAGTTAAGTGTGCTGTCTAAACGACTGAGCGACTATACATGTAACAGATACAAATTAACTGGTGCTTGTCCAAAAATGTGAACAAAAATGGTTTTTCCCAAACGGGAATTACCCCGGGTGCTTCCCTTGCATTTGGGTCAATCACTGGCATTACCGAGTTTTTCCGACGAGTGATTATCCCGTTCTCATTGGCCAAAAAATCTAAACAATACTGACAAGAAAACACCACAGGCAATATGCAAACGTTAGAGGCCCTGGTCGGGGGGTCAAGGGGCAAAGCCCCGCTGAAGCTGAAACACTTCTAGCTTTTGGACGTCCAATGGAAACCGCAAATTTGCCGGCTTTTTAATATTTGGAGATGCAAACAAATCACAGTTATCTACAGTCTGCATGATCCAAGATCATTATCCCCGACTTTTCAAAAATAATATTTTTCCCTGACATTTCCCTGACTTTCCCGACAACACAAATTCCCTGACATTTTCCAGTTTTTCCTGACCTGTAGGAACCCTGGCACCACTGCAATAGTTCACGTTCAGTTGCAGGCAGGGATGAACAAATGGGCAGACACTCCAAAAAACCCAGCGGGTTATACAGAGAAAACTCACCTAAAAACCCACCCCATACTTAATCGAATTTCAATTTCTTGTTCCACTGATAACGAAGTGTTTCGTTACCGTTAAGTTGTGAGAGCTTTGCGGAATTTGCAAGTGACATCCAGCAGTGCTCATTCCAGTAAATTAAAACCCCAAGTTGGACCTTTTAAATAAACTCAAAAAAGTTTAACACCAAAAAACCCAAACCCAACAAAAAACAACAGGTTTCGGCTTTTTAAAACCCGGGTTACCTTCAACCGCCACAATAGTTCTGCTTCAGTTCCAGCCAGAGTTGAGAAACATAGAAAAGACACCCAAAAAACCAAAACCCGGACAAAAACACCGCTGCTTCAGTTCCAGCCAGGTTTAAGACACACGGAAAGAATATGCGAAAAATGCAAACATAATACAATCGAACATGTTGCGCCGTGTTGAAAAAACTGGGAATTTTCAACCCTGACAAGAAAACGCAGCTACAGTTCCACTTCTCCGTTGAACGTTTAGTTCACGATGCTGCGGGGCATCGCATCTCCACGTATTCCCCCACCTCCTGCCCGCCGTCTCCTGGCGGGCCCAACACTAGCTCCCCCCGGGGTTCCACGCAGCTGGTCCCAGGCTGTGAGGTCGTCGTTCCAGCCACAGAGGACGTCGTTGGGTGTCGGCCAATGGCCGCAAGCCGTGCCTGGACGGCCTCCCGGATGCTGGCCGCGTTGCCCCCACTTGATGACCGTGGACGTAGTAGATCATCCGTAGTGCTCCGGACTCCGCGCAGCAAGTCCCACGGCATTGTCAACGTCCGCGGACGTATGCTTCCCTCCACCACCAATGATGTTGACTTTTCCACCTGATCCGATGCAGCGGACCTCGATTCCACCATGACCAGGGACTTCGATGAACCGGATAATCCAGTCTCGGTGGACAGTTTCTGGTGAAAATGCTCCGGCCGGCTCGTCACCGAGATTTTCCGGACCCGAGTTCCACCGGGTGAGTCCTGATGGCGCTGTTTTGATTCCGTCGTCGTTTTGCTGGGACCCTTTGGAGGTCGGCCGGATCCGTAGCCGGCATGCAGGCGCAGCTGAGCACAGACTATCGGTGGCTTGCAGCCGACCGAGTATGCCCGTTCCTTTACAATACAACACAAAACAATAAAACTCTAAGTAAAAAAATGCCTAAGGCACTGCAGCCAGTTGACAGTCAGCTATGGTTAAGAGGTCACTGGTTTAACCCTCACCCGCTGCACTGCCAGTAACACCCTTGGGCAAGTTGTCCACACCCATTTGCCTCTGTCACCAAGCAGTATAATTTGGTACCAGCCTACTGCTGGGAAGGTTACGGCAGTATATGAGAGACGTCTGGCTCTCTGCTTATACAGACAGCTGAGCTGTTTGCACTCACTGCTTGCTAGGCCTTAAAAAACAACGATGAGCACCTCGCATCGATCACACAGCTGTGGGACAGCGCTGTTGACTATCAGTGATTTAACCTTTTTAATTGGAAAAAATGGAAAACACATAGTCCTGAGTTTAGTTCTAAACGTTCGCTGCAAACAATGTGAGGATGCCAATTCTGACCGCAGACGACTGTTCCTCGGCATAATTGCTCATCTGACAGTCTTGCTAGTTTTAAATCCCGCCTCAAATCTCATCTTTTCGCTTCTGCTTATCACGTCTCGTCACCGACATGCCAGCACCTCTGATTTGACCTTCAACTGCTGTATAAATATTCTACTGATACTGCCATTGACTTTCTGCTGGCTTGACAGTGCAACGGCAGGGTGCCAAACTTACAATCAATAAGTCATGGGTTCAACTCCCAGTCAGGCCACTATCAAGTGGTTACTACTTGGATGGGTGACTGTCTGCAGAAAGGTAAACCATCTTGATATATAACCAACACCAAGGTCAACTCAGCCTTCCATCCCTTCGGGGTAGGCAAATTGAGTACCAACCTGGCTGGCTGGGTCTAAGACAGGGCACATTCACCTGTATCAGATGGCAAATAACACTGAGTGATTCCATATGGCAGGTGATGCTCCATAGCTCTGAGATGGGTTGCCTGTTAATAGCTATACACTACCTTTACCTTTGCTTCTTCCAATTTCTTACCTTGGGTAGATGTTCGTCGCTACCACAGAGGCTGCCGATGCTGCTTTCGTCCGAGTTCTCATCACCTGAGTTCTCGCTGTCCTGTACATAGCTACGAACCACCTCCAATCTACTGGCCAGCGACTGAGCCGTGGGGTCCACTGAACGAGGCATCATGTCAAGATAGCCTTCTATAGCTGCACCACAGACAGACAACACACCAGTCTCAAACTGTGCTTAACTGCTACTAAACTAAGTTCGAAACAACAGCCCAGTTACTGCTAAGAAAGGCCAACCACATTACACCGTGGTCCACAAAAAACGTGCCACTTCTATTTTTTGGATATCTTCGTGAAACACATGGCCAGTTTTAATAATTTTCGGCACGCGACATTGGGAAAGAACTTGACACAAACGACTACAGCTTTGGCCACCACACTTAAATACTGTTGCTACACTACCTTGTAAAATGCAAAAATTGAAGTTTGGCCATTTGCAACAATACATTCATACTGGATAGCGCATGCATCGGCTCAGAAATGATTAACTGAAAAGCGATAAACACAATTGGCAATTATTGTCTCTCAAAAAGTCACACGTGCCACATCACATTCTCTTTATGTGCTCAAAATGTCCTCCTCTAGGGCGAATGCAAGTGGCAAATGTTGACACCACTCACAAACAGCAGGCTCAACAACCTGCATTTCACTAGGTAGTGTAGCGACAGTATTAAAGCGAGGTGGCCAAAAGTAGTCATTTGCATCGAGTTTCTTCATGGTGTTGCATGCCAAAAATTATTAAAATCAGCCAATGCTGCATGGAGCTACTCAAAAAATAAAAGTGGCACGTTTTTTATGGACCACGGTGTATATTGTACTGCCTGGCCCTCGCTATATTTAATCTGGTATTTACTTATTTTATATCGAGATCATAACATCAATTAATCAAACCTTCACTACTTCCAGTTAAAGTAACCATTTTCACAAACATATAACCGATGCAGACGGTAACTTTTGTTGCAAATTGTGGCCAAAGCGCTGCGGACAGTGGGTAGAGACATGCTTACGGTACGACAAGGTGAAAGTCATGCAACCCTATTTTCTTGTTTAAACAATTTTGTGGCAAGGCATTTAGCCACAATACATCCATTACAGAAAGACAGACAAATAGACAAACACAACATCGTACCATCAGCGCAACTCTTAGTATAGTGGACTGAAAAAACTGGTACATCAAGCTCATATTCTGTAAATTCTTAACGGATTTTCGCAATTCTTTCACTGGCACACTCTGCAGTCAGTGAATAATTTACAAACTGCAATAAAATTATTATTAAAGATCCTAGCACACCAACGTGTGTCACTGCACTACATTGTAAAATAAAAATTTTCAACAACTGCACCAACCAAAGCACAGCGACGAAATGCCGTTCACAGTTACCGAAGTAGGAAATTTTAGCGATTGGCATTTGGTGCAGCAAAGAATAAAACGCTGATGCCGGAACACTTCTTTCATGCAAAATGTAGTTCAGTTAGTCAACAAAGATTTCAGACGTCTCATCAAAATTGGACTACGAAATTGTGATGAAAAAAAGAAAAGGGGATAGTTTTTATCTCCACTTCTGTTATCAACACTTACTGTCAATGGAAAAGGATCACAAATAGGGTTGGACACGACTGAAAAAAAAGTGTATGTGTGTGTTTAAAATAAAAAAAATCAAAATATAAAGAAGTAGTGAGGTTACCTTTTACATGTTTCAGTGAACTGGGTGAAGCCGTGGACTTCTGGCCTGTAGGATCAATCATCACACAGCATATAATAAACCATCCCATCTAGCAGTCACTGTCTATTACAACACTTCCGTCATTACAAAGCAGACGACATACGATTCATTTTATTAGCCGACTGTACTTTAGTAAAGGTTGAGCTGTTGTCATGGTTGATGTCGTCTGTCCATCCGTCCATCCATCACAGATGTATTGTGGCTAAATGGTGCGAGACAGGGCCTAGGTTGCTATTGATCATCGATAGATAGTCACATATTGGCTTTCATATGGGATGAAAATCATCGACCTTGGATGACCGTGAAGGTCACTGACAACCAGTACGGTTGGCTATCCTAGCGACAGTTGGGCTTCTTATTTGCCAACTTTAGTCTGAGGGTGCAGTGTGCTTCACAAATGCGTAATGGCAGATCGCAAAAATGATACCAGACATTATCTTTCTACATCTAATAAATGAAAATAAATGTCATAAAATAACTAACAAAATATAAAAACGAAATGCATAGTTCCATTTGTAAACAGTGACTATGATAATGTAAACAAAACCTGTTGACCAATTATAAAATGTTGGCTAATTCTGTCAGCCAGAATAAAGCATTTTATATGTTGGCTGATAAAATTGTTCAATTTTCGCATGACGCACAACAAATTTTTGTTGGCCAATTTTACTGGCAAAGAAAATCAGCCAAGTTTAGTGATCGTCTGTCATCCTCTTTATTGTTGCCTATATGCTGCTGGGTCAGCTATAAAAAACAGCTTCCAGCCTGTAAAGACATAATGTGGCTGATTGGGGCAGTGGTATGTCTGCTGGCTGCACCACGGGTCCAACTGTTTGCTGGCGTGGGCAACGGATGGCTGCGTATTGCACTACGGTATCACTAGCTCTTGCCGTTTCTGAAACTGCAAAGCATTCTCAGAATGACGATGCCTATGCTGCACTGAGGAAAGTGATTACGAACGCCACACAGAAAATGACTGTTTAATAATAAGCAGTAAATTTGTAGCAAAGTTCTACAAACTTCTGCAATTCCATTAAATACTGCATAACTGAAAAGCATATTAACTAGAAGGCACTTGTGAGAGTCCATATCTCCACCAGGTGAATTAATTTAAACACTACTACTACTACAACTAGGCTACAACTACAACTACTACTAAACCTATTACTACTACACCTACCATTTCTATTAATTTTTGGCCAAATTCCACAAGTGTCGTTGACACGGCAACAAGGGTTGGTCGTAGTAGAGTTAGATTGGCCTCATCCAATAGCCTGTCCCCCAAAACCCACCATTAGGTGCAAATATCTTGAAGATATCTCTTACACAAGCTGAGTTATAGCCCATTTTGTCCAAAATTTCATTGCCATGGCAATGGGGGTCGATGAGGGTAGAATTTGATTGGCAGCATTCGATGGCCCATCCCTGAAAACCCCCTACAGATGCAAAAATCTTGCAAACTCTTACACGAACCAAGTATATAGCCCATTTTGTCCCAAATTTCACAATGGGGGGGTGGGTCAAGGGCAAATATAAATGACATTGTAAGTAGGCTGACCCTTTGTGACTTTACGCCAATGCAACGCAGTGGCATCTTGGCGTGACGTTACAATAGCAATGACGTCATGCATGCTGAGTCACTGATGGGCCCAGACACCCAGACAGACAGAAAAGTGATCTTTTAGGTCCGGTTTTTCCATCGCCAATCAAATCAAATTTGATCTCCGATTTACTGATCTTCGATTAACTTGAAGTTCAGAATTGATCTTCGATCAACTGTGTTTTGTTTTTCCATGCATTTTCGATCTCCAATTACATGATCGGCGATTAGTTGATCGACCATCAACTGAGCCTACTTTATGCCAATCTGATTGGCTGACAGTAACCTCAATTTGCGGTGTTGTGCTAATGGGCATGCACTGCGAGTGGACGCCATAAGCAGTAAACGTCGTCATAGTAACAATATCAACGATACCGTCCATATATCGTCTGCTGTCAAAAATATGTTCTATCGCAAATCAATATGGGAGCGTCTATCTATTTTATTTCTCCACAAAACACTACGCACAGTATGAATTGATGGGTAGTGATTGATCGCCATGCCTGAAACTTTATTTTAATGCGTGAATTGCCGTTCTGACCGGCGACGTGAAGCGATGTTTCTGGTGCGAATAAGCAACGAACTGCAGATCGCCACGTTTAATCGTCAATTATCTGACTTGATCCGCCAATATTCGGCCATCAACTTGATGGGAGATTTGACGGACAATTAGTTGCTAATTGATGATGGAAAAACGGTTATTGAGATGATCTCAAATCAAGTACCGAAGTTGATTGAAGATCAATTTGATCGGCCATCAAATGTGCATGGAAAAACGGGACCTTAATCTCTACCAGTTCACTATGTTCACCTTGGCGGAGATAATAATCCAACTGCTAGCATGCCACAATAAAAACGTTTGTCTAAAGAAGCAAATTTATAGAAAACATTACCAAAACCAATTGTTAACAATGCCAATATAGACAAATTACACACATCCAAATTATACAACCGACACCAAGGTCAACTCAGCCTTTCCTCCCTCCGAGGTAAGTAAATCAAGTACTGGTCTCTCTGGCTGGGGTTAAGGTGGGGCTCCTTCACCTGTGTTGGGTGGCAGGTAACAATGTGTGATCCCATACGGCAGGTGATGCTCCACAGCCCTGCAATGGGTTTCCCACAAAAGCTGTACATGACTTGTACCCTTTAACCGTTAAACTAGTGCACCGAATGAAGGCTGTTTGGCCTCCAATAATAACAAATATAGTAGTTCTTACCAGCAGAGTGTCGACCACAGGCCATGTCAACATAGCCGACGAAGCTTGTGGGACGTTTCATCTCAATATATCCACTGTCACATGGAACGGATGCATCGTTTGACCGCAGCGAACCACCTAAATACACATATTATCACACCAATTACTCGACGAATACTCGTGGTTACTACTACTCTGCACAATTCATTTTCCCTGACTTTTCCCGACTTTACAGAACAAAATGAATCGTTTTCCCTGACTAATTTGTTCATGCGAAATACCAGTGTCGGTTTTCAATCGCTTGTGATCACACTACAAACAACGGCGACCAAACAAATTTACAAGTAGAGACATAAATGATCTGCAAGCGAAGCGAGTGGAAAAAATTTTGAACTGTTATATTCAGTCTGCATACAACCGTTCAAATTCTTTTCTGCATCTTCGCTAAACCAGTACTTTGATTTTCGCCGACTTTCCTTCACTTCCCCTGACCGTAGGAACCATGATCACTTCTCAATTTGTCAGTCATGCCTAAAATGATGATATAACTTCTTCACAAAACCTTGCAATTAGAGATGCAGAAATTATTTAAATTAAAACTCAATCACAGCGTTCATCGCCGAAAAAAAATCTTAATGACTAATGAAATTTTAATCGTTAAAATACTGATCCTTACGTCAACAAAAACATCGTAAAGTAAATCTATACAATGTCGTCATAGAAAGCTTCTGAAGTCATCTGTCTTTCCACAAAATGTCTACATTTCACTCCATCTAATACAAGACTTGGCTAAAAAACACTCAACAGGGGGTTTGGTGATGTAGGCTAATGGTAGGGTGTCTGACTTACAATCAAAAGGTCATGGGTTCAATTCCTGATTGGGACACTATCGAGTGGTTTTTATTACTTGGATGAGTGTCTGTTTGCAGACAGCTAAACCATCTTGCTATACACCGTGTCCCAGAGAAAAACAGTGGAAATTGTTTTGTCATAACTTTGTCTAATTTTTACTAACTAATAATTCTTGGCAGGTTGATAACTAAGATGACGAAATTATGTAAGTTGCACTCATTTTCCGCCTCACCTAATTTATGACAATGCACTACCATGTGAAACACAGATGCTCCAAATTGTTGCATAATGTTGAGTTGTTGTCTCAAGTAAACGCTATCTTTAAAAACGCTGTCTTTAATGAGTTAATTAGGCACAAAATACCCTAAAATGTGAATTATTTAACAAAATTATAAGTCTGTATAACAACTCGCTTGCAAATTAGAATTTATGGCAAAGAGTACAAAAACTCAATGGTTTAGATGCAACGCCTATGGCTGATAGCAGAATCAACGATCGACTGATCAAATGCATTCACTCATCGATTAGATGTGTTTTAGGCTCATCTGCGAGCTATTTTGTTGTCTGCTGTTTTCAGCATAAAATATTTAATACCTCAAAATTATTAAACCACGTCGCACCCTCTGTCGAATTGACAATGCAAAGGTGAGCCATCTGATACAAATAATTGCCGCATGATGTAACAATCTGGAGCATCTGTGTTTCACACAGTAGTGCGTTGACATAAATTAGCTGAGATGGTAAATGAGTGCACCGTAAACAATAGTATCGTCTTGGCCATCTTTGTGTTAACAATTATCAAAGTTGGTGGAAAGGGAAATTTAACAAAGTTATGCCAAAAACAATTTTGACTGTTTTTTTGAGACACAGTGTATAAAGAACACCAATTCAACTCAGCCTCCCATCCCTCTGGGGTAGGTAAATCGAGTACTGGCCTGTCTGGCTGGGGTTAAGGCAAGAGAGTCAAGACCTGGCTTCATGACGAAGTAGCTAGTGCTGGCTGATCTTCCCTCCTTGATCAACGTCTCCAGCGACTGCGACCACACCGATCCACTCACCCTGAACACCAAGTTGCCATCACAACGATACATACAATCACTACAACCAATCAAACAAAGACAGATCTAAGCCCCAATGACCCAAAAATTATGCCCTGGTTATACCAACCGTTTCCCGGTCCGAGACGTTGTCCGAAGTCGCTGAGGTTTAACAGTTTTTGTCAAAAATTAAATCGGCCCGAATGTGCATGCTCATTCTTTTCAATTTCCTTGGACAAGGTTTCTGCTGTCAGCCAAAAGAACCTCGGATGAGGAAATCCGACGCGTCGTCTGACGTGTCCGATTTCCTCGTCTGAGAAGCTAAGACAACTAGAAATTTGGGGCAAAGCCCAACGTGAGTCCGCCCGGCGCCCTAAGTCCGATTGGGGGAAATTAGAGGAGGGGGTAAAATTTTCCCGGCATCAAAGTCATGTGGCCCGAACTCAAATGCATTGGCATACGCCAAACGTGCATTGTCGACTTAGGGTAGGTCAACGTGAGCGCTTATAACTTTGTTCGTGGTGGACCGAATTTCACAAATTTTTTTTTGTTCAACGCCGAAAAGATCCTTCTCGTCAACGCCGTTTAGATTTTGTCACTATCTTCATCGACTCCAGAGATATTTGCGGTCAAACTCGAAAGTTGTCGTAAAACGTACTAAATTTTGGACATTTTTTGCCCTCCCAAATTTTAAGGGGGGCGGTGCCCCCAAACTTCGTACTTGCGTTAACACCCCAACCTAGAGGCG
>Ga0209367_1011353_pt1 | contig 11821 bp, 10 predicted proteins | sample WorMetLIZISLAND2_FD_187412 | JGI IMG/M metagenome (GOLD analysis project Ga0209367, IMG submission 187412) | Marine gutless worms symbiont microbial communities from Max Planck institute for Marine Microbiology, Germany - Olavius geniculatus... ... | reverse complement strand
CCATTATTACCTAAACATAATACCTATAACCCAAATTTTTACCCTTATCATAACTCTAATTACCCTCGGTATTGTGAATCTACACTTACTTAATCATTATAATACCATATAAACATAATTTATAAGTCACTAATAAATAAACCAACTATATTAATTAATATTTACCTCAATGTTTACCTCAATTAATGTGTACTAGCTCAAGTCAGATGTGTCGGTATAAGTGACAGCAGGTTTGGAAAGTTCTAATCGCCTGGTCTGCCCATCCTGGTCTGGATTCTAAATTAATTTCACTCCTAACCATTACCTTTTCCCTACTTTAGCTTTAAACCCCCCTTTTTTTTATCAAAATCTTAACCCTAATCCTTACCCTAACATTAACTACTACCCTATTTTTTAACCTTTAACAAAGGTTTGAGGTAGTACGGTAATTACATTTATATCATATCAATATCAATAAAGACCTTACATATTACATTAACCTGAAACAAATAAAACATACCTAACAGTTAATAAATCACAGGTGGTTCGTTCTTATTTATTTTATATTTTTGTCCTAACCCTAACCCTAACCCTAACCGATAAGGAATTTGAAACTCTTAAAGATACAAGGAAAAAATTATCTCACTTCCTGGCTTCTACACAACACACTCACAAAACTTACTCAGAACTAACAAATGGTAATACCGACTACATCTGCAAAAATAACATAAACATCATTCCCAACAGAATGAACTCTACTGTTATTGAAACAGAGATTAAACAGCTTAAACTGGTCAACGAGCATACAAACGGAGTTTTCATGAATGAAATCATCTCACAAACAGAAACACAAGTAAATAACGCTAAAGAATTGGCAAGTACAGTAACACCCATTATTCTTGCAAAGACTTGGAGATCTGTAAAAATCTCCAATAAAACCAGCAGTAATAATCGTTTGCAACGACAGCATGTTCCTGATAAAAAAACCGGTTACACAAACCTACGCGACTTCAGAGACGATAACAGACCTTACCAAAAATCAAGATGATATAATGAAGATCGTCAAAGAGAACGTCAAGATAACCCACAAGAATACAAATGGGGTCCAGGTCCAATGAGAGAAGTTTACTATCAACGTCCACACTATAGACGTGATTCTACAAGACAAAATGACTATCAAGAGTCCTATCAAGATCGAACATACAATGACAAACGTTACTCTTATTACAAAGAATTCCCCACCCTGCAAGAATTCCGGGACCAACCACGACATTTTCGAAAACGCCCGTGACAAATGCAACACGGGCCTTCGATACTAAATTTCTACTAAAGTATACTTCCAAAAATAGGCGAATTTTTCAGGTAATAAATTTACTAAAAGACGTAAATATCGTCAGACCATCGAACAAAAATTACTACTCAATGATAATAACGTTATCAATCTCTCAAATAAAAACATAACACTTAACCACCTATCAGTTTTAAAACATAATTTATCTAATAACATGTACCAAATGCAATAAAAAATACATTGGACAAACTAAAAGAATGCTTAAAGATAGATTAAATAATCACAGATCAGACATACTAAATAAAAAAGAATACAGCTGTAGGAATCCATTTTAACTCTCTTCACCATAACATATCAGACCTTAAAATTACGCCTTTAGAAATGATTTCAGAAACTGAGGAAGATAACAGATAAAATTACTTAAAACCAATTACCCCTATGGCTTAAATTATTATCCCATTATTACCTAAACATAATACCTATAACCCTAAATTTTTTCCCTTATCATAACTCTAATTAACCTCGGTCTTGTGAATCTACACTTGCTTAATCATTATAATACCATATAAATATAACTTATAAGTCATTAATAAATAAACCAACTATATTAATTAATATTTACCTCAATTAATGTGTACTAGCTCAAGTCAGATGTGTCGGTATAAGTGACAGCAGGTTTGGAAAGTTCTAATCGCTTGGTTTGCCCATCCTGGTCTGGCTTCTAAATTAATTTCACTCCTAACCATTACCTTTTCCCTACTTTAACTTTTAACCCCCCTTTTTTATCAAAATCTTAACCCTAATCCTTACCCTAACATTAACTATTACCCTATTTTTTTAACCTTTAACAAAGGTTTGAAATAGTACGGTAATTACGTTTATATCAATATCAATAAAGACCTTACATATTACATTAACCTCAAACAAATAAAACATACCTAACAGTTAATAAATCACAGGTGGTTCGTTCTTATTTATTTTATATTGTTGTCCTAACCCTAACCCTAACCCTAACCCTAAACTGTGCCGGGTGCACAACGTTTAGGGGGATAGTGTCGTTTGTGGTAAAACTAGCCGACACAATATGCCGCGTAATAAAACAGTAAGTAAGTAAGTAAAACAGTACTATAGCGCTAATGCAAAAATATATTGTATGCAGGTATGTGGTATAGTTTTTAACGACGGAATGGGTATAAATTTTAATGAGGGGAAAAATTTTAAAGGGAGCGAGCGTGGGATAAATTTTAACGGGGAAAAAAATTTTAAGGGGGATAAATTTTAACGGAAAATTTTTTTTAAGGGGATAAATTTTAACGGGGGGGAATTTTTAGGGGGATAAATTTTAATGGGTCTATTGTGTGTATGGCGCCTCGATTCGCACTGGTATATAGAACGTTAAAAAACACGCTGGACAAAGACTGGACAAAGAGTCAGAGCTAACTAGGAGCCGGTGTGGAAAAATGCTTAGTTAGCAGCCAAACAAAGACCGCAAAGGCTGGGGGTAAGGCTGAAACAAAGACCAGCCGGCTGCCAGCTAGCGGTATGCTGAAACAAAGAAGGTAAACCAGGCACCAGAGCTAATTAGGCTTAGACAAAGACGACTGACTAAGAAGACTGGAGTGTGAGGTAGGGCTGACAGACAAAGAGGTATGTAAGGACAAAGAGTGAGAGCTGACGAGGGGCCAGGTTGGAAACAAAGACAGGCTAGGTATGCTGGACTGGAGTGCGAGCTAGGGCTGAAAAAAGCTGAGGTAAGGCTTTTTTTAAAGAGCGATTTCCCAGCATATACTAGATGTCTCCTTATTACCCTACTAATGTGCGATTTTTCGCCAAGTTCGGCGATCGACGTCGTCAAAATGAACAGAGGTATCGGCGATATTGTTTCAGCGCAGAAGGGTATCAGGACTGGTCTTTCGAGCGGATTATTTAGCACGATTGTCTGCTGCTCACAAAACGTCGAAATATTGACGAACTCTGTATCGGCACGTCACCGGGCGAAATGTGCGATTTCCGTATTTTTCGCCAAGTTCGGCGGTCGACGTCGTTGAAACGCAAAGGGGTATCGGCAATATTGTAGCGTAGAAGAGTATTGTGGCAGAATAGTAAAGGTTTTAGCGATTTATGGTAATTTTTCGAATATGCGAATATCGAATTGCGAATATCGAATATTCATCCAACTTGACGGACGTAATGAACGTTAACCTTAAATGAAAAGTGCAACATGACCGAACGCACGACTGAACGACCCCTGCGTTTAGTTTTACAATAAAATTACACTTACACTAGTACAATTAAATAAAATTGCTTATTTCTACATCAATTCAGCACGTTAGAACAAGTTTTAGTGCAAAAATAACAGCTTATTTTACGAAAAACAACAAACAATTTTCTCGATTCGTTTGTAAACACTAGTGATGCTCATTTAGAACTTTTTTACGCAATCGGTACGCAAACGGTACGATACGCCGGTTTTCGTGAATAGAGCGTATCGTACGTAAGAATTCTTACAATTCTTACGTACGCCAAAATTTACGCCAACGGTACGCATACGGTATGCAAAGTTTCGTGAACAGCACGCCAGATTCTCCAGCAGTCGTAGCTTCTTGTTTGCAGGTTCCAGACACACTGATGACGATGATGTCGCTTGCTCATTTGCTCACACTATTATGGTTGCCATGTAGTCGGATCACTCGGACGTGATTTCACCAAAATGTCCGCCCAACAGCAGCGAAATGCTCACAGATAGGCCTAACGGGTAGAATGCAGGAGCAGATGCTCTTGCGATGCATCCAGATTCCACAGCGACGAATCTTACACCTTAAAAATGAATAAACGAATATTACGGATCGACAGTTTAAAAATACAATGTGGAAAATTTTGAAGCTCGAGCGACTCGCCTCGGATATTTTGCGGCGGCGGCTCGAAAAAATGCGGCTCAGCTGCTTATGCGGCTTCGGCTGCCAGGTCTAGGTGGTAGCACCGACGCTGTCGCGAGTCACGTGAGCTTTGCTCAGCTTACTTACTGCGTTCATTGCGTGCGTTGGATTGAACTCAGGTTTAAAATGACAGCACGGATCGCCGCACAATATTTTTTATTACAAAATGCATCACGGAATCTAGTCGCGTAGACAGAAAAAGGTTTCGGGAACTTATCGGTTTGGGTCTCCAAGGCCCAAAGAGCCGAAAATCGAGGCCGAAGCCGAGAATAGGCTAAGCCTGAGCAGTGGCTTTCATCCCTATAACTGGTGGGCGCAGCTTGCGCCCAGTGAAAAATAGGGAGGGGGAATTTTTGATAAGGTTGTAGATCAAAACTCCCCCTATTTTTTCTGAGCAAACTACACCACTGACAAAACTTTGTCCCTTATTTTTACTTTCCCTTTATTTTTCAATCTATACCTTCAACAAACCCCCTATTGTTTACTTCCCCCGATTTTTCAATCTACACTCTTAACAAAACTTTCCCCGCTATTTTTTTTACTTCCCCATATTTTTCACTGTGCAAACTACACCCTTGATAAAACTTTCTTGTTTTTTGCTTTCCCATATTTATCCATTTTCTCCCCTAACAAAACTTTATCCCTTATTATCCCTTATTTTTGCTTTCCCTCTATTTTTTAATTTAGACCCTTAACAAAATTTTCTTTCCAGAGGGAAACGAAACCCAAAGTAAAGAAGAAAACTTAAGTCAAAAATTGGGGGACCATAGCCTAAAACTGGGGGATTGCGCCCTATTTCGATTCTAGATTTGGGAGGATAGAAGCCACTGAGCCTGGGAGAAAAACATTAGCATAGGCAATACTTATAGCACAACAATCAGTTGCTATTAGTCTAGCAAATTATTCACCCATAGTATTCTGCAATGTTTATAAGCATGAAAAAAGTAGACGAAAATTATCAAATTATGACATTTATCAAATTATAAAACAGTGATTGCTTATGCTTAAACCCGAGCATTTTAATCTAAAAAAATCACGTCAATCACAAACTTATTCGTATGATATGTTCCGTATTTCGTGGGTGCTTGGTTTGCTATTGCTGTGCAACGGGTTGGTGCAGTTTTTGAAAATTTAAATTTTACAATGTAGTCTAGAAATACGTTTAACGCGTTGTAAGATTTTTCAAAACAGCGACATTATTAAAAATACTATTAAAATGCATGACCACGGGCCAAAGCTACTAACATAGTACACTAAAATTGCAGTCAAATTAAATTAGTCAAAGCTGAATGTTTGTAGCAAATCGTCTGTTGTCAAGTGAATGAAGAATGTTCACAGTTCATAGGGCCGAATCTTCATCTCGCTGAAACGCAGAGAATAAACGCTCAACCAGTCTCTCCATCTCACGGCGTTCACGGCGTTAATTTTCCTGGTGTAGTAGCGACCGTTCAGGTTAGAGTCATAACACGTATAATAATTATAGCGGTACCACCAGGCACCTCCGTTATATACTGAGCATGAACGTGTTGACCAGTTATCGTTATCCTGGTCATAAGTGCTGAAGTTCTGTCCAAGATGATATGTCAGCGAATCACCTTTAAACAACAAACAGATGGCGAGTTTATTTTATACACTGCACTTTTTGCTAATTAAATAAAACAAGTTAGTAAGTTGTTACTGTAAATGTTGTAATTGCACACGGCAACCGATCCCAAATGGACAGAAAAATTGGTAAATTTCGGTCCATGAAACCAAAAATTATAAGCACGCCTGTTAATCCACCCAAGATCAACACTGAGCGTGCTGTGCATGTAGACTAGACTAATGCAGATGCCTTAATGCCACGTGACATTGCTACAAAAAATTTTAACCTCCCTAATCTTTTTATCAGTCAGACTTATGGCGCGGGACGGATACACGTTGGGTTCTGCCGCAGATTTCTAGTCGAGTATTTTTCGTGATGAAACAAAAACACGAAGATGTTCCTGTTGTTTTGTTTAGCTATGTTTGTTAGGTTAAATTCCAGCCAAAATAAGATAGGCGACCACTGGCACAGTATATGTATCACATAAAAAGCACAAAACGTGCCAAAAATATTTGCTTGGTAGATCAGGCTTTATTCTCCACGCAGAAGTAAATAGTGTACCGGTAGCCAAAGTAGCCAAGAGTAATATCCCAATTCTTTGACTGAAAATAGTAGGCTTACTGAAGGAAAATAGCAGAAACGGTAGCAAAAGTTTTTTTCCTGCTCGCTATGCTGCTATTCCCTCCAAAAGTGTCTTGTGTGTTAGTCACTTTCCGCCGGAGCACCATCCTAAAGTAGACCCCCGGTTTAGAAGCCGCATATTTTCCAGTCAGCTAAGTAAAGAACGTCCTCTCTCATTTCCGCCGCATTCACCGCCGACGTCTGTGGCAACTTGAATTCAGTGTCATTATTCCTCGAAAAAGTGAAAAATTTCCTGAAAAAACGCCAGGACGGAGGCACTGTATAACCACACCAAAAGTAGCAAAACGCACACTGTTCAGTTTCCTACCTGCTGTTCCAAGATATCTTCCAACTGAAGCAAGTTGGTATTTTTCTTGATACGAGCCAATTGAGAAGTTATCATATTTAGCATATGCCGTGTTGCCATCCCAGTCACCGAGGTCAACGCGCAGTCGCTGACGTTTGTTCGTTGTCATCGAATGCAGAATTTCGTTACCTGCACAGAACAATGATTAAACTTGGCTGTCAGGACTGACTCGAAGGTCACTGTCAGCACATGTGGCGCCCTCTGCCGATTTGGGTTTTATTATCTGTGCCAACCGCCAACTCCGCCCTGTGCTCAAGTTACTGACAAAAAGCATCCAAAACACTCGTTCAGACGTTCATATCATATTATAGCATATCATGAAAACTATTAGTATAAAATATGGTGAAGTTGTAATCTACATTTTGTGTTTTGCAGTACAGTTTTTTACAAATAATTTTTCTACAAATGCTAACTATTAACTAGCATTGACAGCATCATGACTATCGACTGTACAAATGTATGTATGTTTTCATTCCAAGTGCAGCAAAACAGTAGCTTCTATACTTAACCTAAAATGGTAAAATGTTCGTATGCAGGTAACTTAGAAAAGTCAGTAGACTAAGCAGAGAATAACTAAAAAGCACGTAGGCGAGTAACCCAGAACATTGCTCTATCACTATGAACCATGATGCCATTCTTTGGGTGATAAAAGTGAAGTACTTAGGTGTGACGTTGTTCGGTAATACCTGTACCACTTACTTATCAGCAGTTTTTTTCGTAAATTTTACGGTCAGTTTAGTAACATTTTATTACTTTTTGTTGGCAGTGCAAAAAATGTCTACCCTTCTTATTCTGAAAACATACTGCATACCCACGTTAATGTATTGTTGCAAAGCGTAGTCATTGTCAAATGTTAATCTGCACAAACTCGACGTTGCCAAGAACAGGCCCGTCGAGAGGGTGGGGTAAGGGGTTACCTACCACGGGCCCCGCGACGTTTGGGGGCCCCGTCGTCGGCCAGAAATTTATAAAGTACGTCAGAATGTACTATTTTGAACATAAAAATCCGAAAAAATTTCTCCTCAGAGGGGTCCCATGAAAATGTTTGGGGGCCCCGCAAGAATGTTTCTTCAGGCCCCGCCATGGCTCTCGACGGGCCTGGCCAAGAACAATTGTTTTCGACGTATATTTTAATGTTGCTAGAGGGATACTACACGCCCTGTTCAGTTTTATTGCAAATCATCATCATTATCGTTATTAATGGACCAACGTAAATTGTTATTATGGCTACAAATTCGTCGATCTGATAATGTGGTTTCACGTGTCTGCTAAGTACAGTCATGATGTTGATGTGATGACAGCTAACCAGGCTTGCCGTGGATATGAAATTTCCCATCCATATCCACATCCATATCCACAGATTTTCTGTGGATATCCATGGATATATCCATATCCAGAGACGCCTATCCCGCGTACATGTAGCCACTAAATTTTTGCAAAATGCAGCAGTGCAAAAGCGTCTATCGTCCCAAACATGACACAGACATTGCTTTACTAAAACTGTTGAAAAATTAACAAAAGTAAAAAAATACACACTTGCATTGAAATACAATCTTATTCAAGTATGTCCCAACTTTAGTGAAAATCTACATAATTTTATTGTTGCTGTTTTTGGTCGACCGTTAGGTTGAGCCTTTGGTATGATATGTCGTCTGTCTGCTGTATGTCTGTCCTTGACGCATGGAGTGTGTCAAAACGGTACGTCGTAGGAAGTCGGCAACGGTGCAGCTGGATACAGCGATGACTTGTCAAAAGTAGCCATGTTTCGTGTGCAGCGCTTTGGCAGCAATTTTGAATGTTGTTGCCTGCAGCTGTCACCCACGTGCGACGAAATTATCGCATCGTATTCTAGTAGGCCTATTCAATTTAGAATAGCTAATAAAATCAAGGACATGATATGGGACAGTTCTGCATGTGCAGTTTGATTTTGATGTTAGGCTATAGTGTGTTGTATGGTTTTGTGTGTGTTTTTATATTGGGTCTAATACGCTGCCTTCCTGGCGTAATAAATAATGATGATAATAAACATTATTGTTAAAATTATTGCCTACACTTTTAAAATAAATGTTTATTAAATGAAGTAAAATTAAGATGTTTTTGCTGTTTTGCTTTACAGAGTTTAATAAACTTTAATAAACATTTTCCACAACAATGAAAATACTGTTTGAAATATTTAAGGTTGACATTAGCCTAACTTACCACGCTTAGCGTTGACAAATCGTAACACCAAAAATCCACAAAGATGACAAAGCAGCTTCACCAATGGTTAGCTTCTTGTTTATTTATAGAGAAGAGAAACATCATTAACCAAACATTTTTAAAAAATAAGCAGCCCCAAGAAAATCGCACGTAACCCTATAAAAAGCATAAATATGACCAACAACATTCAAGGAGAGACTAAAGAGAGACCCGTCGGCATGGCTATTCCACGACCATATAAACACAAACAAGCAATGACACTAAATGATGTGTGTACGGATAAGTAAGTGAAATGAAATAATCATCCCGACAACAGAGAAGTTTCATTAGATGTATCACTGCAATGAAACATGTGCGTTGTATAAGCGATGTGTCAAGTCAATGCAAAGGCCAAAATTTCGACCCCCACAGCTCCCACATTCCTTAACCGAACTTTCTGAATCCTACAGCAGAGCCAAGAAAGATATTCTGGATATGACCGGGCAAGCAACATTTGGTCGACGTGGGATGACAAAAAAGTCTGCGAAGTGACAGCATTTTGGCATACTTTTTGTGTTGATGTTTTTTTTGTGTATTTTTGTCACGGCCTCCAGGTCACAAAGTTAAACCGATTCCGACCAATTATTTTTTAATATCATTTCTTTGTCTTTACACAAGTTATCGTATAATTGGATGATATAACTTGAAATAGGGCTAAAGCCCAGGTGGACCCAAAATGTACAGAGTAGAAAATTCTGCACGATATACTAATGAGGACTATACAAAGTCTGATAAAAAAACAGACAAATGGGAAACTATTTCACTCACCGAGCCAGAAGTCTCTACTAAGATTTCCGAATCCAATTTGGTACTCGATCCAGCGCCGGTAAAAACTTTCTCGACCGTCCCGACGTCTTTGAAACACCTAAAATAACGCGTCACCAATAGGCCTACTATTATGACAAATCATCAATAGTGATAACTGCAATTAAGTAACGAGTTCAAATGAAAACCAGAAATTCGGGACAAAGCCCAACGTGAGTCATCCCGGCGCCCTAAGTCCGACTGGCGAAAATATTAAAAAGTTGAAATTTCACTCTTAGCAAAGTCACGTGGCCCGCACTCATATGCCTTAGCATACGCAGAATTCGTACTGTCGACTTAGGGTCGGTCAACATGCGCGCCTATAACTTAATTGTGGACGCCAAGTTCACCATTTGTTTTTGTTCAACACCGTTTTTTCGTTTGTCGATATCTTCATGGGCTCCAGAGATATTCGCGGTCAAAGTCGATATTTATCCCAAATTCCCGCGTTGTACAATTTCGTTGTATTGTGAGCGCAATAATTTATTATTTAGTACGTTTCTGATGCACAGTATTTGGTGAAACATGTTTAACATGTTTAACAGCGTAATTTGTGACATTTTGTTCGATGGTTCTGCCACCTCGGGAATCGGTTTACAACGCCCAGCACTAACTAACGTTGATTGATTGCATTGATTGAGTTGTTATATTTTTACGCGCGAAAGCAGCTACTGCTTTCATCGCTTCTTAGCCATCGCAATTCTGTCCGTCCGTCTGTCTGTCTGTCCGTCCGTCCGTCCGTCACACGGGTGGATCAGTCAAAAACGGTGCAAGCTAGGATTACCAAATTTTCACCGTCGGCTGCACGGAACTATCGTTAAGCGACCCAGATAGAGAATTTGGTATTTGTATATTAACTTAGCTTGAACACCCCAATTTTCAGTTAATAGGCTATACTGAACCGGAACTGCTATCGGCTTTCGCGCGTCTCTTGAGCATTAGCTCAAATTTTACTTTTTAACATCTGCGTCCGTTCCGCAGATATTCGCCGCTGAAATTTGAAGTCGTTCAAAATCTGGCCGAATTTTGCATGTTTTTAATCCTTAATTTTTTTTGGAAAAAAGCTCCCGAAATATTAGACTCACATCATTAAATTGAACCGACTACTGATCGCCGTGCAAAATTTCACGCAAATCGATCGACGAAAATTAAAAAAAAAATAAAATTTGTTTCCTAGCGGATTAATAACAAATGCACACAATTTTCGCGTTAAGTTTGTGTTAAAAATGCTTAGCTGCAGCCTGCAACGTTGATGGTACAGCTGCATTGAAGTATACAGTGTTTCATAAAAAAGCATCATATTTGTTTCTTTTATAATTCTGTCGAATTTACAAGAATTGACATAAAATTTTCGACATTTTCACTAACTGTGGCTTGCTTACCCCTTATACCGCCACATTGTTTGTGGGTTTTTGACCCCCAGACGCCAGATACTTTTTTGCGCATCTTGTTGGGAAATAATGAAGTTATGTCAAAAATAGCTACAATTTTAACTAAAACATGACAATTTTTAATATATTGAGTTTCTAGTAAAAAGCCAAATTCACAATATGGACGTAGGATCCGTAGTTATAGGCCCTGCTGAACACACAAAGGCTACCGTCACTGTCAACATTTTCTGGCGCCATCGGTCTCATTGCAAGTCATTTCAAGTCGTCGACCCAGCAGTTCTCTCTCCGTAAAAAAAAACGTAAAGTCCTTCCCAAGCCTTACGGCCCCTAGGGCGGCGCTGATCTCCGTTTCCTAAGGCCCTCAGCCAGACACCAGTTTTTACACTGCGAGACCACGGATACGGGGCCAGTGGGTCACTTCACTTTTTGACTTAGACTTTCGCTGAGACTTTCGCTGAGTCTAAACTTCGGTCTAAGTACCTACTAAAGTCAAAAAGTGAAGTGATTTGGCTGAGACTTTTCGCTGAGTCCATTGGACTCAGCGAAAAGTCTCAGCGATTCGCTGAGTCCAAAAGTACCTACTTAGACCAAAGCTGAGCCGAACTAACC
>Ga0209367_1011352_pt1 | contig 11821 bp, 7 predicted proteins | sample WorMetLIZISLAND2_FD_187412 | JGI IMG/M metagenome (GOLD analysis project Ga0209367, IMG submission 187412) | Marine gutless worms symbiont microbial communities from Max Planck institute for Marine Microbiology, Germany - Olavius geniculatus... ... | reverse complement strand
GCCATGCATCTCTCCTGATGCAGTCCATCGCATTTCAGCCAATCCTAGTATATCGAAGCGATATCTTTCCATCTCATTCTCCAGCAGTTCAAGTTTGCCTTGTGCCCACATGGTGCGCACATTCCACCGGCTTCACTGCTGGGATGTAAACAGGCACACCGTGTGATACACTGGCCCCGTATCCATGGTCTCGCAGTGTAAAAACTGGTGTCTGGCTGAGGGCCTTAGGAAACGGAGATCAGCACTGCTCTATGGGCCGTAAGGCTCGGGAAGGACTTTACCTTTACTTTACTTTTACGTAGTAGTAGTAGTTGTAATTGTAATTGTAGTAGTTATAATCATTGTCTAGAGCTCATCTTTCTGTCATATTGTGCTAGTAATGATTGTTGTGGTAGCTGTAGCTCTTGTAGTTGTTGTTGTAATAGTAAACTAGTAGTAGTAGTTGTTGGCAACACTTCAGTCTAGAGCTCAGAGAATACGCTACTAGTAGTTACGATATTACTAGGAAGCCATTATAATTTTGTCCCTGATTTTTTCTAAAGTGAGGGTCATTTTTTAGCCTTAAATTTTGCATTTTTGGCTGAAAATATTCTGACAAAAAGAAGATTGGACATTTTTATGATTGCTCTAAATTAATGGAGGCAACTGCTTTTCTCATTTCCCATTCCCCCACGGTCACTGATACTGATGCTATATCACGATGTTATTGCTGCTGACGCTGATTGCAGTGAAGTGGTTTGCTGTGATGAATTTCTCAATCTTCCGCTCGATCAAGTTACAAAGCTGGTATCAAACGACCAACTTGCTGTCTCTTCCGAGGAACAGGTAATTGCATCGTAACTTTGTCATTTTATCCAAGTTGAGGTATTTTATTTAGCAGTGTTGGTGACTGTGATGGAGATTGTCTACGACAGTAATTAATAATAGGCATAGTTGCAATTATATTTTATTCTGACTTTGTGGTATTAATGTTACTTATGTACAAAAATACATTGCAAATCTTTAAGATTTTAGATAGATTTTTTATAGTCATTGAGATCAAATGTTTTTTGTGACATTCGCAAAAGACAGTTAAGCTAAAATAAACTGTCAAACAAAATTACATATTACCTTAGAATTATAAAGCAGAATGGTCGTGATGTGTTAATTTTGTGGCTGATGTGAATAAGCAATTTTACAGCTGAACATTTCAAGTGTTGCAAGTTACTTGCAATGTATTCAGTGCAACTAATTCTAGCATCTTTAGAGTTTTTTCCAGAATGCCAGAGTGAAAGATTATCAAAATCATTCTTCATTTGCAACCGCTATCACAAAGAGATTTCATGGATAAAATTGGATTTTTTTTGATTTACAGTATTATACAAAATGCTGAACTACTACACCACAACTACTATTGCTACTACTGCTAGTATCACTACAATTGCTAGTGCTAGTACTACAGTTACAGCAAGAAAAAATGATGATGGAATGGATGGAAGTGAACTATGCAAACTATTACTATTATTACTACTGCTACTACGACAACTACTACTGTACTAAAGTTGTTGTGCACAAGCTACTAAGTGCTACAAGTACAACAACAACAACAACTATTACTGAGTGAGTGAGTGAGTGAGTAGGGTTTTACGTCCCGCTCGACACAGTATAGGTCATTTTGGAGATGGCCTTTCCAGGCAAAATGCATGTACACGTAATAACGAAACAAAAAAGTTTAACCTTTACACAAAGTTTAACCTTTATGAGACACAAAACCTTAAAACAGCGAAAACCTAAAATTGTAAGAACTGCCTATCCAAAGTGTGCATATGTAACTAACAATAATGGCAGTTCTAATAATCTTCCCTCATATGCTCTAGACAGTCATCAGTGCTAACACTGATGACTGTCTATTGGAGGACAAGGAGTAGCACAAGCTACTAAGTGCTACAAGTACAACAACAACTATTACTGCTACAACGACTATTACTACTACTACTGCTGTTACAACTACTCCAAAGCTGTGTTTGTTTGTTAAGGTATCTGAGGCATTGGTACTGCTACAACTACTAACTACTACTACTACTACTACTACTGCTATTAATGCTGTGGTTGTGTGTAAAAGTATTTGAGGCGGTGGTGTCCAGCTACTACTGTTACTGCTATTACCACTTTTACTACTACTACTATTAGTAGTAGTAGTAGTAATATCAAAGCTGTGTCCATGTGTCAAGGTATTTGAAGCAGTGGTGTCGTGGACCAACTACGACCGGTCGGGATCACGGCGCGACGCGATTGATCGGCTGATGCAGCACGTGCGACTGCCACTGCTGTCGCAGGACTTTCTCGTACAGAGAGTGGAGCAAGAGGCGCTCATCAAGAACAATGGAGCATGCAAGGACCTGCTGATAGAGGCACTCAAGTACCACTTACTACGACCTGAACAGAAGGTTCACTTTGTCTCACCCCGGACCAAACAACGTTCACCGGCCGGACTGCCAAAGGTCTGATTGTTTGGTTGTTAAAAAGTATGATTGTAGAAGAAACTAATAGCTTTATTGTCATTAACTTTTCAGCATTAGCTGTTGCTTTCTTTGGTTGGATGAATTTCGTTTGGTGCTATTGTGGTAGTTGTGTAATTACCTTACCTTACCTTACCTTTGGGGTGGGTAGACTGTTACATCTGCCCTGCACTGAGATCGTACCATTTCAGCCCAATGTGCATCCCCAAATGTAACCAAAGGTTACAGTAAACTGCTATGAAGCCATGAATGGCTGTGAAGTAAGTAAGTAAGTAAGTTAGATGACCTAGGAGGTGCAATTTAACAGTTAGCCACAATGTGCTGCACTCTCAACATCTGAACAAAAATGTCTTCAGTGAAATGGTAGGTAAATGGCTGTGAAGCCGTAGACACAGATGGCTGTGAGAATTGTGTATTTATCCTGTAACAAAATTCATGCTAATTTTTTCTCATTTTTGGGCCACCCATCAAGAAAATTTAATCAAAATTTGTTGTTATCTTTTTGATTTTTTTGGAGATAGGCGGACACTTTGAAATAACCTATTTTTTGTGTAATAATAATAGGAGATGTAGTAATATGTGGTGTGGACAGATAATGCTGGTGATTGGTGGACAAGCCCCAAAGGCGATTCGTTCCGTGGAATTGTATGACTTGAAGCTGGAAAAATGGAGCCACGTTGCCGACATGCCATCACGACGATGTCGCAGTGGTCTGTGATTACTACTACTACTACTACTACTACTACTACTACTGTCACTACAGTGACGAGGGATGTTAACAAGACTCCTGAGAATCGAAGCTTGAGAAAAAATCTCGATAATAATGTTTTTTGCCCATCGAGAACTTCAGCAATTTGAATAGACCCTGTGTCACAGTAGACAGCTTTCTAGCATTCACGTTTCAACTGTTGATGAGTCAGGTGATTGGTAATTAAGTTGGATGAGGGAAAGTGGCCAGGACTACCACCCACAGAGCAAGAACATGGGACCATGCATATTCCTGACTGATCTGAGCTCAAATAAAACACTAGCACTTACTATGAAGTTTGCTTACTGATAGCGCTGGCCCACAGTATGCACTCAAGTTTTGCCATTTATGGTTGACAGTCAGTTAGTGATTGATGGCTTAAAAGTCTGTTGCTGCTACTGCTACGCCTACTACAACTAATGTGGTTGGTGTGTTGTTAGGTGTGGCAGTGGTTGGGGGTTTGGTCTACACTGTCGGTGGTTTCAACGGGTCACTGCGTATAAGGACTGTGGACGTTTATGACCCAGTCAAGGACAGTTGGTCCTCAGTAGCAAGCATGGAGGCTCGACGTTCTACACTCGGTGCTGCTGTACTAAATGGATGTATCTACGCGATTGGTGGATTTGACGGATCTTCAGGTCTGTAGTAGTAGTAGTAGTAGTTGTTGTTGTAGTTGTTGTAGTACTATTTACATTTGGTGCTGCTGTATTGAATGAATGTATCTACGCCATTGGTGGATTTGATGGATCTTTAGGTCTGTAGTAGTAGTAGTAGTAGTAGTAGTAGTATCAGCATTTGAGCGGCCGTACTCAGTGGAGTTATCTATGCCATCGATTTGGGTCTGCCATTCTAATGGGCCTTTAAAAAGTTGTTTTATATGACAACGAAACCGTATTTATTAAACGTAAAACTAACTTCTAACACTGACCTTAACTGTACCCGTAATTGTGGTGATCTTTCTGAATGGCAGGTCCTTGGAATGGTGGGCCAACACCATGCCATCGTGGATCTGGTGGATCTTTAGTTACACGTCTTTTACTGCTACTTTCACACCTACAACTCACCCTTCAGTCTTCAGTGGGATAGAAATTAGTAATAGCTGAGAGATAGTGGCTTCATTTGGCTGATTGGGGTGATGGTATATCTGCATGCTGCACCCTTGGTCTAAGTTTTGTTAGCATGGGCAATAGATGGTCACATAGTTTGTTGCGGTATCATTATCTCATGCCAATCGGTCGTCAGTTTCTAGATTGTAAAGTGCTTCGTAATCTGCTTCATGTAATCATCTGCTGGTGCCATCTGCCAGGTTCTTGTGAGTTGATAACTAGTCAGGCTTTTAGTTTTGAAGGACCACTGGAACATTCTCAGTCACTCTCAGCGTCTTGTCAGCACCTGAATACCAAATATAGAATACTAAACATTCTTCATGACAAAAGCTACTGACAGCCTGTAACAGCTGACTTAGCGCATTTGTTTCATTTTTTCGAACTTGCGCTTTATATAATAATAACTGGCTTTTCTTCATCTAAACCACCTTACTTTACTATCAACCATGAATTAGTACTGCCACTAAGGCAGTTCTTATTGGTTGATTGAGCATATTGATAGTGACTGGTGGTGTGTAGGTCTGAACAGTGCCGAGATGTATGATCCAAGAGTCAACGAGTGGAGATACATCGCTTGTATGAGCACCAGACGTAGCAGCGTTGGCGTCGGCGTTGTCGCTGGTTTGTTTCTCTTTGTCTCTGTCTGTCTGTGTGTCTTTCTGTCTGTCTGGCTGTAAACAAGTGGACATACGTTGTTTGTTTGAGCACTAGACGTAGTAGTGTTGGCATCGCCATTGTCGCTCGTCTGTCTGTTTGTCTATCTGTTTCTTTCTGTGTCTATTCCTGTGTCTGTCTGTCTCTATTTCTCTCTCTCCCCATCTATCTCTTCATGTCTCTCTCTGTTTATGTCTGTTTGTCAGTGTTTTGTCACTTAAGATGCAGATCATCATTTCTCTGAATGTGATTGGATTCAACTTTTGTCACAGATTCTTTTTTTCTACTCGTCGATAGAACTAGAATTTGCTTTATACTCAAAACACATGTTTGTAGCATATCTATTTGTCTTTCATGGCAACATTCTGTTCAACTAATTTTTGGTAAGAGAATGAGTTTTTTTCATTGATGCACGTTGTTGTGGTTGAGGTTTGCATTATGTTTTGTAGTCGTATTGTTATGTCAAATGCCAGCTGTACAATGTTTTTTTTGATTCAGTGCAGTTAGAATGTCCACCTTTTTTTTGTTTCGCTCACTATTGGTTCGTGAAATGTTGCAAGCTTTGTCTGTCTATATGTCTGCCTTTTTTGTCTCTCTAGCTTCATGTCTGTCTTTGTCTTGGTATGTCTGTCTCAGTCACTGCATGCTGATTGTAGAATTATTTTGATAATAGGCATAAAATACAAATAAAACGTTATGCATAATTGTGTGCATTTAAGCTGTTGCTGCTGCTGCCACTACTACTATTTATGTATGTGTAACAGGTCTACTATATGCTGTGGGGGGCTATGATGGAGCTAGTCGACACTGCTTGTCTAGTGTTGAGTGCTATAGTCCTGAGAATAATTCATGGACACCAGTGGCTGACATGACATGTCGACGCAGTGGAGCCGGTATGTCATAGTAGTAGTAGTAGTTGTAGTAGTAGTATGACTTGAAGCTGGAAAAATGGAGCCACGTTGCCGACATGCCATCACGATGATGTCGCAGTGGTCTGTGATTACTACTACTACTACTACTACTACTACTACTACTGTCACTGCAGTGACTAGGGATGTTAACAAGACTCCTGATAGTCGAGGCTTGACAGGGTAGGTAAATCGTTGGCGTAATTGTTAGGGTATAGTACACACGATCAAGATCAAGATGTCAGTCAAACTCCCACTATTAAGTGTTTAGTAGTTTGACTTTCTGTAGGCAGCTAGACCATCTCAGTATATAACCAGCCACCGAGGTCAGCAACTCAGCTTTTTATTTCCCTCCTTTTAGGGTAGGTAAATCGAGTACGCCAGCTGGCCTGGTTGTGGTCAAGGTGGGGCACGTTTGCCTGTGTAGAGTGGCAGGTAGCACTGTGTGATTTTACTTTGATTCAGGCAGTGGATGGCTGCATAGTGTGCTGTGGTATCATTAGCTCATGCCAAGCAACTGCCACTTGCGAGATCGTAAAACACTCGTGGTCATGAGTCTGAATCGTGTTAGGAGGGCACAGGTGAGCTACTTTTTTATGGCATTGGCGTAGTGTGGCGGGTTCCAACCAAGGGTCAATCAACGCTGCACCTGGTTAGTACTTGGAGTCTTGGATGGTTGATCGTTGCCAGATGGGATAAACATCTCCGTGTGTAACCAGCTACCCGTTGTTGCAACCCAGCTACCCAGGCCAACTCCGCCTGGCCCTGTTTCTATATAGGTGCAATAGCACATTGAGTACTGGGGACATAAACAGGCACACTACATGATGCACTAGCTCTATACCATGGTCTTGCAATGTAAGCTGGTGGCTGAGGGTGTCTTTGTTGTGTGTTAGGCGTGGGAGTGCTAGATGGGGTTCTTTATGCAGTGGGAGGTCATGATGGGCCTCTCGTGCGCAAGAGCATAGAGTGTTATCAACCTCAGACTGGAGTGTGGACTACTACTGCGGACATGCACACATGCCGACGAAACGCCGGTACTACAACACGCATTACTGCTACGTATACTACTATTACATGCAGTACTACTACTACACAATGTTTCGAAAAAAAACAATTTTTGCATTGTTTGTCATTGTTTTTGCCAAACTGTGATCGATTTTCAAAATTGTTTCACTGGTAGACTTGGGAGACAATTTGCCACAAAACCATAGATGTAAAAACATTTTTAATGTTTTTTTTATAAAAGTTTAAAAAACATGTTTTTTTAGTTCTTTATGTTTTCTGTCCCATTTTTGGGGACGCTGAAAATGTGAGAAATGAAAATACGAGACATGAAAATGCGGCACCAAAAATAAGGGGTGAAAATGGAAAAAGTGAGACATGAAAATGCAGGAAAGGAAAATGCGAAAGGAAAATGCGAGACATGAAAATACGAGACATGAATATACGGGAAAATGAATATGCGGGTCAGACATATGCTAAAAGTGATGTTTACACTATTAAATTAATTAAATTCAAATTAACATTCAAAAAAGAAAAATGTTATCATCAAAAGTCGTCTACAGTTCTACAGTTCAGTTCAGTACAGTTCGCTGAATGTCAGTACAAAGTTAAGACGATAGTGATGTCCGCTCGATAGATTGGACATCCGCGTCCCTCATCATGGACACGGTTAGCGCAATCTACACAGAATCACATCGACAACGACTTGACTTGAACTTCAAAGCAGCTGTACAGACCATTAATGCTCACCTAAACCAAAATCACACTTTTCCCGAATTTTCATTTCTCGCATTTTCATGTCTCGTATTTTCATATCTCGCTTTTTCCTTACCTGTATTTTCATGTCTCGTATTTTCACCACTTGCATTTTTGATGGTGCCGAAATTTCATTTCTCGCATTTTCAGTCGCCCCCCCATTTTTAATGTCGTGTTTTTGTTCTTATTAAAACATAAACGTAGAAAATTTCAAATATGATGCATTTCTCATGGGCAAATTGCATTTAGTTCTGTTTTTGATCTGTACCGTAATCACGGTTACATAATAACATTTAGTACCCTCCGGTCTTTAGTCTTCACAAATGGTATGTTTTTGTTTTTAACATTTTATTGTGCTAAATGTAGTTTAATTTTTTAATGTATGTTTTCACATGTTTTTTTTTATAAAAGTGAAAAAAACATGTTTTTTATGTTTTTTATTTGCAAATTAATGTCTTTAACATTTATGCACAAAACTATCATTAAACTTCGCACCTCGCTATTTAACAGGCACACCTATGCGTACATTGACACATTTTGTCGCATTTGTCTCTGACCCACAGTGTAATTGGGGGGATTTAGGGTAGTACCCCCATTTAAAACATGCAGTTGAAGGTTACATCCAAACCGTCAGTTCTGTGCTGTCACCGGGCAAATATGAACAAGGAGTTGGAGGACTCGTCACAACTAATCCGCTTTTTACCAAATTACTTTTGTTGTTTGTATTTGTGTGTGTGTGTGGCATATAAAGGTGTGGTGGCATATGAGGGTCTGTTGTACGTCGTCGGAGGTGACGATGGGTCCAGTAACTTGTCATCGGTGGAATTCTACAATCCGAAGTCTGACACATGGACCATTCTGACATCATCGCTGACCATTGGACGAAGCTATGCCGGACTTGCTGTCATCGATACACCCATATGATTAACAGTACCGTACTACATGTTGAAAGGGTTAAATGTGTTTATAGCTTTTTGTGGGAAACCATATTGCAGCTACGGATCATCGTTTGCCATATAGGATCACACAGTGTTACCTGCCGCTTGACACGGGTGAATGTGCTCCACATTAACCCCAGCCAGGCAGGCCAGTACTCGATTTATTTTCCACCAAGGGATGGAAGGCTGAGTTGACTTTGGTGTTGGTTGTATACTGAAATGGTTTACTTTTCTGCAGACCATCCTAGTAGTAACAACCAGGGATGTCGAGAGCCACATCGGGGCCTGCGGAAAACATTCTTGCAGGGCCTGTTTGGGGAGAAAATTTTTGAATTTTGCTTTTTAAGATGGCACATTTTGGTGTACTTCATATTTTTGAGTGATGCCGGAGCCTACGAACGTCACAGGGCCTGGGGAAAACTCTTCCCCTCGCTATTCTCGACGGGCCTGGTAACAATTTGATAGCAACTCGACCAGGAGTTGAACCTATGACCTTTCAATCATTAGTCCAGTGCCCTACCATCAAGGTCAGCATTACTTTAGTAGCAGACGTTCATACTGCTGCATGCTGGTGATGGATGGCATTAGCTTATCTTGTACCTGGACTATTGCAAGACACTGTTTTTATTGTGATATTATTGTTTCAGTGTTGATCATTTTCACTTTGTTGCAGGCTTTGTCTGTCACTCTGTGTATCAAATGCTCAGTAATTGTATAATGATTAGAATACACCTAGTCATTGGTGAGAGTATTCTCGAGTTGCATCACCCGATATGTTTTGCTGATTGTTGAAGTAGTCAGTCGGCTTAAGAAAATTGGCAGTTTTGTCAGAGACCTTTGCAAACTTGGATTTAAATTGAAAAATAAAAGCAATCATTGGCCACTACCGAATTCCACAAATTTTTGCGGAAACCTAAGAAGTCTACAGAAATGGGCAAAATCCACGGCACAGCTAAAAATTTTGTTGCCTGCGGAAAGCTTGTGCAGTTCTTAGCAACAGCGAACGAATGTGTGCATAGCTAGTCACATTTGAGGTTGGAATGGAGGGTAGATGGGGTTGCTAAGTTATACCTGACTGAGTCACAGTGATGCTTGGTATTCCCCATTGCTACACAGTTTTGGGGAAAAACCCAGTTTTTTTTTGGATATCTACCCCCCTACCCACTAAGTCAAAAACGTTTGATGGCGTTATCATGTGTTTGAGAAATGCAGTTGACTTTTTGATCTAAGAAATTTGCTTCATTGAGTGTCCGGTGAAGCAGTTGTGTTCGTTACGTATGTACACCGTGTCCGGAATAAAAGAGTCTATGGTATTTTCGACATATCTTTGACAAACTTAAACCTATTTTCATAATTTTTGGCACGAGTCGTCCTGAATAATCATTTGATTAAACGGTCAAGATATTTTTTTCTTTATATTGCTATGTCACTGCGTACAGCTGACGTAATTATGATGTCATCGAAAATGCTGTTTTATTGTTTTGAGGTGAAAAACGCTAAGAGTGTTTCGGTTAATAACTTGAGCAAATTTGAATATGTGTTTATAATTTTTGGTAGGCAACATTGAAAAAGTAACGCGCAATTGACAGTGTACTGATAGTCCACTTCGTCCGAATACTGACACCACTTTACCGTGTAAAATAAAACACTCTTCGTATTCTTACTTTACTCCATACTAAAATAAACAGAGATGCAGAAAAAATAGTCTTTTTTGCCTGTAGCTGCCTTAGTAGTCAGTAACAGTGACAAAACTTGCTATTAACCAACTTTTGAGTTTACAACTTTTTTTACAAATGTACACTACCACGACGCTAACGCATGCTGCAAAAATGACGCTGCCTGCTGATAATGGCTGCTGCACAATGACGTTCCCGTACTGCACGCGACTGCCATGCGTTAACATGGCGAAAATCAAGATTAAGTTAAAAAATTTTGATACAAAGTAACTTGTTTCTATATCAACAATGTCTCAAGCTTTTTACTGCAATTTTCTTTTAGTAGTTTTCCTGTTTTTGTATTGCAGAGGCTCATTTAGACGTTGTCTTTCCGCAAAAATGGCATTTTCCATGACGTCACGATTACATTAGCTATACTCAGTAAGAAGAAAATTTTGCAGGTAAGTTTCAGATGTTTTTAGTAAAGCGTATCATTATGATAATGTGTGCGAAATATTATAAAAGTAAATTTACATTTGTTGAAGTTATTCAGGAAAAAGTGTAGACTCTTTTTCTGGACACGGTGTATAGGGTGGATCAAAAACGTGGCACTTTACTTTTGTCTGTGTCTTCACTATTTGTTGATCGATTTTCAAAATTCTTTTACTGGCACACTTTGCGGACAATTTGCAATAACATGGTTATTACATATCCCACCACACAGTAAACACGTCTTTACACTACTAAGTGAAATGTCAGTGAAATATGCATATATAACGATAATTAGGGCTGTACGAAAATCACGATGCAAAAGTGAAAAAATCACGGCATACTTTTAGAAAAGTCGCAAAATTAAAAGCAAATTCACGGTGCCAATTCACGATCATATATAGCGTTAAAAAACGTCACATTGACAAACATTTTTGTTCTCTGCCTAGTCAACAATCAGTCATGTATCGTCCTCTCACAAAATGACTAACATTGATCGTTTTTAGTAACTTTCAGCAACAGTTTTAGTAACTATATTGCAGTTATACACACAGCAGTGAACGGCTGCAAATGATTATCATAATGATCAACGAGGTCATATTAGGGTCAACTTTCAATGTTTAACTATCGAATTTTTGTGGATTTTGACACAAAAGTGCAACCCGCGCAAAAATTCACGGCAAACGCTAAAATTCATGGCAAGCGTCAAAATTCACAGCTTCCGTGAATTTCGTGAATTCATGATTTTCGTTTAGCCCTAACGATAATAATAAACAAACATTTTGGTAAAAAAGCACTAGACCAACATTACAGTGAATGGTCTGTATGACACTAAAAACTCTGTGGGTCTAACGCAGTTTAGTGTCAAATGGATCATTCATCTTGATGTTGGTTTGAAGTGTTTTTTCCATTTACCTAAATTTTTGTTATTATCGTTAGTTTTTGCTTACATCTACACTGTGTCTCAATAAAAAGCATGTGACTACATTTTTTGCAATAACTTGAACAATGAATGTCCGATTATAATAATTTTTGGCACACTTATTAATGAGACTATATGTCAT
>Ga0209367_1011351_pt1 | contig 11824 bp, 13 predicted proteins | sample WorMetLIZISLAND2_FD_187412 | JGI IMG/M metagenome (GOLD analysis project Ga0209367, IMG submission 187412) | Marine gutless worms symbiont microbial communities from Max Planck institute for Marine Microbiology, Germany - Olavius geniculatus... ... | reverse complement strand
GGTAAGCGCTTTTGTTGAAATAATGTTGTTTACGATGTTTGAATTTAACTCGCAAACAACGAATCGAGCGTTCGCGCCGCCGCCATTATGACACACTTTTGGCCACACGCTGTAGACTACGATCAGCAGTGTTGTGGGTTACAAATTAGGCAGGGCAAGAAATTGCAATTTTGCGACATACACTGCAAAGTTCTTACAGAGTTTCAACAAACGGTTGCAAATTTCCGACAGAGGACGTTATGGGTGCCTTATAATCATCTTAAAATGGGAGTTTTGACCTCAAATTTTGTATTTTTTTCAAAGACAGACTTTGGACAAGAAAAAAATTTCTGACATTTTTTCGACAGCTGAATATTTAATCCTCGTGCCATGACGCTATTGGATAGGATGTTTTGCCATTGTGCCGTTGATGTATATGGTGTGTGCACGTTACGTGCCATACATGTGAAAAAAACGTTTTTTACGTTTTTTATTCTTGTCACGTTTTTTTACATTTCTTAACGTTTTTTTTCAACGTTTTTTATTCTTTTATTTTTATTCTTTTAAAAACGTTCATTAAAATTTTTTCCAATAACTTTGAGAAGCAGTTATGAAAGCAGAAAAACGAAAAATGGTGGTAGTTTACTTTGTGCGTAATCGATTTAGAAAAATTGAAACAAGTTTCTTGTGTAGGTTTCAATGTGTAAATGGATTGCACGAAATCGGTTTCGATGCAAGCATGCAATGGCTCATTTCACCGCGTGATATAGGCCTACAGTTATGATAATATTGCAGTTTTAGTTTTTGTTCGATGAAAACCAGGAAGATGTGTCACCAAACGACTTTCACAATTCTACAGTGCATGACTGTTCTATTTTGCAATATTCTCAAACTTTTTTCAGTCAGTACCGGTAGTCAGTGTAATCAGCCCGACAACTGATATGATGGATACACGTAAAGCAACATAAATCTTGTTAAACAAACACATTTACTACACATGCATACGTGAATATCTGCCATAGAAAACTGTTACATAAATATAATACTGGAAAAATAAATTTATCTCACTTTTGGTTCTATTTACGTCTCATCTTGCACAAGTAAACAAACAGAAACAACCAGTTTCAACCAGCGAAACCTGGGGCCAAATTTTCGAAACTTCTTAGCTGCTAGGAAGATCTTTGGAAGACTTCTTTTCCAAAGAAAGTATGCGGATTTTCGAAACTTCTTTGGAAACTTCTTAGGAAGAATTTAGGCAAATATAGGCCTATAGGAAAGCACTAACCTTGTCCTACACGGAGAAAGCTGTGTAATAAAACGAAATTTGCCAAAAAAGTAGGCTACGCAATGCTGACACTTAGCTTAGACATCATATGTGACGTCATAGGTTATTTGCGTAACGCTGCGGTAAAATCAACAATAAGTAAGTAAAGGAAATTGACGTTTAGTCAACTTAAAAAACAAAGCGGTGTGTAAAATGCGTTTCCCGTGGACGTGCTAAGATAAGAAGTTTTCCAAAGAAGTTTTCCTAAGAAGTTTTGATTACGTCACATGGTCGGTATAAGCGCATCTGATTGGTTGAACTAGTTTAGGAAGATAAGAAAAGAAGAAGTACTTTGGAAACGCAAAGAAAGCCGTCGAAAATTCGGATAAGAAAACTTCTTTGAAATTCCTAAATCATCTGACATAGGAAGATCTTTGGAAAATGCCTTAGGAAAGTTTCGAAAATTTGGCCCCTGGTTTAGAGACGGTCTCGCCATGCAGTTAACCTCAGTTTCCCGAAACCGGTTTCGGTTTCGTTAATAGATTGCAGAAAACTGCTACTCTGGAAGGAAACCGTTTTCAGTTTTTGCTAAAATCGATGATTGACGCTCTTAGTCTGGTGATTATGACCACAGGGCTGAATAATAGCAATTGAATAGGCCCCCAAGTTGTCTTTTTCTTTATTCTAGCTATACTGCACCTAACGCATTAGGTATTAGGCAAAAGGTTGAATAAATTAGGGCTAACGTTCTTTATTCGACGTTTTAAAACGTTTTTTAAAAATTCTAGCAACGTTTTTTACGTCTTTAAACGTTTTTAAAAATTTTTCTGCAACGTTTTTTACTTGCGTGCAGTCGTCCTACGGCGTACACCACGTGACGCGCGAAGAGTTCGAGCGCAAGATTGAAGAACGACGCAAGATGGATTGGCTCGAGTTGGACGGAAGATCTGAGGTTGGGCAAAACGAAAAGACGCTGGCCTCTCTAAAAGCGGCTGAGCTCGCCACTGGTAAACGTGTCCTGCAGGCTGCCGCAGCGATGAGCGTCGAGTGTAATACCGAAGTCTCACTAGCCAGGGTATGACATAGTTAGAGCACCGCTGGAGTGGATAAGGCAGTACACACTACACAGTACGAGATTATACCACTCCAGACACAGTGCGGTGTCGTACTTGAACCACCTAGCTCAGATCGCATAGGCTACAAACGCCGTCGTTTGCTTTGTGACACACGACTGCAGCCGGAAATTGCGAAAACAGTTTGTACCAACTGGTGCATTGCAATTGTGTAACTTAAAGATTTGATAATTTGGAGACAGTAGCAACGGGGCTCTAACCAAGGGCAAGGGGGTTCAGTTGAAAGTTCCCATCAGCCCTCCCCGCTTCTACCTTTGCTATTTTCTAGCAGCCAGTACCAAAAACATTGCATCAAAGTAAACAACAACTTCACCAGCAGATGCGATTTTTGAGCTCTGAATGCACAAAAATGCGTTTATGGTAGTGGCTTTGAATATGACAGCTTTTTATCGATTGGTGTGTGTTGACTTGTATATAGGCGCAGAGAGCACGCCGAGTGCATGAACAGCAGGACCATCAGGAGGCGGCGTTGGCCAGTGAGCTGGAGCGACTGAAACTCGAAAAACTGCGTGAAGACAAGATGAGGCAGCAGATCAGACAGACCAGGTTATTCCCTGCACTTTCATTATTTAAATGTCGCCCATCAGTTCTCACAGAGGCGCGTAGCCGTCCAGTCCACGCCGCTGGTCGATTGCCTTGTCAATGACGTGGCTGCGGACCAGACCATGCAGCAATCATGGGCGCCGCTTCAGGTCAGCAACGTCCAATGTGGGCTGTACTTCGAACAATAATTGCTTTGATAATAAATGAACGGTCCGTTACGTATTACTGTTAGCGATCTAGTTATTTGATACAAAACGAAAACTGGACTTTTCTAACTAGACCTTATAATTGACGTGGATACTGGCAGTAGGTATGCCGTAAAAATTGTTGCTAGGCCTAGTTTATACACGGTACAGTGTGAACACATACAACAAGAAGCCCAGCTGTCGCTAGGGTGGGCCGACCATATGCTTTTGTTCGAAGAGCAACAGATGTGAACGCCTATTAGTGATTAATAGCAACTTTGGCCCTATCTCTCACCGTATGGCCACAATACATCCGTTACAGACGGACACGACAGACAACTCGTATGTGTGACTGGTCTGTGCGCATGCGTTTGTTTCAAATTTCTTCTCAAGATAGGTTTTTAGCCAACAGTTAGCAAAAATGTATGACGCTTGACAAATATGTCACAAAAATAAAAAAAGGGTGGCCAGCGTTTCTTATTTAGCCCGCTGTATGTTATAAAACACTTTGTGTACAGCGTGGAACTGAGGGAATTGGACGCGATGTTAAAGGCAGCGTACGTGAGCAAAGCTCACCAGACTCAGATGGCTGAGAGACAGGCGCTGAAGATTGAAGACAAGCAGATGGACTTAGCCGCAGCTGAGGTCACGATGCAACAGGTCAGATCCGCCATGTTGTCTTTAGCTTTTAACGATGACTCGTCTCAGACTCAGAGCTGCGAAGCGTCACTTGTCATACGGGATCACACAGTGTTACCTGCCACTCGACACGTCTTAACCCGGCCCAGCCATACGAATGCAAGTAAATATTTGGAATAAATTTCTGTTTAAGTCGTTTATATTTGCCAAATTTGAAATACAAATGTGTGGCACATTGTATTTTAGAACACATCTTAATTTTTAAAAAATATCTTATATTGACGATATCTATCGCATTCAGCATATGTTAAAAAGTGTATTTAAAATACTAATTAATTAGAATAGATGTGTTTTGATACGTCGTTGAACACTGGTGAAGGTAAGACGGGAGGAGGAGGCGGAGTATCAGAAGCAACACGCGCTCTACCTGAGACAGAGGAAGTACCAGCAGGAAGTGAAACGTCAGATGGAGGTTTGTTTGTCAATCTTACTTTGTACCTCGTTTACACGATCGAGCAGACATTGAGCAACCGTCGAGCAGACATCGAGCTGGCTCGTCCAGCTAACATATAGCAGCTCGTCGAGCTAGCTCGTCGAGCCAGCTTGATCGTGTAAACGGGGTATTGCGCACACAGTGGTTCCGCCTCCATTCTGCTGCGGCTATTCGCAGAGCTCTTATGGCCCATCTGTTTCCACAACTGCTGACATTGTACTGCTCTGTCGGTCTTCATTGAGGAGTACAGGGCAGCACAGTGTTCTTGGTTGTGATTTTTATGATTCTGATTGTGCGAATTAACATTAATCTTCACAGCAGGAAAATTACTTTTGGTGTAGACAGTGTTATTTTTTTCAGTGTTTATTTAATTCTTGTCGCGGTAACAACAGACGTTAACTTTGTGACTAAAGTCAAACGCCAGAATGACGCATGCAGGCTCAGGCTCAAGTGGTACACGGGACCAAATTAATATAGACCATATAGTCAGCTATTTTACGCTTGAAGTCTTAAGCTAAAATTTCATCCAATGCAAGGCCCTTGCGTACTTTGTGACACTGTGACGCAGGCGACACAAGAAGAGTAGGCTACCCGTACGCAAACAACGCAGCGGCCAAACGCAAGGATAAAAGTGTGGCTATTCTTGTGTTGCGTACGTTGCGTTCGTTGCGTGCGTTGCGTTGCGTACTGTAGGTGCGTTGCGTCGGATGCAGTCAGTGAGTGACTGTATACAGAGCTCTGTATACTGCAGGAGAAGGAGCTGAGAAGCAAGATGGACAATGAGGAGGTGGTCCGAGACAAAATGCTCGTCGATGAAATCGTCCGAAAGACCATCGAAGAAGATGAAAAGTTGGCACTTTCATTCGCTTCATTTTTATATACAGAATTATTGCAATTTCACGAAGGTTGCATATATCGTCGGCTGTCAAGCTTGTATAGTTCAGTCAGTCGAGGGGGAAAGCTGGGGAACGTTCCCCCAGGTATTTTCGCGAGTGAATGCCATCCTCCAAACAATAATATTACGCCCTTGGTATGACAAATAAGTATTATGCACGCAGCGTATCATACCCAGTGCTTAAATGGTGGGAAACGAAGTGCAGGAGCAAGCGGCGAGCGAGGCGCCATGGCACCCAGATCGAGACGCCAAAGGCATTGAAAGGGAGAGGTGTGGGGAGGGGAACCTCTTCACTGCGATCGGGAGGTTTGGGCGAGCGGCATCGTAATTAAAGCTACCCGAGCGGACTGTAGAGGGGAGGGAGAGTCTAAATCTGGCTTCTAGTGACTATTTTTGTACGAAATGATGACAACGGTGACAAAGATTCAAACCACATGTTATAGAAGGCATTTACTGGCACAGGGACACGTATATAAGCCTGCATCAGAGTTTCCCCTCCATATCTGCCAAAAGTGGGGGAACGCTGTTTCTCTTTGGCAAAAAAATGGAACATCGACGTTCCCCCGAGTTTCCCGTTAATTTAACCACTGATGATACGGACGTGTCATTCAAAAATCGTACGTATAAACGTATGATTTCGAGCTAATAATGATGTAGCCGTTGGGGGTGTGTGTGCAACAAGTTAATTAAGCTAGTGTGTATTATTGTTCGTAGATTGCTGCTGCGGATTAGACGAACAAATACAAGATATATTCTGTATTAAAATGGTGACGTTGTAAGGGCGCGTGAGCTGGCTCGTCAGAAGGTGGAGATGTGTCAGCGCTTCATGCGCGAGGAGCAGGCGCGCAGACTGGACGAGGCTCGTCAAGCACACGAGAGACAGAAAGTTGAGGACCAGCGTATAGCGGAGATTGCGCGCGAGAAAGCGCTCAAGGACGAACTGTTCAAAGCGAAGAAAGCGCGCGACGACAACGAGCGACAACTCGTCCAACAGAGGGTCACTGCATGATGCTCTGTTTCTATCTACATACTTAACTCTGTGGTGTCGCATTAAATGTGGAACATGCATGTTTTACAATTGAACACCAAGACGGGGGATTCATAGCCCGAGCTTTGTATTTTTGGCAGAAACATTTTTCAGCAAACTGAAATTTAGGAAGTTGCTTCGACGCCACTGCCGCGCGTGCTGCCCTGATCCTATAGCTTTTGACGATTTGAACGAAAAAGCGTGGCACAATCGCCACGCCTGTCCCCTGAAACGTTTGTTTCAGTTTTGGTTTTTGTGTTCGGGTGTGCTTGATTGACATACATCATTAATCTGTCTCGCTAAAATAACTCAGGTGCACTTGTAGTTTAGCTAAGTGCGTCGATGAGTAAATTGTGTTTTATATTGCTGAAGCCAGGAAATTCCAGAGTCAAACTACCCGACGTCAACTACGTCGGTAGTAGTTAGTCGCTCGCTACGACAGCGTTTTGCATGCCGTCGAACTTAACTTTCTAGTTTGGAAGTAGTTAGTCGCGACGTAGGCCTTACGTCCAAACTAATCTACGACGTTGTTATGCATACCGCCCCTGCACTTCAGCCGAGTTCAGCGAAACGCATTGAAACCGACGCCCTGCTTTCTTAGCGCTAGCGCAGTGTCGTGTCGTTGTGCTGGGAATTGTTACGGCTGCTGTTCGGACGTGTGGCGCCGCAGATCGCGGCGAAGGTGCACGCCGAAGAGTCGGCCAAGTTATCGGCGGAGGAGATGCGACTGGAGCTGTCAACTGAGGAGCAGATAGAGCGCGAGCGACAGCGACACCTGGCGGACCTCGACAAACAACGACGACTGCGCGAGGAGCTACAGCAGGCACAGAGAGACGATTTCAAGCAGTTCGAGCTCAGACAGAAGGAAAACCGACAAGTTGAGGAATACCAGCTCAATCAGGTGACGTCTGTCTGTCTGTCTGTCTGTCTGTTTGTATCTTTTCCTTTTTCCTTTCTTCCACTCTCTTTCCTTCTCCGCTCTTCTTCCTTGTTTATCTTTTCCCATCCTCTGCCTTTTTTCCTTCTTCTTTTTTATCTCTTTCCTTTCTCTTTATTCTATTTCCAATAATGTTATTTTGTAAATACGTAAAGAAGTAACAGACAGCTGCTTGTCTGTCTGTCCGTCTTTCTGTGTGTAAGTAAGTATGTAATTACGTGAGGAACTGCAGCAGACTCAGCAAGACGACTTATTTTGAGATCAGACTGAAGCAAAACCGACAACTTGAGGAATATCAACTGGAGACCTTACAGATATAACAAGAAAAGCCCTGCTAACCCCAAGGGGAACGCGCGACAGCGGTGCACCGTCGTTCGCTAGTGATCCATAGTAGAGTAGTGGCCGAGCCCCAAAAAAGCCTCTAAAAATGGAGTAACCCCTCCCCGAGGTATAACCAGCTAAATTTGGTCTCATTTGAATCGTCTTAGTCTCTACTTCAAGGATCCGGATGGTGTGGTGGCGTAAATAGTGCACATCTTAGTATTTTAACCCCTTATGTGCGGAAACATAGAAAAATCTGATTTTTTCAAAATTTTGCTAATTTTATGCAATAACCAAATGTTCACCTTATTTTTTGCAAAGATATTATGATATTTCTATAATATGGATGTATTGGTTCATATCCAAGTGGTTTTGAAGTGCATTTGGAGTTCTTGAAGCCATGGAGAAGGATAAAAATTGGCATTTTAGGGGGTTCCTCATAGGGGGCAGGCCCAAGAATTTTTGACCAACCCCTCCTTGAGGTGTAACCAGCTAAACGTGGTGTCATTTGAATCATCTGGTCCCTATTTGAAGGATCAAAATGGTTTAAAGATGTTAATAGTGCACATCACTGTATTTTAACCCCTTATGTGCAGGAATATAGAAAATTACATATTTCCGATATTTGAGATATTTGATAACCCCCTTCATTCAAGCCCAATTATTGCTTAAAAATGTCTTGTATGTCTGTAAAATAGATAAATAAAGGTGGACTACAGTGGATGCAGGCCCCTGGGATGTCAAAATCCTGCATCTTTGTCAGCTTTGACAAATAATTTGAAAATAATAATTCTAACATGGGACGATTTTCAGTTTTCAGAAAGAAAGGACGTACACCTGACCACAGCTGTTCTGAGCAATGCAAAGCTAGAATTAAAGAAGGAAAAAAGGCCCTGAGTATCTTTTGTAAGCCTGCAAAGCTGCATATTTTAAGTGAAACCATGAGGAAAATGAATTGCAGCGAAATAGGCCTATTTTGAGAAACATAATTATTGTGATATTTTCTCATTAAAATCAGTTTCGCAAATTGTGGTGTTTAAATTTGCTCCAGGCCCCCACTATGACTTGACTTATTTGTCCTAAGATAAATAGCAGCACTGCATAAGAAAGCCATTTTCTTCACATGATGCAAGGCCATGTGATTCTGCATTTGTATTTCTTCAGTTCATGTGAACTGCTGTCATTTTCTCAGGTGCATGAAATATGGAGGGAAGTGAAGAGCCTCCAGAGAAGAAGAGGCGCTCAGTCCAGCTTGAACGATGTGCTATTTGCACCAAACGATTAGTTCCAGAATCAAAGGACAATCCTGTTGTAAAGAAACCAACTGTTCCTGGCCTGAAGTCTATTCTTGATGCAGCTGAGAAACGTCGGGATGATGTGTTTGTTAGGCTATCTCCAATGTAAGATGACATTTTAAATCAAACTGCTACGATCAGGTATCACAGGATATGTAAGGCATCGTACACCAGTTCCACCAACTTGCAACATGTTGCAAATGAACCTCCAACTGGCAGTGGAGATGACAGAGCAGATGTAGAGGGCGTTGAATCTTTTCCAGGGCCATCTCGACTTCATCGCTCAGAAACTGTCAAATTTGATACGAAAACTGACTGTTTCACCTGTGCAAAATCACGGAAGAGAAATGAAGAGTTAACACCAATATCAGAAGGGACTGGGGAAAAACCCGAGAAAAGGTTATGAAGAAAAAAAGGTCGTCAATTTGTGTAGCGCATCGTCGCAAACACGCCTCTTAGTGCTTTCGTCACTAACCAGAGCCGCCTGCCGCACGGCCGTCGCGTGCAGCCTGCAGACACAGGCTAACGTAGCGGCCGGCTAGGCTGCCCCAGTCAGCTGTACTATGGTCACCACCTTCCGTAACCCATATAAATGAGTTACTACTCATTTTACCGTCCCACGGAGGTAGAAGGCTGAGTCGACCTAGCTGGCAGGCTTCGCACCAAGATGGTTTACCTGCTCGCAGGCAGTCACCCATCGCAGTACTAACCGGGCCCGGCGTAAAGTAACTTCGTTTCAGCCGAAACGCGCTACCAACTACGCCACGCCACCAACCACCAAGCTGTGGTTAGGTGTGGAAAGCTGCTTTAGACAGACTTGATGATGAAATGCAGATGCGTTTGTTGGCATGCAATGATAAGCTGTTTGCTTATGATGCAAAATATCATAAAAATTGTTTAAATGCTTACACTTCTGAATGAAACATTCTTGCTGCAAAGAGTAAGATAGCGCCTCAGATTTCTGAGGAGACAGTCACTGACAAAGCATTCTTGCAGTTGTCTGAGGAGATAAGAAGCGATTTGCTAGTTGACACTGAAACGGTGGTAACTCTTAAAAATCTTCATGAACGTTTCAGTAAATAGTTGCTAAACTAAGCCATGGTACAGAGGGTGCTCAAAGTGTTTTATCATCTTGGAAACTAAAAGCGAAACTACAGAAAAGGTTTGGTGATGAACTCCGTTTCATGTCTCAGCCTGGGAAATCAGATATGGTGTGTTCTGGTAAGGTAACCGTTGGGGATGGCTTGAAAAAAGCAGAGGCGCTTAGTGCTCAAATCAGTGAAATGGCTGATTGTGATTTCGGGTCACTGGACACTGATGTTGACCAGTTAGATGATACTGCAATCCTACATCGTGCTGCTGGGATAATACGGAATGCAACAGATGGAATAACTTTTAGTTCATATTATTATTCTCCTAGTAGTGCGTTAAAACCGGGCGAATGCAGATTGTTTGTCCCAGACACTTTGTGTGATTTTATTAAATGGTGTACATCTAGAGAATCATTTAACCAAGCAGAGCGTTCAGTGACTAGTGAGGCAAAGAATGACAGACAGAGGATGCATTCAAACAGCATGTCCTCCGTGCCAAGTACCAAACAAGGATATGGTGTGAGAGCCATATTGCAATGCCACAGACAACTAATCCAGTCAGCCATGGATGGTCAGCATGTGACGGAGATGGCATTATCCCAACCATGTACACCCAGGAGTCAGCTCCTGTTGAGCTTCGAGAACTTACTCACTGTATTGTACAGATGAAGACTGTACGGATGAAAAAAAATTGTCCTTGCCTTCAGGCTGGATTGGACTGCATCGAGAAATGTGTGTGTTTCGAAACTGGATGTAACAATCTGAAGAATGTGAAAGATGACGATGAAACACTAATTATGGTCTAGAGGACAGATATATAGGTAGCTGTATAATTTTATTGAGCCATAGCTACAATATTTCGGCGATGACGTCACATTGTTCGTTGACACGCAGGACAAGTACCCAATCGCTCTGTCTGCAATGGACGAGGAAGCCTCGAAGTTCGGCCTTCACGTTTCCTGGAGCAAAACGAAAATCCAGAACCTCGGCTGTGGGTTGTCACCTTCTCACGTAGTAGTCAACGGTAACACTGTCGAGCCAGTACAAGATTTCACATACCTGGGCAGCATCCAAACGAGCAATAGAAATTCCAGTTCCGAATGCACTCGACGTATTGGACTCGCCGCCAGAGTAATGAAACACCTTGACCGTATCGGGAATCAACAGTATCTCACCATGTCAACGAAAATTCGTATATACTCCACATGCGTGCTGGCAGTTCTCCTCTATGGCTCAGAAACCTGGACTCTTACACAAGCAGATTGGAAACGATTGGACTCCTTTCACACGCGGTGTCAGCGGCGGATACTTCACACCAGATGGTACGATTTCGTATCTAACAACGAAGTCTTACGCCGGACCGGTCTCTTGGCAGCCTCTTCCATCGTTCGCAAACGAAGACTCGGACTGTTCGGTCATGTTGCCAGACTCACAGAGGACGTCCCAGCTAACCAGATCCTTCGGACTTGCTGCGAAGCCCAAGATGGTGCCCGACCATCTCCTGATTGGAAACGCGCTCGTGGTCGACCTCCCATTACCTGGATCCATCAGATCTGCCGGTACACAGGAATATCAGTGACCGACGCTCTGCAGCTGGCAGAAAACCGCTCGTTTTGGCGACAAATCGCAACGGCGGAATGCTACGGCTGAACGCTTCGCGTCTTGATGATGATGAATCCATTTGCCCTTTTTGACGTCTACGGATCCCAGCGGAAATTGCACTAAGTCGACCATGCATCGCGTTTACTTCCGTCACGTACTCGATGACGACTGCTGGCTCGTTGAATTATCATCTGACATCTGTCAAGATATAGGCTAACGGCTGCAAAAAATATCCCAACTATTACAGGTTTATCAAATCTTCACATAGCCTACGTCGATTTACTGTAGACTTGTACAGCAAGCCGTAGATCGAACTTTACAACAAGTCTACGTCATAATATCATAACTGTTACTAATTATTTGAATAAGTCGATTGATAAAATTCACGCTTATTTGGGCATTTTAAAGACGCTGTTTTTA
>Ga0209367_1011350_pt1 | contig 11824 bp, 4 predicted proteins | sample WorMetLIZISLAND2_FD_187412 | JGI IMG/M metagenome (GOLD analysis project Ga0209367, IMG submission 187412) | Marine gutless worms symbiont microbial communities from Max Planck institute for Marine Microbiology, Germany - Olavius geniculatus... ... | reverse complement strand
CCTTTCTGTTTGGCCGCAGTTTCTCGTCGTGATCTGTTTGATCTGTTTTCCTGAACTGTGACTTTGTGACTCAGGCCTAGCAGCCTTCGGGCTTAACGCCTTGCTCGTTTACTAACTAACTAACTAACTATTTACTTATTTATCATAAAGCAGAATTATGTCATGTCAGTCTTTTTTCATCACAAAATGACCTAGTCGCAATGAAGATAAAGTGTATGATGTCAGAATGAATACTATCAGCCAAATGTAGATGACGTAGTTTACTAATTTCAGTTGCTTACAAATTGAGATAAACATAATGGCTCATGTCTACAGCACTGCGTTTGCAATTCTTTATGGTGCAAGCCATTAATTATTCAGTGGTAATTGTCAAAATAATGTGCAAAAACCCATAATATCATAAATAATAGAAAGCACTTACCATGGGGCAAGTTAATTAATCCGTATATTTTTCATTGTCAATTACGGATCGTTACGGAAAACGTCTCGGCGAGATGTTAAAGCTCCCAAAACTTTCAAGAGTCTCGGGAGTTTCAAGGTCTTGGCCAGCATCTCGGAAGCTGCAGCATCTCGTCTCGGTCTCGTCTGGGACAAAATTTTGAACGTCTCAGTCTCGTCTTGATCTCTAGAGACATGGGTCTCGGGTCTCTTCCCGGTCTCAGCTTAGAAAGTCTCATGCACATCCCTGGTTTAATGTCCCACCCGACACAACATAGGTCATTTTGGGGATGGCCATTCCAGGTAAAATTGCACATACACACAATAACAGAAGAGAAAGTTTAACCTCTACAATAAAATGGAACAAACAGTTTAACCTTTACAGAAAAACACACAACACAAAAACGACCTGAATGTAAAATTGTAAGAACTCGCCATTTTTTAGTGCGCATATGTGAGAGTAATGGCAGTTCTAATAATCTTCCATTCACAGAGGATAGTAATCTGAGTCAATCCAGTGCTTAGTTACACACTGAGATGGTTTGCCTGCCTGTAGACAATCACCAATCTTAAGAAACGGGCATGGCATAGAGTAACTTTGTTGATCCGATCAAGACTGATGTTACACTGCAGCAATGACCATGTATACATGTATTGCATTTACATAATACCAGCACTGTACACAGTATTCTTTACCTAGATGGTTGAATGTTGACTGCTTGACAAATAATCCACTCTGGAGTAGTGCCTGCACACTGTGGTGGCCATGGTAACATGTAAACAAAAGACCTTTCATCCGTATATTTTTCATTGTCAATTACGGATCGTTACGGAAAACGTCTCGGCGAGATGTTAAAGCTCCCAAAACTTTCAAGAGTCTCGGGAGTTTCAAGGTCTTGGCCAGCATCTCGGAAGCTGCAGCATCTCGTCTCGGTCTCGTCTGGGACAAAATTTTGAACGTCTCAGTCTCGTCTTGATCTCTAGAGACATGGGTCTCGGGTCTCTTCCCGGTCTCAGCTTAGAAAGTCTCATGCACATCCCTGGTTTAATGTCCCACCCGACACAACATAGGTCATTTTGGGGATGGCCATTCCAGGTAAAATTGCACATACACACAATAACAGAAGAGAAAGTTTAACCTCTACAATAAAATGGAACAAACAGTTTAACCTTTACAGAAAAACACACAACACAAAAACGACCTGAATGTAAAATTGTAAGAACTCGCCATTTTTTAGTGCGCATATGTGAGAGTAATGGCAGTTCTAATAATCTTCCATTCACAGAGGATAGTAATCTGAGTCAATCCAGTGCTTAGTTACACACTGAGATGGTTTGCCTGCCTGTAGACAATCACCAATCTTAAGAAACGGGCATGGCATAGAGTAACTTTGTTGATCCGATCAAGACTGATGTTACACTGCAGCAATGACCATGTATACATGTATTGCATTTACATAATACCAGCACTGTACACAGTATTCTTTACCTAGATGGTTGAATGTTGACTGCTTGACAAATAATCCACTCTGGAGTAGTGCCTGCACACTGTGGTGGCCATGGTAACATGTAAACAAAAGACCTTTCATCACACGTCCATTGTTACACAATTCATTGCCTTTTTCGCTGTCAATCAACAGACCACGTACAATAATTATAATAACAATCATAATGGAAACACTCTTATTTCTATAGCACCAATAGTTACATCATATCATATGAATGACGAATTACAAAAGCACAACAGATGACACAAAGAATAGCAAATGCGTTAAAAATCTTAACAGCAATAATAGTAATAGCCACAAAAATGTTTACAGTGCGGTCATCATAGCAGTGCACTGCTACTGTGAGAGTTAACTCTGTTCATTTGGTGACAGCAGCATGGGCAGCGGGCCACTGCTGACCACTGGACCAGGCCAATCAACCTGTGCCCCAGGAGTAGGCCTAATAATGCAAGTTTGCCTCATGCCACGCTCTCTGCCTGCCACGTCACGTCAGTCAAATCGACTGACCACGACCACGGCAAACTGGCAAGCGTGAAACCGCCGTGACAACAGTGTGTCTGCAGCAGTGCCTCCACTCCCGCGAACTAATCATTAGTGAACTAATCATTAGCGGGTGGGTCTCTCTTGTCTGCTCTCTCTCTCCCTCCCCTTCTCCTCATTAGCAATGCGCCGTCACTCGACCACCCATGTAGTTTGCGTTTAGCCTCGGCGTGAACGAGCACATTATCATTAAACGTCCGCAGCTGGTTTTGGTGGTGGTCAAACAAAAAATTTGAGCTAATGCTCAAAGGACGCGCGAAAGCCTATAGCAGTTCCTGCCTGCAGGCAGTCACCCATCGCAGTACTAACCGGGCCCGGCGTACAGTAACTTCATTTCAGCCGAAACGCGTTAACCACTATGCCACGCCATCAAAGCCAGTACCGTAGCACCACCTTGTGAATGATATAGACTTGTCCAGGGCGAAAGCACAAAAAAAATCCATAAAACCCCCTATTTTGGCGTTCAAGGTCATCCAAGGTCATTGAATTCGGCGCCAATCAAAAGCCAGTATATGATTTCCTATTAGTGATTAATAGTAACCTAGGCCCTATCTAGCACCGTTACTGAGATACAACGAGTTAATGGCCAAAAATCGCAAATTTTGCCAACCCCCCTCTCATTTAGTGCGATTGTTCAAGGTGACCCCCTTCAAATTTATGAAAAAGCTTTACGGTTCTTGAAACTAGAGTCTTCCGGGCAGCTGATGGTAAAAATTTGGTGATCCTAGCTTGGACCGTTTTTGCCTGATCCACCCGTGTGACAGACAGACGGACGGACGGACAGAATTGCGATGGCTAAGACATGCTGAAAGCAGAGCTGTTTTCACGCGTAAAAACTGAAACCGATCGAAACCGCGTTTTTCTTAAAACCCAGCCGAAACCGAGCAATCTTGGCCAGTGTGAAACTGTAACAGCACTACACACACACAAACAATTTATTTAGAAATACAATGTCAGAAGACGCAATATGTATTAAATTATCAAGAATATGTTTTATAAACACTTACATGTACTGTCGATGCAGTAGATCATTTTGCACTGTTGTGGCTGACTCTAGATGCCAGGAGTCAGCAGTATATTCTCTGTCTAGGAATGAACTAGCAATGAGGGAACGAATAACACGTAGCACTTCGGAATCCTGTTTTCCGAACAGAACTTCAACCACAAACAATAACAAATGCGTTAATGGACAACACAGCACTCACGTCTTCCTACCTTAGACATCAGTACTGACTAACAGAAAAGCAACAACAATATCTCAAATAAAAACTTGTCAATACTCGTGTGCCTGCAATATGACAACTGCATGCCTACCAAGTGAAAAAGGCACTGGTGTGCAGCTGCTCCAGTATTACATATAACTGTAGAAATGCAGACTCCAATTTAGTCTTGTGCAGCAGCTAGCACAGGACACTTCTCTTTATGAAGTAGGCTTTTGTTAGAGCTGCCAGAGAGATAAGGAGAGAAAGCTGGAGCTTAAGGGCCTTTGGATTGGTGTTTGGATGACATATGAAAAGCAAAAAGTAGTGTGGAGTGAGGTAAAACATGGATATATCATGTTGTCTGAAAATGTATTAGAACCAGATAGACAGGTAAAACTAGACTCCTGGCAACCTGGCTTTTGCTAGTTACAAAAACCTTATCAAGCACTTTGCCATCATTCTATAACAGCAAGACAGACATATCACAACTAGAACATGAGGCACTGAAACATGATGAACAATAAATGCAGAAATAGACAATAATTTTGGGCATCAACGATCACAAAAATGTACAAATCAGGCACGAAAGCAAACACAAGATATGTGAACTGCTTGAATGTTCAACATGACCACACCTCATTGCAACGATCAAAGCTAATTGCATGAAAAACTATAACATTGCTCATTCAACAAAGAAGCATGTATGTTACACATTTTATGTGCCACCATAGCCCAACCAATATATGCGACTATAACGCATTATGTCATCCCGGTCATGTAAAAGAGTGCACGCAGTACAAACAGTGCGTACGGCCATTATCTGCCAATGCGGCCCTGCGGCCACCAGCGTACGACATGCGTGCACAGCGAGATGAAAGGCACAGCAAGCACACTGCACGGCTGCATGCCGGGAGCAGTCAACAGTGCGATCAGCCTCGAACTGTGACTGCGAACGACGTGATTACCGAGAAGTAAGTGCGAGCGAGTTTACATCACCTATGAACCTCAATCAACAGTCATCGCTGCTACAGATCAGATCAAAGCCCGCTGCACGCCTGCAGCAAAATGCCGCTGTTATATGCAGTGCAGGCAACCGGTCTAGGACACCGTGCGCAATGCGGATGACCACAGTAAAGAACTGTCTGCACTGATCGCACTAAACACACTTTTTAGTATGACCCTGTCATCCTATGTAAATTTTATTACAGCAAAGTCACAGCAACATTGACATAGCTCGAGCACTGTTGGTTAAGCGGTCATCGCTTACAAAACAGACAGGGAAATGGCACAGATCTACTCACAGTCAATGCACATTTTTTCACTACATTTATTACTCATTTTTAAACTACAACTATTCTTTGTTTACCTGTATGCTTTCTGTTTGAAGCCATTGTAGCCAAGTGTCACATCAAAAGGTATGAAGTCACTGACATAGCTCAGGTTCATAAATAACGCTGTCAAACACTGATACAATCACATAATACAGTACAAACAAACCATAACAATTACGATCAAAACCAAAGCTCTACTAATTAACTTCACTGCTATTACCAACAGCTTCTGCGAAATATACTGAGTTACTGTTCTTCTCTGTGTGTGAGTTTCCTACTTCAATGATTATATTTACCATGAGCACGCACGGTCCATGTGCAGTCAAAAAGTACTGTTATATAACGCACACAGATCGCACACGCGTACTGACGACGTGTAAGCAAAGAGTTGCTTGGGTGCTTGTATGTTCATGCTGCTGTTATTAGTTAATTATCAGCAAAAAACTAATTCTAGAAATGACTGTTGCTGTTTAGGTTAGGGTTGTTAAACAAAGTTTGGATTTGCGAACTTCGAATTTCAAGTTCGAATTCGTATTCATTTTTCAGCCCTTCGATACTCGAATACAAGCATCACTAATTAGACGCAGACTGTTTTGCCTTGAAAGTGGAGCGCTGTTACTTCAGTGGTGCACTGTTTGATGATTTCTTTGTTCTCTGCCGGCCATCAATTCAAGCAATGCCTGCCGCATTTGCTTACTTCCCCTCCCCTACCCTCCCTGCATATCGCTGTGGCGTTCAATTACTCTCAGTCTTGCACTGCGCCCCTGGCGCATATGCAAGCTATCAAAGTGACAAATCTTAGTGGCCCAGACACAGAGCAGACATCAATCAACGGCGACATGGCTTGACGTCCTGGCTGATTGCACTGTTGATAGACTGCTTCCCGGTGTGGCGTGCATGCTGTGACCTTCATCTCGCCCCACAGTGCAGACATCAAACGCAAATTGCTTAAGCTTCTCCAGAAATATATAAATGAAGTTTTAATTTAATCCGAAAATTCACGGCAAATAGTGAAACTCGACTACTTATTTTCCGTGAATTTTCACGGCAGATAACACCTTGCATATTTCTTCACTGCATTACCAGGACTGTAGTTGGGACTGAAATATCAGTCACTTTGTTATCAAGTACCAAATTTATTCAAAAACACTTCATTTTTAAGTCTATGTTACAAAGAAACTGCTTTGGCTCAAGATGGACTTTGATATAATACTGAATAAGCCTGATTTAAATACGTGACAGTGTTGTGGCAGTATATAGACCTTCTATGACTACCAGGAATATAAGGTCTACGATCTACAAATGTACCTAATAATGTGTCTACCCGACCTACCTCTAGCAATTTTCCAGTGCTAATAGCAAGATCGTCGATCTACCACTAGAATTATTGTAAAATAAACTGGCACCAGCTACCCTAGTTCTAAGCTGTCCGTACTGTCCGTGATATAGCTCTAGGCTAATATTTAGGACGAAGTTCTTTGTCTAGGCACCAGCCGTGTGTCCAGCAGACACATACCGCATGAGCTCGCGAATCCACGCCACAGAAACTTTGCAGAATGTTATATGTTGCAAAAGTCTAATGTCATGGATGTGTGCATAATTTAAAAATCAGCAGTAACGTACTAATAATAATTTTATTCAACTTCTACTTCTATTACACAATAAAAACTCTACTATGTCAAAGAATATTGAACACGCACAGTAAAAAATATTTTAAGGCTGTACTAAGCGAGTAATTTGTTGTTCGAGTTATTTTCGTGACGCGTGTGTTACACCCGTGCCGTAGACTTGAATTAAGTGGCGTATTTAAGGGGGGGCACAGTGCGATGTTTCCCTCCTTTGGCCCGACCATGAAATTTTTTTTACAGGCGACTTTATATGAAAAGATGCGTTTTTTGCCATTTTTCAGCAAGAATTGCAAAATATTTAACAATGTTTGATGGTCTTTTTCATACCGATACAATATGCGATTAAAATCGCCATGTGAGATTGCATCTGATATGACGCCGGCGTCGCCGAATCGAACGCTTTTGAAAACCAGCTGCAAGCAGTATAGACAGATCTATAATATTTCCCAGCGGCCGGGTTTAGTGTCCATGGTTGAATGACACGGAACTATATACAACTAACAGCAAGGCAGTCGGCGGCTGGCTGGCGGTTTAATTAATGCTAAAATGCGTAGGAATAGGGAAAATCGGTTTGCCGCAGAACGCAGAATATCGACGTGCACTCAAAACGTCACTCAAGAAAGTACCGATATCCACTGTGGTGGCCCATCACTAACATGTTTGTTTACTTTTTGTACGATAATCAATTTTCATGGTATTAAGTAGTAGGCGATGTGTCATTGTTGTGTAATAGTAACTGTTATTTATAAGGATTGTGCTATTTTAAACATGAGTTTGGCGAGTAAAAGTACTGCCGTTGATCCGCTTATTTCATCGGAGGATTGTACATACACCAAATGCTATTGGTACTATTGTTGCTACCAAAACTTACCAGGGCCCCCTTCATGCTAGCCTAATGTTTAAGCCTGTCAGTCATCAGTATCTGAAATCTGAGCCGTGTATGACAAGGCTACCTTCATGCTAACAATATTATTTGTGGCTCTGATTTGAGAATCAGATGAACAGTCTCAAATATTAGGCTACCGTCATCCCATCTGTTGCACATAGGGGCTCCATGATATAAAACTACTACAGAAGTATATTCAGTCAAATCAGTCATGATATCATTGAAAACCAACAGACTACAATTTTCCTTTTTTCTGATAATGCACTAATCCTCAGAGTTGAGTAATGTGTGTGCAATTTCTAAGAGTTGTGAAAACAGAGAGGTTTTAATAGCTTTAATAATAATATATATAATAATGAGAGCTGTCAAATTAATGCATTAACTTCATGCGTTAACTTGATGTGTTAATAAATTAGCACATGTTAAAAAACCAGCACACGTTAAAAAGATTGATAATTCGTAAATTAAATCTAATAATAATACTAGATTTATATGGCACAATTAGGTCATAACTTCAGAGGCAGAGTAGGATGAGAGTTTTGGATGTGGCTGATGAATCTGCTTCCAGATATTTAGACCACAGAGAGAAGTCGTGCTTCCAGAACTGGGTCCCGATATGATTTTCTTGAAATGGTGGCAGTGATTCTGGTGAAAGGAGTTGCGTCAGGAGCCAAAACACCCATTGCTATTTTAATGAGCTCTTCAGTTCTGCACTGGTCTGGACATTTTTTGTGTGATAGCAGGTACTGCTATGGCGCGTCTTAGCCATCGCAATTCTGTTGCACAGTTGGATCAGTCAAAAGCAGTGCAAGCTAGGTTCACTAAATTTTCACCATCTTCTGCCGGGAAGACTCTAGTTTCAGGATTCTAAATTCTAAAGGGATCAGTCCAAGCGAGGGTGCTAATGCTAAATGAGAGGGGGGTAGGAAAATTATGCAATTTTTTTTGCCAATAATTTGCCATATCTCAGAAACGGTGCGAGATAGGGCCTAGGTTACTATTAGGGTTAGAACGATACTAGTATTAGGGTATTGTGTACTGCCCAATATTTGCTAGTACTGGGTTGTATTGGGTACTGGGCAATACTTTTCTGGGCTGTGGTATCCAATACCAATACTGCCCAATGAGTTATAAGTGCCCACCGGGCGCCCTCCACCTGCCATGGATAGCTGTTCTATAGTGATGATCAAACGTGGCTGTCTCTCATTCCTGGTACAGCACAGCCACAGAGTGAGAGGCAGTGAACAGAGAGTGAAAAGACACTGCATCGTTAAATGGTATGCTGAGTGCAGATCCTAATGCATAGTTAACACCATTTGGCTAGCACTGTTAGCACAACACACTTCACTTCTCATGTCTAGCTCTAGCAGGAAACGTGGCAGAAAGCCAATATCGGTATTGGCATTGGGTATATTGGTATCGGCAGGACCCAATAATATTGGGTATTGGGTACTGGCTAGCTTTTTTGGTATCGTTCTAACCCTAGTTACTATTAATCAAAAATAGGAAGTTTTTTGCATGCACTTTTGATTTGCACCGAGATCGATGATGTTGGATGATCTTGAATGGCAAAACAGAAGTTTTTACGAACTTTTTGGCAATTTTGGGCTGCGAGACACATTTCAAGAGTGAACTGCACTGAAATCACTAGAGATAGACCAGGACAATCTGTGCAGGAAATTTTCAGCATTAACATAAATTTCAACAGTCCCAGTCTTGACCCCCTTGATTCAAGAAGGCCTGCGCACAAGAGCATCAAGTAAAGGTACCTTTTAAAAAGTCGTTATTTTACAGCTGTTGGTTGCATGAGGCTGGTTATTCTCTCTAGCGAATGTAAATGAAACACTAGGTACTAGCCTTCATAATCGTCATGTTGAATGTCAATTGCTGGGATCGGTGAGCTTGGATTTTGTTCGCAGTGGGGTTTCATACATGCATCACTGTCGTGCATTTCTCTTGCATTAGCTAAGCTTTCTTGTTACGGATGCTGGTTTGTAACGGAGAATTTTTAAGGCAAAATATGCGGGAAAATATGTGGAATTTGGCGAAATACGTGGCACATATATGCGACATATATGCTGCATATATGCGACATATTTTTTCGGATATTTCGAGTATATGCAACTTCGAGTGACGGAGAATCACAATCGTGATCATTAATAAAAAAAATTCTGCACAATTTAGTCATTTTCGATTAAGTTATTCAATGTCTTATTGTAAATATTGTTAATTATTAGCCACCAAAAATATTTAACGGTCTTAAAACAATGTTGGACAAGGAAAATGCGATCGCATATGCAGAAATATGCGGCATATATGCGAATATATGCGAATTTTTGGACATGCAGCATATGCGGCATGATTTTCGCATATGCAATTTTGAAAATACCATTATATGCGGAAAAATATGTCTTGTATGTTATGCCATGTCCATAGCCACTGGTTAGGAGTCTCAGTTAGTTGATTTTGACTATACTCCGAAGAAAGGTCGAAAGAAAAGCAAGTGCTTGATAAGAAATAGATAAGTAATAGATCTACTTTGTTAATTTTTTGCACACTGTACATGGTAGGATAAAAACAAAGATTGAGTATCACTACTAAGTTGCTGTGTCTGTTGCAGCGAAGAAAATGTATGGCACTTATGCAACCATGTTAGAGCACATTGTCCAGCAAAATTGTCATCGACATATGCTGTATTCATTTCCAATCATCACAGACAGGTGTATCAGAAAGTTTTTTTTTGCAGTGGAAGAAATTTGCATAGAATTTAAATGTATTTATACTTATATGTTGCAAAAATTATATAATACTGGTATGCAATTTCTACAAGTGTTGCATTCTAGTTGAATGGCTAGGATAACGTTTTTGTGGTTTATTGGTAATATAATTAGTCTTAGATGAGTATTGGCATGATAGAATTGACAGCCTTGTACAGGATGGTCCAAAAAATGGCACAAAGTTAATGACACCATAATTTTGCAACCGTACGTCATAAAGTCATGTGGTTTTTAGCAAAATGTTCCAAAGGAAATTTTTTCATAACTGAAATCAGTATTTGAATACTGCAGTTAAATATTCTTTGTTATTGCCACTGGCAATTGAATTATGCAAAAACAGTATTACCCTCGACACCTTGTTCCATAAAACGTGTCAAAAAATCATTGAAAATCTGTTGCTTCGTTTTTATTCTAAAATTGTAAGTCGACGACTTGACAACGTGTGGCAATCCAACACGCTTCGCCTCAAGATTAAACTGGACCTCTACACCTCCCTCATTGTCTCTACAGCCATATACGCCAGCGAGACTTGGAAGAGTACAGATAGAATATGTCATCAGCTAAATATCTTCATCAGCTAAATATCTTTAATGGAATATCCAAACTTTTGCTGCACAGAATTTAGTAACTGAACGAAATAAATTTACGCATGTGCGTTAATTTTTTTAACGCGCGTTAATTTATTAACGCATTAACGCGTTAATTAACACGTCAACTGTGACAGCTCTAATACATATTATTAGTAAACAAATAAAATATTGTTATCTGTTGAGCAGTAAGTATTTCCATAGTTGTAGCTGTTAATTCATTGTTGCTGTTGTTTTCTGTGTGCTTGCAATTTAGGTACCATTGTGGCAACAGAAGGCTGGTCATACTGCTCCAGATTTCTTAGTTGTGTGGGTGAGTTTATTATTAGTGCTTACTGGCTTACATATTGTAGCAATAGCATTTATTCTCACAACCCTTATTTTTTCTCAGGTTTGTGATATTTCTTGTTACAGCATTTCTGAAAAAGATACTTTTCCCATTACTATGAGGAGGAAGATATATGCAGGAGTTAAGTGAAGAGTTGTATTTTCAATAGGAAGGAAATATGGCTGAAGAAGAAAGCAAGTGGCACAAATTACCAAATTATGCTGCTGGGTGACAGAGGCATGTGTGTGAACTAGAGAGTTACATGGTAATGGGGTAATACCGCAGTACCACGGTAAATGGGTATATTTTTATGGTAATCCTGTGGTAACGGTGAAAAAACGACAGTAGTACCACAATAGCAGAAAAACAGAATTAATCCATTTTGCGTTTGTCACTAGCGATGGCATACTGTTTCTACTTCATAATAAATAGGTTCCTAATCTATAAGTGGTAAGGGCGGTATTTTTTGTTTTATATTTTGAAGACACTGAAGACAGTATAGATCTACTATGGGAATGCAGATTTTCATGAATAAAGATTTTCATTAAATGACGTGAATGGTAAAGTGTTCAGCTTTAGACTAGACTTTGGGCTGTGAT
>Ga0209367_1011349_pt1 | contig 11824 bp, 6 predicted proteins | sample WorMetLIZISLAND2_FD_187412 | JGI IMG/M metagenome (GOLD analysis project Ga0209367, IMG submission 187412) | Marine gutless worms symbiont microbial communities from Max Planck institute for Marine Microbiology, Germany - Olavius geniculatus... ... | reverse complement strand
AGCCGGAGAACGATCGCCATTTCTGATCGTCGCAGGTGCTTGAAAATGCAGGGAATAGGAAATTGCCATTATCCTTTCCCGCAGAGCGAAAGCGCAAAGATAGACTTTTTCAACACCCTCTTAGAGATATGGATTAAAGCGAACGGCACTCGGACAAACCGCCACCGGCTGAAACGCCTGGGAGAGGTCGGCAGGGCAGTACGGTGAAATTACCACGACCTACCACCCGTCCGGGAAGTCGATCCGCATGCATCCTAGCCAAGGTCCCATCTCACGGCAACAGAAACTCCTCTTCCCGCACCGCGGACAAATTCGTTCACGAAATCCGGTTGACCGGGAAGCCGAGATAAACTAGGGTTGTCTCAGATTCCAGTTGTATTCGGGATTTGGGATGCGAGGTGTCGGAGGACCGTTGAAATCGACGGTCGGCGGGATACGGCGGCACACGGCCGTTCACTATTGTCTGACTTGTGCATTGGTCAGGCGACGGTGCCAGAACGATCAATGCACAATTGCATGAGAGAGAGCGATGCGGATTTACGTAGGAAACCTGAACTACGAGGTCACTGATGACGAGCTGAGGGAAACCTTCGCCGAGTTCGGTGAGGTGGCGAGCGCGGATGTGATCAAGGACAAATTCTCCGGTCAGTCCAAGGGATTCGGTTTTGTGGACATGCCCGATAGCGAGCAGGCGCAGCAGGCCATCAAAGAGCTGAACGGCAAACTGGTGAAGGGTCGGAATCTGACGGTCAACGAGGCCCGGCCCAAGGTTCCGAGGTCCGGCGGCTTCCGCTGATCGGAGGTGTCGGTGTGTGGCCCTTGCTCCGCAAGGACCGCACGTCCTTGTCCGGCAAGGGCCGACAACGGGCCGGCAATAGGCCGGCAACGTCCGGGAAGACGATTCAGATAGCAAGGGCCCCGTCGCCGAGGGTCCGGCTGTGGGGAGGGTCTGGATGCGGGATCAGTCGATCCCGAAATCGTTCCAGCGCTCGTCCACACGGCGCTTGATCCGCTCGTCCATGCGGATGGGCCGACCCCATTCCCGTTGCGTCTCCCCACGCCACTTGTTGGTGGCATCGAAGCCGATCTTGGAGCCGAGCCCCGATACCGGGGAGGCGAAGTCCAGATAGTCGATCGGCGTATGCTCCACGATCACCATGTCCCTCGCCGGGTCCATGCGTGTCGTCATGGCCCAGATCACCTCCTTCCAGTCCCTGGGGTTCACATCCTCGTCCACCACGAGCACAAACTTGGTGTACATGAACTGGCGCAGGAACGACCAGACGCCCAGCATCACCCGCTTGGCGTGTCCCGGATATTGCTTCCTCATGCTGACCACCGCCAGGCGGTAAGAGCAGCCTTCCGGCGGTAGATAGAAGTCGAGGATCTCCGGAAACTGTTTTTGCAGGATAGGGACGAAGACCTCGTTGAGTGCCACGCCCAGGATAGCCGGCTCGTCCGGCGGCCGGCCCGTGTAGGTGCTGTGATAGATGGGATCGCGGCGCTGACTGATGCGGTCGATGGTGAAGACGGGAAAGCTTTCGACCTCGTTGTAATAGCCGGTGTGATCGCCGAAGGGACCCTCGGCAGCCATGTCCCCGGGGTGGATGTGACCTTCGAGCACCAGCTCGGCGCTCGCCGGTACCTGCAAGTCGTTGCCGATGCAGTCGGCAACCTCGGTGCGACTGCCCCGCAGCAGACCGGCGAAGGCGTACTCGGACAACCCATCGGGGACTGGGGTAACGGCGGCGAGCATGGTTGCCGGGTCCGCCCCTAATGCAACGGATACGGGAAAGGGCTCATCCGGGTGTTGCAGACACCACTCCCTGAAATCCAGGGCACCGCCGCGATGGGCCAGCCAGCGCATGATGACCCGATTGGTGCCCACTACCTGCATGCGATAGATCCCTAGGTTCCGGCGTGGCTTGTCCGGCCCCCGGGTCACCACCAGCCCCCAGGTGATGAGAGGGCCCGCGTCTTCCGGCCAACAAGTCTGGATCGGTAACCGACCCAGGTCCACCTCCGCTCCTTCGTGCACCATCTCCCGGCAGGGAGGATCACCGATCCGTTTGGGCGCCATGTCGAGCACCTTCTTGAACACGGGTAGCTTCCGCCAGGCATCCTTGACCCCCTGAGGTGGGTCCGGCTCCTTCAGGAAGGCCAGCAGCTTGCCGACCTCCCGCAGGGCCTCGACGGATTCCTCTCCCATCCCCAGCGCCACCCGTTTGACGGTACCGAAGAGATTGCCCAGGAGTGGAATCTGCGACCCTTTCGGTTTCTCGAACAACAGGGCGGGCCCTCCCGCACGCAAGGTACGGTCACAGATCTCGGTGATCTCGAGGTAGGGATCGACCTCGACGGACACCCGCTTGAGCTCACCCCCTTGCTCGAGCTGGGCGATGAAATCTCTCAGGTCCTTTTTCATAATCGAACGTCCTCCCAAAGACTGGCTATGGGCACGGCGTACAGATTTTTGCCGAAGGGGACGACTGCATCTCCGTCATACAGCACCACCCCGGCCGCGAAACGCCGCCCCACCGCGTCCGCGAGCCTCCGCAGCCCCTTGAAGTCGTCCAAGGTCACCGTCGAGGCTGCCTTGACCTCGACCCCCGCCAGCTTGCCGACTGCCTCCAGCACGATGTCCACTTCGACCTTGTCCTTGTCGCGGAAGTGACTGCAGGACAAGGTTTCTTCCTGCCAGGCGGCCTGCCGCCGCAGCTCCTGGTAGATGAAGGTTTCCAGCACCTGCCCGAACAGGGCGCGGTCGTCCCATAAAGTCGAGGCGTTCAGGCCCAGCAGGGCGCATACCAGCCCGGTATCGCCCAGATGCAGCTTGGGCGTTTTGATCAGGCGTTTCAGCCGGCTGCTGTGCCAAGGCGGCAGCTCATCCAGCAGGAAGATCCGTGACAACAGCGTGATGTACTCGCGAATGGTCGGGCGGCTCACCTGAAAGGGCGCGGCCAGACTGGACACGTTCAACAGCCGTGCCGTCTGACCGGCGGCCAATGCCAGTAGGCGCGGCAGGGCATCCAGCAGGCTGATGTGGGTGAGATCGCGCACATCGCGCTGAACCAGGGTATCGGCATAATCCCTGTACCAGGCCGTTCGTCGCCGCGCCGTGGTCCGCCTCAGCGCCGCCGGAAATCCGCCCGCCGTCACGCGCTCCGCCAGCGACCGGCCCAGCCGCCTCCCGACGATACCCGCCTTGAAGCCTCCTCCAAACAATGTCGGCAGGAAACCGGTCGATCCCCCTGCCATCTCCGCCTGGGCCATCGGATGCAGGCGCAGGATCTCCATGCGGCCGGCCAGCGAATCGGCAAGCCTCGGAACGAGCAGCACATGGGCCGAGCCGGTCAGGATAAAACGTCCGGCTTTCCGCCGGGCATCCACCGCGGCCTTCAACGACGTGAACAATTCCGGGACCCGCTGCACCTCATCCAGGATCACCCGCTCCGGGAGATCGGCGACATATCCCACCGGGTCCGCCTGCGCTGCGGCCCGCTGCACGTCATCGTCAAAGCTGAGATAGGCATATCCCTCCGCATCGCCCACCTGCCGGGCCAGCGTCGTCTTGCCGCTCTGTCGCGGCCCATGAATCAGCACCACCGGCGAATCCGCCAACGCCTCCATTACCCGCGGCCGGAGGTATCTGGGGTAGAGATCGGCTTCCCGCATAGCGTCTCTTTGTAACTCCGCCGCCGTCCAATTGCAAATTTTGTACCGTCCAATCGAAAGTTTTTCACCGTCCAATTGCAAGTTTTATGCCGTCTGATAGAAAGGTTGGCTCATGGAGCCACGTGTGTGAACGCTATCCATGGATTGAGAGGCTGTCTGAAAAGGCAAACCAGCCCGTAGCCCGTAGGCTGGGTTGAGGAACGAAACCCCGCACCTAAATTTTCCGGTTATCCGCGCCAACAGCACGTTATCCCTCGCGACCAGAGGATTTAGGTGCGGGGCGAAACCCAGCACAGATAGCTAAGCACGCCGGATTACGGCGCGTTCGACCTTGCCGGTACATATCAACATCGCAGCACGCGCCTAACCCAGCCTACATCATTGATGCGGTTCGCGCGGGAAAGATGTGCACCGGCCGGCAAGCTCGGAACCACCGCGCTCACCGCATCCTACGCGGGTTTCGCGACAATTTTTTCCATCAACTCATGCGTTGTTCTTTGAAAGTCGTGACGCCCTTTCAGGGCTCGATTCTATACGCTGATGATTGATGACCCAGGGCGCTGCCCTGGGCTAATATGCTCGACCCCTTCGGGGTCATGGTAAACGAGTCGTTTCGCGACAACCTGATGGATTACGACCATCCCTGGCCTAACCCATCCTGCATTTCATGCCTTCATACATTTCTTTTCCTCTATGTTCTCTGCGTCTCTGCGGTTTATCACTCGCCAGCTTCCAGTCTACACTTCTTTATGGTTCATTGGCATGCCTCACACTCGGGATCTAGCTCGTAGGATGTGGTGAGCGCGGTATATTGTAGCAGAATTACACCGACCTTGATCGCGAACCGCATCAATGATGTGGTGAACGCCAGGGACGGACGAACTGTATCTTTTACAACGAAGAATAACTATGAGCGATGGTATCTCTTTCAATTGATGCGGTGAATGAGACGAACCACATTAATCATGGCACTCTCCGGCCTCGACCGTCTCATCCGGCTCGGTTGCCCAATCGATCGGATAGATCCCTTGCTCCACAAACGAACGAAAGCTAGAGTATTTCCAATCCGAAACCCGTTCCACCCATCCGTGCTTGACCGGATTCCAGTGGATATAATCCACATGACGTATGTAATCCCGATCGTCGCGAATCATATGCTCCCAGAATCGCCGTTGCCAGATTCCGCGCTCCCCTCGTTTCCGCCGGCTTTCGGATTTTTGATCTCCCGGACCGAGCCCACGCGAGAACCCAGCCTTTATCAACGCCCATCGGGTCGAATAATCGCTGTCACCCTGCGGCAACGTCCAAATGCAGTGTAAGTGATCCGACAATATCACGATTGCGTCGATAGCAAACGGATGATCAGTTTTGACTTTTCGAAAGACCTGTCGCAATTCATCGATGTTTTCCGTCAGCAATCGGTTGTCTTTCCTCTCCGCCAAGTTCACAGTGAAAAACCAGGTTGCGCCTGTAATCTTTAGTCTTCTGTAAGCAGTCACGTGAGCTAGGCCGTTGAATCTTATGAAAACCCCTTCATATTATCCTCGCGTAGGATGCTGGTGAGCGCGGTATGCCGTAGCAGAACGACACCAACCCTGACCGCGAACCGCATCTTTTACAACCCGGAATAACGATGGGCGATGGTATCTCCTGCAATTGATGCAGTTCGTGTAACTTGCCGCATCAATGATGCGGTTCGCGCCGGTCGTTCCGCTCCCGGCGCTCACCACATCCTACGCAGACTAAAGTGCTTTATTTGCATCAATCTCCAATCCCGACGATTTCAATTCTTTGACAAGACCATATTTCCATGCCCCTGAATCATCCACTGAAACATAGACGACACCCGAATAATCGGATGGGACTTCTATATCTCCTTTTAACAGGCCGCAAACTTTATGTCGCCCGAGCTTACCTATGAAATATCCAAATTCAAACATCACATTCTGTCTCGCGCGCGGCTTCGTGTCATTTGGGTTGGTCTTTAGTGCTCCAATATCGTCGGGGGTTAACAGAACGACCGCAAAGGCTACATCCGCATGATTCTCGAATTTTTCGATAATGGTTTTCCCGGAGTTGGCTTGTTCGTGAAGAATAATAACTTCCAGTTCCAATTTCTCCAGAAAACGAGCCACTTCGTTCTTTAGCGCATCGTCATGCCCGTGCACTACAAAGACCTTACGTGAAGACCCGACTAGCGGGGGACTAGATGCTGTCTCCTCGGTTGTTCGCTCATCGCTTTCCCAGTAATCGGAAATTTCGTCAATCATGGATTGCAAAATGGCATCCGCAGATTTCAAGCCTTGCAAATAGGCATCATCCCACTCACTTTCTGGTGTACCTGACAAGAAAGCGTATAGGCTGTACCGAATTTTCCGGAAATCCTCCAAGTGTCTGGTGTCGGAGCCAAAAATGTTACTTAAGGGCACCTTGAAAAATACAGTTTTCGCAAATTCGGGGCTTGAATAATCAATGGGTTAGAGTCGGCTGGGTGGCGAAAATACCTATTTTTCAAGGTGCCCTTAATGCAATTTCAACGTTACGCTTCCACCTCTTAAATGCTGGATCCTCCGGGCGTTTCTTTCTCCCAAGCGATGGTATTTCACCCTTCAAAGATGAAAGTTTGTCAATAGCTTGAGCTTTACCAAGTTTCGATTGCACGACTGATCCCCTCGATTTCAAAGGGACAAGCTGAAAACGAATCGCCCCGCAACAACCTGTTGGGTTACAGCCATCCCTGGCCTGTCCTATATTTCATAGTTTCACACATTTCTTTTCCTCTGCGTCTCTACGGTTTATCAGTCACCAGCTCGTAGGATGTGGTGAGCGCGGTACGTCGTAGCAGAATTACGCTAACCCCGACCGCGAACCGCATCATTGATGCGGTGAGTGTGGTATGTCGCAGCAGAATTGCACTAATCCTGACCGCGAACCGCATCTTTTACAACCCGGAATAACGGTGAGCAATGGTATCTTCTGTAATTGACGCGGTTCGTGTAACTTGCCGCATCAATGATGCGGTTCGCGCCGGTCGCTCCGCTCCCGGCGCTCACCACATCCTACGATTTATGCATGTTTTCGCGGTTTAATCCAATCACCATCACTGGCAGGCTTCACAATCAGGGTCCAGGACAGAACAGGCATTGACCTCACCTGTTCCATTTCCCTTGCCGGAGGGGTAATCGCCACCCACGGCATTGAGCTGACTGGCCTTGGCGGCGTCTTCCATGGTGGATTTCTCCAGGTGGGTCGCGCCCATGGACCGCAGGTAGTAGGTGGTCTTGAGTCCCCGCACCCAGGCCAGCTTGTAGAGGTTGTCCAGCTTCTTTCCATTCGGTTCGCACAGGTAGAGGTTGAGGCTCTGGGCCTGGTCGATCCACTTTTGGCGCCGAGCGGCGGCCTCGACCAGCCAGCGGGGGTCGATCTCGAAGGCGGTGGCATAAAGCGCCTTGAGCTCTTGCGGGATGCGGTCGATGGCCTGGACGGAGCCGTCGTAGTACTTGAGGTCATTGACCATAACCGGGTCCCACAGGCCCCGTTCTTTCAGGTCGCTGACCAGGTAGGGGTTGACGACGGTGAACTCCCCGGAAAGGTTGGATTTGACGAATAGGTTCTGATAGGTGGGCTCGATGGACTGGCTGACCCCGACGATGTTGGAGATGGTCGCCGTCGGCGCGATGGCCATGCAGTTGGAATTACGCATCCCGACGGTGCGGACCCGCTCGCGTAATCCGGCCCAGTCCAGGGTGCCGGCGCGGTCTATTTGGAGGTAGCCGCCACGGCCTGCTTCGAGCAGAGCGATGGCGTCGATGGGCAGGATGCCCCGGCTCCACAGGGAGCCCTCGAAGCTGGGGTAGCGCCCGCGCTCTTCGGCGAGGTTCGTGGAGGCGCGGATGGCGTGATAGGCGACGACTTCCATGGAGAGGTCGGCGAAGCGTACCGCTTCTTCACCGGCATAGGGGATGCGCAGCTTGTAGAGGGCATCCTGAAAGCCCATGATGCCGAGTCCCACCGGGCGGTGGCGCAGGTTGGACTTCCGGGCCTGGGGCACGCTATAGTAGTTGTAGTCGATGACGTTGTCCAACATGCGCATGGCGGTGGCGACGGTCCTGGCCAGGCGGTCCGTGTCCAGCCCCCGCTCGTCCACGTGAGCGGCCAGGTTCACCGAGCCCAGGTTGCACACGGCGATCTCCTGATCGTTGGTGTGCAGGGTGATCTCGCTGCACAGGTTGGAGCTGTGCACCTGTCCTAAGTGTTGGTTGGTGTAACGCAGGTTGCAGGGGTCCTTGAAGGCGAGCCAGGGGTGGCCGGTCTCGAACAACATGCCGAGCATCTTGCGCCACAGGTCCAGGGCCTTGAGGGTCTTGGTGACCCGCAGCTCGCCGCGGGCAGCCTTCTGCTCATAGGCGCAATAGGCATCCTCGAAGGCCTGGCCGGTGAGGTCGTGCAGGTCCGGGGTCTCGTCCGGAGAAAACAGGGTCCAGGGGCCGTCTTCGGCAACCCGCTTCATGAACAGATCCGGTATCCAGTTGGCGGTGTTCATGTCGTGGGTGCGGCGGCGGTCGTCGCCGGTGTTTTTTCTCAGCTCCAGGAACTCCTCCACGTCGATGTGCCAGGTCTCCAGATAGGCACAGACGGCGCCTTTTCTCTTGCCCCCGTTGTGGACCAGGGCGACGGCGGTCATGTAGGTCGCGTCGCCTTCTACTTTGAGGTCGTGGACCTGGGGTACGGGCTGGATGGGGCTAATGGACTTGATTCTGGTGAAGATGCAGTTGCCGAGGCGGAACCAGTTGTGTTTGGTCAGCGGCGGCACGCCCACCAGGCCGGCGATTTCGGGTACCGCTGGAATGCGCAGATCGAAGGCGCGGGTAGTGCCGGTGAAGGCGACCAGGTCGCCGTCGCTACGAGTACCCATATGGGTATTGTCCCGCTCCCGATATTGAGGGTATCGCAAAAGGCACCGATCTTTGCCCTTTAATCCCCTCTCGCCCTTTGATCCCCTCTCCCCAACCCCTCTCCCGGCGGGAGAGGGGCTTTTGCGTTCCCCTCGGTGTTGCCCGGCGCAGGGGATACCGAGACGCAGGAGCTGATAGCGCAGGCCCTCGGCCAGCGTGGCGGAGGTGGAGGTGAAATAGATTTCCTTGCCGCGGGAAATTCCGCCGTCGGTTTCCAACAAGCCTTGCACCAGGGCCAGGGTCTGGTCGTGGGGCAGGTGGCTGAAGCGGCGGGCAATACGCTTGTTGCCGTTGGTATCGTAGAGGTCCTCGTAGGTAAAGGGCAGGTGGGGCCGGTCCAAACCCACCCACCGGCCCGTAGTGGCACAACGGGCCAGGCCCCGACCCATGCTCCACTTGATCTGCAGGTAGGTGTCGCCGCGCCTGTTTTCCCAGTAGTGGATACCACGGGTTTTGAGGTAGTCGCGCACGAACTGAAGGTGTCCGTTGTCGCGGCTGGGATTGCCGGAGACACCGAATTCCAAACCGCGAGTCAGGTGGCCGTCCCCGAGCAGGATGCCGTAGAAGCGGGCATCGTCCTGGCTCAACCCGGAGACGGGAACGACTTCACCGGGAATCACCTGGGCTACATAGTCGCCGCGCGCGAGCCGGCCGGCCTCGATCCAATCGGGAGTAAAACGTCCCTTCTCAATCTGTTTCAGGGTACGTGCGATAGACTGCTCCCTGGGTATACCCCTGACGGCCCATAGGGGGTGGCCGGCGGTGACCTGCAGGTCTCGGATCGCGTGCTTGACCGCAATCCGTACCATGGGGGCGTCTTGCTGTTCGTAGACGAGGTACTCTGTGACCTGCCGATAACGGCCCCGTTGACCGAGCACCAAGTCATCGGCCTTGACTTGAGCAATGGGTCGGGGGCCATCGGCGGTGAAGACGGTAGTATCCGGCGCGAGGCATTGGTTTACCGCCACCGCGGTATCGTTGGCGACCTTGAGGAAGGGCACCACGCCCTGACTCTTGCCGTTGGTGCCCTTGATGTGGGCGCCCATGCCCCGCACCCGGGTCCAGTCGTTGCCGAGCCCGCCGGCGAACTTGGACAGCAGGGCGTTGTCCTTGATGGCGCTGTAGATGCCGTCCAGGTCGTCCGGGACGGTGGTCAGATAGCAGGAGCTCAGCTGAGGTCTCGGGGTGCCGGAGTTGAACAGGGTCGGGGTCGAGCCCATGAAGTCGAAGGAGGACAGGAGCCAGTAGAACTCGATGGCCCGTTCCTCACGGTCGAGCTCGTTCATGGCGAGCCCCATGGCAACGCGCATGAAGAAGGCCTGGGGCAGCTCGAAGCGCACCCCCTGCGTGCTGTGGATGAAGTAGCGGTCGTAGAGGGTCTGCAGGCCAAGATAGGTGAAGGCGAGGTCACGCTCGGGCTCGAGGGCGGCGCCCAGGCGTTGCAGGTCGTACTGGGCCAGACGGCGGTCCAGGAGCTCCAGGTCTGTCGCCTGCTTGATATAGGCAGCGAAATAGTCGCCGTAACGCTCCGCCAGGTCGGCCTGGGTCTCGACCCCCACGGCCATCCCCAAAAAACCCAGGGCCTCCCGGCGCAGGGTATCAAGCAGCAGGCGGGCGGCGACCAGGCCGTATTCCGGGTCCTGCTCGATCAGGGCGCGGGCACTCATGACCAGGGCTTGGCTCACGTCCGCTTCCTTGACGCCGTCGAACAGGTTACGGCAGGTGTCGTCCAGGATAGTCTGACCGTCGACCGCCTCCAGATCCCGGCAAGCCTCCGCCATCAGCCGCCGCAGGCGGGCAATATCCAACGGGCGGGTGCTGCCGTCGGCACAGGAGACGCTGATCCGGTGTGTCTCCTTGGGTGCGGCGGTGGCCTTCTCGGCCCGTTCTCGGGCGCGCTGCTCCCGATACAGCACATAGGCGCGGGCCACCTTGTGCTCGCCGGCCCGCATCAGGACCAGCTCCACCTGGTCCTGGATGTCCTCGATGTGGACGGTGCCGCCGCCGGGCAGGCGGCGCGTGAGGGCGCCCACCACCTGATCCGTAAGGGTTTTTACGGTGTCGTGGATGCGGCTGGAGGCGGCCGCGTTGGAGCCCTCGACAGCTAAAAAAGCCTTGGTCATGGCCACCATGATCTTGTTGGGATCGAAGTGGGTAACCTCGGCGTTGCGGCGGATGACCTGCACCTGTCCGGGAGCATGGGCAGCGAGCTCGGCCCGGCTATCCCGCGGCTCGCGCGCGGACGACGGTATAACGGGGTCCGACGGAACGACGGATGGCGTTTTATCAGGGGCCACGTTTCTGCCTCGGGTTCGGAGTCTTCAAGGAAAGCTGTGAGAAAATTCACATGCCGGTGACCGGATTCCACCGTTCCCCGGCGGAATGCCGGCTCGACTCGATGACATTCTACGGTCCTACATCCAACAGGACGCGGTAGGCGGCTCGTTTGTGCTCCGATTGCCTGCGGTAGGCACACAAGAGAGCGGATTCCTGGTGGGAAAGCCTGACGGAGTCCTGGCCACCCAGGCGCTCGGCGATCCGGTGCAGCTCCGCCGCTTCCGCCCGGCGACCGTGAGGCAGGAAGGTTTGCCGTAGCTCGTAGGGACCCAGCTTGCCCGCCTTCAGCCGTTCCAGCGCCGGCTCATCGACCGTGGTGAGATACAGGCGATCCGTTGCGAGCTCCTGCATCATCGCAGGTCCTACCTCGGCCACCAGGATGGTAGCCGTATATCGGGTTACGGCGTTGCGGGCGATGGACCGCTGCTCGGGGCGGGTAAGCACCAGGGCCGGTATTCGCGTGAGTTCCGGCGTGGTCAGTAGATGATACTGCTCATCTCCATTTTGCTTCCGAAGCAGGGCTACTCCGTCCTGGTCCGTGAGGTGTTGTACGCAGAAGGGTGCGGCATCCCCCGTCAGCAGCCAATCGATAGAGACCCCCTCCGCCCGATGAATGATCTCCAGGGCATCCGCCGTCGGTACCTGGCCCAGAAACATCCGGGTGACGCGTGTGCTTCGGATGCCCAGGGCATGCCCCCATGGGTGTTTTTTCCGTCCACCCAAAATAAAATTTAGGGTCTAGATAACTTTAGCCACTGCGAGAGCATGCTAAGGTTATGTTATGCAAGGGAAAAACAGGTATTTCAGGCGTTCACACCTTTCGGAAGCCAAATTCAGAGTGATTATCCGCTCTTTTG
>Ga0209367_1011347_pt1 | contig 11826 bp, 6 predicted proteins | sample WorMetLIZISLAND2_FD_187412 | JGI IMG/M metagenome (GOLD analysis project Ga0209367, IMG submission 187412) | Marine gutless worms symbiont microbial communities from Max Planck institute for Marine Microbiology, Germany - Olavius geniculatus... ... | reverse complement strand
TAAAGTCAGCTTGTAAGGACGCCATATGCATAGCCCCATCTAAGGTTACCCAAATGATTTTTGCTGTTTTAGAGGACTGATATCATCACATCGTCCTTACACACAGTTGTAAACTGGTAAGTTTTTTACATATATTTAATTAAGTAGTCAAGCAGTCATCTCGACAGGTCGTTGGTCACGAGGACGCATAATGCTGGGACATACAAGAAATTTGAGCTAATGCTCACGAGACGCGCGAAAGCCTATAGCAGATCCAATTCAGTAGTTTAGCTGAAAATTTAGGTGTTCACGCTAAGTTAATATACAAATACTAAATTCTCTGTCTGGATCGCATAATGATAGTTATGTGGCGCCACCTTGTAAATGATATAGATTTGTGTCGCAGCGCAAAATCGCCAAGAAATCCATAAAACCCCTATTTTGGCGTTCAAGGTCATTCAAGATCATTGAATTTGGCGCCAATCGAGAGCCAGTGTACGACTTCTTATTAGTGATTAATAGTAACCTAGGCCCTATCTCGCACCGTTACTGAGATACAGCGACTTATTGGCCAAAAATCGCAAATTTTGCCCACCCCCTCTCATTTAGCGCCCTCGTTCGGGGTGACACCCTTCGAATTTATGGAAAAGCTTTACGGTTCCTGAAACTAGAGTCTTACAGGCAGCCGACGATAAAGATTTGGTGATCCTATCTTGCACCGTTTTTGACTTATCCACCCGTGTGACGGACAGTCGGACGGACAAACAGACAGACAGAATTGCGATGGCTAAAACGCGCTGAAAGCAGTACCTGCTTTCGCGCGTAAAAATAGAAATCTGGTGTAGAGCTTTACGAAAGACCTCCCACAATGCAGGTGCAGTCAGTCACAATAAGCGATGCATTATTCCTTAATAACCTGTGGAAAGCAATATGATGTAAGCCCCTATAGGCCTACATCGTAATGACTGCATCGACTGCGTGAATAACTCACTGGTTGACTTGTGAGATATACAACCATAGCTCACAGTTGATCTCTACAGATTTTAGCGGTAATTCGATATTGATTCTTTCCATTATTTTACCCCATTTTCCCCCATGTAATACAATTTCAATGATATGGGAACGGTATACCAGTCTATAGTAAAACTTTTCATTCATCAGTCGAGTATAAACGCCGAAATACGCTTTAAATATGTAGTGCGGCAGTTCTAATAGACCTTAGTACGGGTCTTATCCATCGGTCAGTCAGTCTGTCTGTCTGTTCGTCTGTATGCCTGACCTGTAGGCCCCATAGTGTTCTGTACGTGTTCTTTAGTTGAAAGCTAAAACGCGCAACAAAATTGGCGTAAAACTATGAACGTTTCCCGTAGGCGGCGGCCATTTTTCAGTTCAGAATGTTGAAGAACAGAGTTAGAATTGGGTTTATTACTAGGCACACAGCCGCAGAGTGATAAGACTAATAATGCCGCCACGTAAAATTCAACGTTACCAGTAGACTTTTCTCGAAAAGTTATATCCACTGCGTTGATGAAAGATTAAGGAACGTATGTTTCAAGTTCTTTTAGTTTAAGCCCAAATTCCATTACGCCGATTTTCACCGAAACTTTTCCATAAAAAGAGCCCATCGGTGAAAATCTGCATCTCGACATGTCGAGATGGTTGCAAACTTGCGACACAGTCCGTGACAAGTCTGCAACAAACCCGTTTGTATCGTTATAATGGAATTTATTCCCTGACAGCACACGAAAAAAGTCGACGAACAAGTCCGCTACGAAGTCAGCGGACTTTGTCGTAAAGTCGACGTAATGGAATTTGGGCTTTACTGAAGTATATCAATGCAGTGCAAAAACCTGTACGGCGCGACGTCCTTTGTCAGGACTGGTGGAACCGCGCCGACTTCCGTTTCCAGCCGAAGAGGACGAAACGCTGCGTCTGAACGTGAAACTTCGACTGTAGCGAAACCGGAAGCGACCCGCGGACGGAGACCCCGGCGAAGATGGCTGGATGTCGTCATCAGGCCGTAGCCCGACGTCGCCGCTGCTGGTGAACGAAGGACTCGAAGTTCTACGTTCCCAGGCCGCACCCCCGCCGCTCACCGCAAGGTATCGACCGGATATAATAACGGCCGGATCTCCTCCTCCGCCCGCTGAGCCGTCTGCGGTGCCCGGGGATAAGCGCTGTTTCTGAGGGGACAATTCGAAGCCGCTCGTCTGCTCGGATTTGTCGCTTGCCGACGTTTTGTTGACTGTGCCATAGCGAATGGTGTTGTCTTCGGGACCCAGCGTACAGGACGAAGCTGTTCCAGCACTGTGCTGGCGGCGCAGCGAACATCGTTCGGAAGCAGCTAGCGGCGGTGCTAAGCTGTAAGATCTGCCGGTAGCGTCGTGGGCGGCCGCGGTGACGTCACTACCGACGGCACGGGCACTGCATGCTCGTCGTACTGAACCGCCTGTTCCTCCACCTAGCATCCGCCAAACTACCACACATCATTTTGTCCAAAGCCGCGTACAGAGCGACGTAAGTGAACTGAACTGAACTGAACTGACACGGTTTAGTTTCTCACGAACTGACCAATGGATAAGCAGGGCGAACCTATTGGTCATTGATTGACGCGTACCTGAGTAGTCATGCATTACTGCTTGCCCAATGGCGAGTTCGTCAAAAACTAAATCCTGTCAGTAGCCGAGTTCAGATCAGTTTTATCGCTCTGTGTGCGTCTTTGCTGCAAAGTATGTGTCAAATTCCATTGACATAGACGGTAATAATTGTGCAAACAATTTTTCGACTTCGTAGGTTTTCTGCTCAGACTTAATAATGCGAAAGATTCCATAACGATAATTCAACACGTACAGGTGCAATATAATGACTCCCATATAATAATGAGTCCCCAGTCATTAATATATGTATAATGTGCACTCCCTCAGTCATTATTTATACCTATTCAGCTATGAACATGTGCTGAATAAACGCGAACATATACTGAATAAGCAGCAACAACGATTTATAAAAAATAAACTTTTATTGGTCACACGAGGAGTAATTAATATAGGCCCCTACTAAGGGAGTGTAAATTATACATATAATAATGACGGAAAAGTTATTTTTAAGGAGATTCATTATTATACATTATACTGGTAATACGTTTTTAACCACTGTAATATTCTCTATAACTCCGCCATATTTCTACGTCTCCATCCAATAACAGCTGGGCGCTTTAACTTAACGTAAGGCACTGTCGGCATATTTTTATTTTCTTCCAAAAATGTTTTTTTTAAATACACAATTTATAATAAAAAAATTCTCATTTAGAGAAATTAAAGACAAAATTACAAATTTTAGCTTACATAATTCTCCTTGTGGGCATTCTTTTTAACCGTGACGCCGCTGGTAAAGCAACCCGTAAACAGTTAGTTTATGATACTTGATCGTTAATTTTTGCTGACTATTAAAATGTTTAATAATCACCAGCTTTAGTTTCTGTAATAATCATTATTGTTACGTTGGTTATGCTGCAGCGTGTTGTCAACCAAGAAAGTTGTTGGAAACGGAAGCCGTGCATTTAGACATGCCGATCCATCGGTATTACTTGGTACGCTCTGCTAAACACTCTCAAATGCCGTTCACAGCGCTTACCTACTTTCAGACGTTATCTAAAACATTTTACTTCTCGTTTCAACATACTAGCATATCGAGCTCTTTCAAAATTGTTATAATTAACGCGGTATACAAATTACTTACTTACTTTAGTTACTTACTTAGACGTAGGCTGGCTAGTGGTTATACAGACCGCCAGCTGTTGAACGGTATCGCGAAGCACAGTTAGTGACGGTCATTCGACGCTGTTCTTGACGCTCGTGTCGTTGTCAGCATCAGTATCAGCACCACCTGAAGAGAGACGACACCGTGTCATTGTCCCACTGTGTTGCTGAGTTATTCGACGCTGTTCTCTCAGTTGCTGTTGCAAAGCCCGCACCGTCAACGCGTACATGACTGTCATGATCGCTAGAGGAAGGTAGAACTTGTACTGTAGACAGAGGCGTGTCTTAAGCTAGGTGTATATGCAGTGCAAGTGTGGATCTCGCTAGTAAAAGGTGAAACTTGCAGTGAAGACACGGGGATGTAGAGCCATAAGGTGTATTATCCTTCCGGATGTAAATCACACCTCTGGTCAAGATGCCTAGGGCAGAGATAGAAGTAGAGTGTAGACAACGATGTGTGTAGAGCCATGATATGTAAGGAGTGCTACAAGGAGTATAGGCTGCATCTCACTGATCATAACGGCTGAAAAAAAGTATAATTTGCAATGTAGACACGGGGGTGTAGAGCCACGAGGTGTGTATCGGCCATCCGGGTGTAGTGTTGACATACTACTGGTCATGATCGCTAGAGGCAGGTAGAATGATGTCACGGTAGCAGAGATAACGAATGTCGGCGTTTCCGGTCCGCAACCTTTGTACTGCATCCGCCCACAGTCACGCAAAGACACATTTGGCACGCAGAGCAATAATGCTAATATCAGCCTATAAACTGTTGAGCGTCTGAGAACACAGAGGCGCTTTCTCGCTAACACTCCGTTTATACGATCGAGCAAACATCGAGCAAACGTCGAGCAAATGTATTCGAAATACACGTGCTAATTGCTCGACGTCTGCTCGACGTCTGCTCGATGTTTGCTAGCATTCATCCAGCTAGATCGACGAGCTATGGTAATTAGCATGCTAATTAGGAGGGCGGGCGCGTTGTAATTGGAAGTAATTATAACACGTCCTCAGCCGTGGGCTAAGCCTAGGCCTACATTTGAGCCAGGGGCGGTGTTCCATCAGGCCTGCTTGATGTTTGCTTGATGTTTGCTCGACGTTTGCTCAATCGTGTAAACGGGTATAACGTTGCGTGCATGCAGCAATGAATGAACAATTTAGCTCTGCTTAAAAGTCGTCAAGGGGCCAGACAACGGGAAATCATATCTTGCGCACGTTTGTTGCGCAGGGCAATAAAATTATCGTTATTGTTGTCACAGGCAGAGATTTCCAGACGATGTGTGCAGCAACAAAGAACGCGCGAGTCACCAGTAAAGTTCTTATTCACGATAGGCTCAGTGGAGGTGTGTCAGTATATCACAGGCTGCGCGGTAGCGCCAGTCCTGTTGTAAGGGTGACCAGCCATTTCAATAGGAAACTCCAAAATTTGACCCCTCGTTTTTCCCAAACCCCTTAATTTGTTCACACCAAAATTGGCACAGGTGATTACGTCCAGCATATCTTTTGATGTGCAAAATTTGGTGAAAATCCGTTTACGGGGGGTTTCCCCACGAATAGGTGAAATATAACGCTTGCGTGACTTTTTGTGCCTTTCCTTTCCTTTTCTTCCCTTTTTTTCTTGCCGTTCTCTACAGTTAAAACGACTGAACTGATTTTAACGCACGATGGCTCATATGACGCGGTTTCGCGCAAGGAAGTGCCTTTTGAGGGTTACAAAATTTACGTTCAACATTTTCACCTATTTTTGCACAAAAATATGAAAAATTACAATGGCGCCTATGGGGAAAATTAGACAATGATTTAAACTGTCATAACTCCGGCTATGTATAAGATAAAGTCGTAATTGTTGGTTATGGGGTATGGTTTTCGGGGTCGGCCAATTTAACAGTATCATTTGAATTTTTTCCCTGCCAACCCCCGTTGTCATGGCAACGAATTTTTGGACAAAATTGGCTATAACTCGGTCCCCGTAAAAGATAATTGCACGCTGTTTGCACCTACCCTCGTGATTTCGGAACCGGGCTATGTGATGTTGTCATTTAATTTTTTCTCCTGGCGACCCCTGTTGCCATGGCAACGAATTTTGGTACAAAATTTACTATAACTCGGTCTGTGTAAGAGACATCTGCAAGATTTTTGCATCTATAGTGAGGTTTTCGGGGATGGGCCATCGAATGCTGGCACGCGAATTTTTCCCCGAGCGACCCTCGTTGCTATGGCATCAAAATTTGAGACATAATGGGTTAGAACTCAGCTTACGTAAGAGATATATCGAAGATCTTTGCATCAGATGGAGTGTTTTCAAGCTCGGTTTATTTTGGTATGGGCAGTGCGCAATTCAAAAGCGCACATATGCACCCCCGCAAAAATCATACGTTAAGTATACGAAAAATCTTTATCATCTAGCAACAAAAAAACATTTCTACATTTTTTAACATTGCTATAATTAACTAATGCAGATTACTTCCAACGGAAATAAAAACTGCAAATATCTATGTAAAAAACTGTTCAGTTTATATACAGTGTAAGGGTGACATCGTGGTTAGATGTTAGAAGAACTTTGCTGACTGTGTAATGGTAAAGTTTGAATTTTTAAATTGTGATTTGTGCTGTTTTATATCTACAACCACGATGTCACACTTACACTGTATATAAACTGAACAGTTTTTTTTTTACATAAATCTAAGTAATGACTAAGCAAGAAATGCCGATTTTTATTGATTAGCTTTAAACGCATACAAATCCTAATTCCAATTAACTGGCATTTCGAAAAACGAATCCCAAATAATTTTAAAAAGTGCCAATCACTCTCGTCGCTGCCTAGTTGTAGGATCAAATAGATTGGCGCAATAAAGCGTAACTAAAATTCTTCTTAAAACCTTGACTTTGACCTTGAATGTTAAAAATGGCTGACTGTGTTTTAAAAAGGCAATAATTAGCAGTTTATTTCTACTGGCGCGTCTACCGTACAATTATTGTATAATATGCCTACGTACTCATGAACTACGAGATGCGGTCATAATGTTGTGTTACTACAGTTTAATTTTTGCTATTTTTATAACTTTGTTTTAACAGTTGTCTGTTTAGTTTAGTTTAGTTTATGTTTTGTGCTAGTTTTTTTGCATATTTCCGGGCGAGTTATCTAGTGTTTCCTTACGCAGTGTTGATGCACGTTTGTTGCGTTTCAATAATACCCCGTTTACACGATCAAGCAAACATCGAGCAAACATCGAGTAAATATGAAGCATGCATAAAGCATAGCCTACACGAAGCAAACATCAAGCAATCATCGAGCTGGCTCGTCTAGCTAACAAGAGCCAGCTCGTCGAGCCAGCTTTATCGTGTAAACAGAGTATAAATGGGGTATAAATCAGTCATGCATTCATTTGTACCACGATGGCGTCGAGATGTTGATCCCACATCGAGAGGACGAACAGCGGTCCGGCAATGCAGAAAGACACGATCCAGACCAGCGCGATCTTCATGATGGTGTGCTTCTTCTTCTTAGCGTGTCCGTAGCGCAGCGGGTAAGTCAGCGACAAGTACCGGTCCACGGAGATCATGCACAAGTGACAGATGGTCGACGACGTGAACAGAACGTCCAGGCTGTACCAGCCGACACAGATCAGCTTTGGCACCGGCATATCTGCACCAGTATTCAACAAAAGAATAGAAATTATGTATATTTCACAAGGTAATGTAGCGGCGCAGCTAAGATGTGGCGGGATATTTAGTGCAATAATCAGGTTATTGCTAATTCGTTTACAGAATGCACCGGTGAGCAAAGTTTTTTTCGTCCCGCCATTATGTGGCAATTCGCAATAACGTGGGATATTATTTTGTAGCTGACAGACGTTATTAAAACACCGTTTTCTATTTGTCTTGCATTTTATGTATATGATCTGTCTGTCTGTTTGTCTGTCTGTCTCTGTGTGTCTGCTACCGCAGTATTTTGGTGAATATAGGAGACAGCTAGTAGCAGAGGAATCAGCAAACAGATTTTATTCCGAATTTTAGCACACAGTACGACTTTATCGAACAGTGTTTCAGAAGCGAATGAGTCAATCAACTGTCAAAAAGCCTCGTAGCCCAGAAGTGACGTCAAGAGGGGTAGATTTCTCGGAGCTTACTGAACCCAGGTCACTGCGATTTCCTGGCTACAGGCTGTAGCCCCAAAATGTAAACACGTCATTAGGCTTCACCTCCAACCCATACAAGTCTCTGAAAAAGCCTTCTAAGGAGCTACGACAATATCGTTCGTAGCCTTAGCCTATTGCTACTTAATATTTAATTCCTCCCCCAGGCTACTGCCCAGGAACAAGACTTAGCTGTCGCCTTCACCTTAGCAAAGCCAGACAGCTATGGAAAACCCAATGTTTACATTTTTTATAAGTAACTGGCGTCCTACCAGCCAGGACGCCACGCTACATAACACTTTCAGTACTAAATAACCTTTGAGACTCTTTTCCCCATATTGACAGTCCAATTAGCTATGCATTAAATTATCTTTTCTCCAAATAATGGTTGATATATATTTTGCACGAGCACAGACAAATAGCCGTTATCATCAAATATCTGGCGGTTGTACAGTAAGCAGTAAACCTAAGCGCCGAAAAGTTATCGTTAAGGGGTGCCTCCATGTGTGACAAAACATCGCTTGCGACAACAACAGTGCAAGGCGAGGCTACCTACAGCGTAGCCGTGAATCAGCTCGGGTTTGGAAGCGCCGTCGCGCGAGACGCCACAGACGCCAATGGTGACGTCTCGTGTGCGATGGCGCTGCCGAACTCGAGTTGATCGGCACAGCTGCAGTCTGTACGTAGCCCAGTCCTGTTTTTGTCGCATGCGTTGTTTTGTCTCACATGTGAACAGTCTTTTAGCTCTGGAGAAACGAATACACGTCGAAGACGGTACAACCGAAGCCGACGGGGCCCGAGTATATATATAGTGCATGTTATTGGATAGAAGAATTACTGCTAGCCGTAGCCAAGCCGGCGAAGACAGAACGGCTATAAATATGCTGTCATAATGTCGCCGTGATCGTCGTGCTAAGCATTATTGCACGCGGCTAGAAATTGGCGAAAATGCACGCAAATGATGGATGAAGAGGTCAGATAATTATGCGGACGCTGCTTACGGCCGCTCGCGTTCCGCGGCTGTCACGAACAGCGGTGCTGTAAAAAATACAAGCGTAGTAGGCCTAGTGGAAAGGCGCGGAACGCCCCCACATTTTTCCAGAAAGGAAACGGGTTCTCCACGCTACAATTTTGCTATAACCCATGTAAAAAAAACTAACGCTGTGATGGCACAATAATGTTTTAAATATTTTCAATGTACGTCTACGAATTTGTTGTCGTCATCTGTATAATTATTTGCAATATTATTTTTCAATCGTTTTTGCAGCTGAAAATTTACAATAAGTTTTTATGCTTAAAAATAAATTTGCGGCTGTATTTTTCGTACAAATTACAATTCTAAAACAAAGCAAGCAACATAATCCTTTTCCTCTGAATTGCAGAAGTTTTCCACTTTTTAGGACAACACGCCCATAAAAAAGACTGCAGAATGATGGACAGAACCATAAGAGATTATGCTGCAGCTGCTGCATACATTCATATCTAGCATATAAATCACGTCGCTGGAGAATAAGCCGTAGAAAAAATCAGATGTCATCTAATTCATGTACGCATCAGCTCGTTCGTCTACCATACGTCTCACGGTGGCCGAAAGTTTGAATTTTGTTTGAGCAACAGTTTAGAAGAACGTTTAGTCGTAAAGCCGATACATAAATTACGGCCAAATGTGTACTGAAAACCATTCATTTCTGCTGAAAACTGAAACACTTTATGTCGGTGTGGCACGAAAAAACACTGCTATCTGTACACGGTGCGTCAATAGGTCAATCGCCCCCTCCACCTTAGTCAAAAATTTATTTATCCGAAAATGCGGCAGATGTTTTCAGTCGCCAAAGTCACAATCTATGCAGAGGAAGATTCATGCTACATATTGGCAATTTTTCTTACAGCATTTGGTTTTGTTCAAAAATTACAACTTTAAACTATTTTTTAAAAGTGCGATTCTGCCCGCTATGTATGGACGTTTTATTGACAAGTTGTTCAGTATTGCGTGGAACGGTCTAGGTCTCGGGTACAACGGCAATACGATGTCCCTGAAGGCGTGACGACTGAGACATAGATCAGCACGGCAGACTATAAGGTGGGCTAAAAACTGACATTTTCCGGTATTTCTTGCCTTTTTTCCGGGACGCATTATAATTATGCTTAAGCCTACTCACACATCATTTCGATAATAGGGTGTTCACACAATCGAGCAAACATCGAGCAGCTAGCTGGACGTTCTATGGTAATTAGCATGCTAATTAGGAGAGCGGGCGGGTTGTAATTGGATGGCCTATATAACACGTGAGCTGTGGGCTAAGAGCCTAAGGCTAGGTCTACATTTGAGCCAGGGGCAAAGTTTCAATGGGCCTGCTTGAGCCAGCTCGATGTTTGCTCGATGTTTGGTCGACGTTTGCTTGACGTTTGCTGCTATACAGGGTGGGCCAAAAAACCCGGACCTGTTTGAGCGTTGATAACTCAGCGACTGTTATTCGTAGAAAGGCGTGTGATAACTGCATATTTTACCACACGACAAAAACGTCAAATAGTTGAGTTCCCACTGATATCCCACATGTTCAGTTAATATGGCTGGAAAAAACTAGTTTCTTTCGGAAAGTGTTTGAGGTTTTTAAATTTTTGAGGTTGCGGTGTACAAAAACGGGATATAAAAGCACCGAAAAAACATTCTATGTATCATTTTTATGCGCGACAGCAGAGTGTTTTGCGCGTCATAGGCGTCTGTCTGTCTGTCAAACTGCTGCATTGTATCAAAACGATGCAAGCTAAGATTGTAAAATTTTTACTGTGGGCTGCGGGCCCCCCAAGGACTGTAGTTTCTTGTGACAAAATTTAGTGCCGTTGGATGAAGGGTTCCCTTCAAACGAGGGCGTCAAAGAGGGCACCCCTCAAACGTCATTTAGCCGTTATTGACTCGTCTAGTGTGAAAACGGTTACAGATAGATAGAGACAAGTTGCTTATCATAACAAGCACTCGTCACGGTTTTTTTTTTAGTTTTAGCAACATCAATGACCTTGAACGGCCTTGAACCCAAAAAGAGGAGTTTTTGTCAGAATTTTCGCAATTTTTGGCTGCAACGCACATTTCCAGAGTGTATTGCGACAAATTGGCTGGAGATAGACCAATAGAACCTGTTTTGAAATTTTTAGCATCAAACGTAAATTGTAGCAGTCCAAGTCTCGACCTCTTAGGTTCAAGGAGGCTTGCGCACGCCAGCGTCAAAGAAGGTTACCTTTTTATAAAGCTTATTTTATCTATATAGGCTCGTCTAAGGTGAAAACAGTTGCAGATATGCATAGACATGTTGCTTAGCATAACAAGCACTAATGACAAGCTTTAACGTTTTATCAACATAGATGATCTTGAATGACCTTAACCCCCCAAATAGGGTGTTTTAGTGTTCTTGTTTGCGATTTTTGGTTGCGGCGCACACTTTAAAGATAAATTTCGACGAAATGGCTGAAGACAGACCACGACAATGTGCGAACAGGAACTGCTAAAGGTATCGCGCGTCTCATGAGCTTTGCTCAAATTATTTGTTCATAATATTACGCCGTTCTTTGTTGAGTGAAACGGATGTTGTTCCGTGAGAAATCTTGTTCGTGTTTTTATGCTTTTTAAAGCTTTCTAATGTTTACTTACTTACTTACTAATGCTACTGCGAAATTCAAAACTGTGTGCAATAGATGGAAATGACATGCCGAATGTCAACAGTGGAAGCAGGAAAAGATACTTAGATGTAGTGTGCCGGTTAAATGTCACGGTCAGTGCATTAGTGACCAGATTATACTCAATATACTGCAGGCATAGATTTTTATTTTTTTATTTTTTATTTTAATATGTAATAACATTTGCGACAAACGCGCAAGAACAGTAACATAGGAAAACAGTAAAGAAAAACTACAAACATTACTAAGATAAACAAAAGGAACACAGAAAATATATGCTAAAC
>Ga0209367_1011346_pt1 | contig 11826 bp, 7 predicted proteins | sample WorMetLIZISLAND2_FD_187412 | JGI IMG/M metagenome (GOLD analysis project Ga0209367, IMG submission 187412) | Marine gutless worms symbiont microbial communities from Max Planck institute for Marine Microbiology, Germany - Olavius geniculatus... ... | reverse complement strand
GTGTTAATCGGTAATGCTCGGATTAACTTTGGTGTTAGCTGCCGTTTCCGATTATCTTTCTTCTTATCTGGTAGATAATCGGAAATGTTGGTTCTTAGAAGAAAGATAACACCAAATTCTTACTTCAGTTTATGTTTCTGATTATCTTGGTATTTATTCTAAGAGAAAGTGTCGACCGAAGCGATAATCCTACTTCTCGAGGAAACATGAACTCAGGTATTGACGTCTTCAGCTTAACTCTTAAAACGCCTTGAAGTCCGTTAACTCACGAGCGCAAGCCGGCACGTCACACACGAATGCAAGGTCAACCCATGTAGCTTAGGCCCAATCTACAAACGATTCCTGATGCGGCACAAAGACCGAGTCGCTTGCTCAGGTCATTAAGAAGGCCTACTGCTATATTTCACCTGACAGAGTACTGTAAAGGCACGGTCAAAAAACAGCTAAAGAATTCAGCTAAAATAGGCCTAATCACACAACGGTTGCCACTGCAGTGACGGCCGAGATGCCGACTGCTCGGGTAATTAAAAAAGTCTTCGGTAAAAATTTACATTAGCTCCACCACCCCAGATTGCTTCAGAGGTGACTCAAATAGGTAGAATTAGTGTTGTTATGCATGTTTCGGACTAATTTAATTATGGGAAGCTGCAAATAATTACCTCTGCCAAGGAGGTAATGTTTTTGCCGGACTTTGTTTGTTTGTCTGTTTGTCTGTGTGTTAGCAAGATAACTCAAAAAGTTATGGACGGATCTTTCTGAAATTTCGAGTGTATGTCGGGAATGGCACAAACTACCAGTGGTTCAATTTTGGGGGTGATCCGGAAGGAATCCTGGATTCTGGATCACTTTGAAATTTTCGTTACCACTGCTTTCAATGGGGCATAAGGGAAACCGCTGCAAAACCGAAGATGGTGCTGCCACCTAGCAAACAACATTGCCTTGGCGGAGGTGTGCGGGCTTTGACTGCTTTCTAGTTGACTATTGAGACCCGCGAACAAAGTTCAGTTTTTGGGTGAATTCCGTCATTCTAAAAAGGGTTTTTTTTGATGGGGCTTATAAAGAAAAAAGGGGTTAGGTCTTTTGGGGGAAAAAACAAAAAAAACACGAAAAAACAGACTAATGACGCCACCTAGCAAATGAAACATGTATTTAACTCAATAAGAAAGAAATTTATAGCTGAATAAGTCGCATTAGCAACCCATAAAACTAGCTAATACAACTTAGTGACGCCAACTAGCGAATGAATATTATACCAAAAAAATTTTAAAAACTAAATAAGCTAAGTAAGCAGCAATGTAAATCATAAATGAATACAAAAACGCCCAAAAACACGAAAATCAAACTGCCACCCCTCTCGGAACAATACTGAACTGCAGATAGTGAATAAGCAGCATATAGAGAACGAAGGAAATAATATTATTGCTTATTCCCACTCAGAACCCAAAATCTATTCTCGGGTAGCAAAATGTCAGTCAATTGCAGTTTCCCAAAAATTAAACTAGTCTGAAACATGCATAACAACACTAATTCTACCTATTTCAGTCACTTCTGAAGCGACATTAAAACAAACGACAAAACGAACGCACGCTTACCTTGTTCAGCCAAAAAAGTAGTGCCGACACTGATACTGCTGCATTTTGCACAGAACGACGACACGATGCACGACAAATGCTAAAAAATCTTTTGCACAATTACACACATTACAGAAACGCAGCGTTGTCAAACTAAATGCTCCACAGTCCACGATATTCGCATTCAATGCCACAACACTCACGCCGTAACAGACAAAAAGTCATTCTATTGATGCACACCAATGTCATATATGTACACAGCCATTTAAGGTGGCACAGCTATTCTAAACAATTAACAAGTCTTGCATTGTATTGCACGAACAAAGATAATTGCCACTGCCGTGAATACTGACATTATTATCTGGCTACTGAGGACAGATTAAATGTCTAAGCTTATACATTACTTTGTGCTTATACTTTGGATTTTTGCTGTTTTACATCATCACTTATAACAACATTAAATAAATTGTTTGCTGTTTTTTTTTATATAAAATGAACAATAAGGCATATAGGTGTGGTTGTTTTGATTTGAGCTGTTTTTTGAGATTAATAATATTGTTGTAGGTCGGTACATCAGCTTGCTGATTGTAACAGTTCATCAGCTGTCGGTATGTTAATCTTTATGTTAGATCATTCCATTGTCTATCTCTAGAATTTTAAATCACATCAGCAACTAGGCTTTCCAAACCCGGGTTTCAAACCTAGTTTCTAGTTCAGATTCTGGTTTGGAAGTCACGTATTTGCATTTTCTGCAAATCTGGGGGGTGAGTGATTGGCAAACTTTTGCGGCAGCTCGTCAATCAAAAGCTGTTGCAAAATTGCCAATATTGTAGGTCTCATAGATCTAATGATGGGAGATCTTGAGACTTTCATGAAGTTGCTGATTGTCTGAGCTGGAACATTGGATGCGTCAAAAAAATTATGGAGATAATGAACTCCTGATTCCAGAATCAGGAGTGATTGGAGTGATTGTGTTTCATAATTTTTTGCCATGTGAATGGAGTGAACGACGGATATCCTATTTTTATCGGATTAGTGCAGTGTTTTCTCGACACTCAACTTCTCAACCACGTGCGTGTCCACAAGTTGCTGCCGAGTCTCCAATCTGCTTATCGAGCACAACACTCAACTGAGACGGCAGTCCTCAAAGTCCTGTCGGACATTTTGACTGCCGCTGATCGCGGTGACCTGTCGATGCTAACACTGCTCGACCTGTCTGCCGCATTCGATACTGTTGATCACCCGATCTTACTGCATCGTTTGAGTCCCAGGGCTTCAATGGTGTCGTTCACTCGTGGATCAGTTCGTACCTCGCCAACCGCACTCAGTACATCTGCTGTCCTGGATCCAGATCGACTCCACTACCGGTGTTGTGTGGAATCCCACAGGGGTCGGTCCTGGGGCCGATACTCTTTCTTCTATATACAGCGGATCTGGTACAGCTGGTGGAATCCTTTGAACTGTATCTGCACTTATATGCTGACGACACCCAGATATACGGTTTCTGTCGATCCGGGGACACCGACAGTCTACGGAAACGTGTTGCTGACTGTGTCACTGCCGTCGCTGATTGGATGCATTCCAATCGATTTCAGCTGAATGCATCCAAGACCGAAGTACTGTGGTGCACTTCAGCCCGTCGACAAAGTCAGCTACCTTCTGATCCATTGGCTGTTGGCTCTGATCTCGTGTCGCCTGTCAGTTGTGTGCGTGATCTCGGTATTTTCGTTGACGCTGACCTGACGATGGTACCCAAGTCAGTCAGACATGTTCAAAGTGTTTTGCTGCCCTTTGACGAAGCATACGTCGATCTGTGTCAAACGACGTGATGCAGTCATTCATCGTGGCGCTGGTGTTTTCCAGGCTTGACTACGGCTCTGCAACTCTTGCTGCCCTTCCAAAGCAACTCATGGATAGGCTTCAGTCTGCGCAGAACGCCGCTGCACGGCTGATCTTCAAAGCTTGTCGTCGGGACCACATTCAGCCATTACCGCGCAGATTACACTGGCATCGAATGCCAGAACGTATTTCATTCCAGCTGGCAGTGCTGGTGTATCGCTGCCTCCACGGCTCTGCACCTGGCTACCTGGCCTCAGATCTTCAGTGCGTGTCACACCTTAACGCACGTCTATGACTGCGCTCCTCGACTACATCAGCGCTGGTCGTTCCATGCACTGTGCGTTCTACCACTGGCGACCGCACCTTTCCAGCAACTGCTGCATTGGTCTGGAACAGTCTGCCAGAGTCGGTCCGGTCGTCTCCGTCGTTGCAAGTTTTCTGCAGCAGACTGAAACCGAACTTTTTGCCTGGTCTTACAGTCATGACTAACAACATCTCATTGGACTGACTACTATTACATGACTTCACTGTTTAGGCTTATTGTTACGTGTCCTTGTTGTCTTAGGACTTAACGCCACAGTAAAGTTAATTCGTCCTTCATCATCATCATCGTCATCTGTCAGACCAGTTTCGGCATTAAATTCCTACAGCCTAACATCTTTAAAGTAGTTAAAGTAACAGACTTCAAATTAGGGGTGCAGTGGATCAGCCTGGCTATCCGGTGGATTTGTGGATCCAGCTTGAATCCGCATCCATCCCCACTCTCTGTAGGATCCAGTCAGATCTGAATCTGGGCGGTGAGGTTATGTATTCAAATAATTTCACAACACTGACCATAAAATGATTCTTTAACTTTGGCAAGTGAATACCTGCATAAATCATGAAGCGGAACAGAATTCAGAGTCTGTTGATGGTTAGTCAATGTACACTGTGTCTCAAAAAACATTCCCGACATTTTTGACTGTAACTTAAAAATCAATTATCAGATTTTAATAATTTTTGGTACAAATATTCCTGACACAACTTGCCATCAAATGATTGTTCAGTTTCCCACCTCACCCAATGTATGCTTCTTCACTACCTAGGAAAAGCAGATCAAGCGAAATATGCGTTAAAAGAAACAGAAAACTGGAAAAAAACATCCTCAACATTATCGATCGTACCTTGAATAAAGATTAGCAGATTTTAATAATATTTGGCAGAAATATTTCTGACACAACTGGCTATTAAATATGTGTTTTAGTTTTCACCTCACCCAACGTCTGCTTTTGCACTACCTGGGGAAAGCAGACCAAGAATAATACGTGTTAAAATGAACGAAAAAACGTCACTAAATTCAATCTGTCCTAATTTGTGGGCCTCAACATCAGGTCTATTAAAAGGTTTGACTGTCTTGCAGCAGTGTGTGCACCAGATGAAGTTTAGGAATCTTTGTAAAGTCAGAAGTGACTGGTAGAGCCTGTATTGGTCTGGAGCAGAACATTACCAATACTGCTGTCAAGTGAATGGAAAAAGTGTCTCCTTGCGTGTGTTCGCATAGTGGGCCAACATTTCAAGCAATTTTACTGTAGGCAGTTGAAAAATGGACAACTGAATGAAATGTCAACCACAGTGTTAGAAATGTGAACAAAATGTGCTCTTACGTTTTATGTTAATTAAGCAATCATATCGCATTGGATAAAAAATGATATTACGCTGGTTGTGCTTTCCCCAGGTAGTGCAGAAACAAACTTTGGATGAGGTGGGAAACTAAATGGTTATTTGATGGCAAGTTGTGTCAGGAATATTTGTACCAAAAATTATCAAAATCTGATAATTGGTTTTCAAGTTACAGTCAAAAATGTCGGGGATGTTTTTTGAGACACAGTGTATAACTCACGCTAGCGGTGCACCAGATCCGGCCTGGATCCGATACTAGCCAAACTTTTTATTTGTAGAGATAGTGGAAAATCACGACATATGTCGTGATTGTGCCAAAATGTCCTGTTTTAGAAAAATGCCATGATTTTGCTTTTTACAAGGATTATTTTTTTTGGTTTTTAATCAGCATCAACTGACGTTTGTTGTGTGACTTTGACACAAAAATATTTACCTTGGCCTTTTGTACCAAAATCCATGTGCTTTGTTACTTTCTGACTCAATATGTGAGCATGACGTCATCATAGAAATATGTATTTTAATACTCGCAGCGAAAAAAATGTACCGAACAAGATATGTTAAAATGAACACAGAGTCTGTCCAATGCATCTTGATAGATTACAGCAAAGTCTGTATAAATTAAATCATTGAGCTTTGTAAGCCAGTGGTAAAAATTAAAAAGTTCAATTGCCGCCTTAAAGATAACGAGGTCACGATTTTGACCTTTTGGGGTCACGTGACGTCATCGGCCACGCAACCATTTGACTCACGTTGGGCCATTTTTATGGGTGGTCCATTTATGACCATGCGGCTATCTGGCACCATTATGGAGATATGGTGGACGGACGCACTGATGCTCAAATGCTATGCATTGCATTGGACAGAAAATAAAACCTTCCATTGCAGGCAATGATGGTCGTCAATGCTAGATGCTGAGTTTCGTGGACTGTATAATAGTCTTTTGGGCCTGTGATTTGATGCCTTGTCTGTGGCGTGATTTTGCCATGATTTTTGTGATTTTCACAAATGTATGCCGTGTTTTTTTGCCATTTTTGTGGTGATTTTTTACTGTCCTTATTTATCTGTAGATCCAGTCTGTATCCAGATGTAGCTGGATCTCAACATTCTACATTCGGTGTACCCCTAATTCAAAAAATTTGACACGTGTAATTATAGGGACAGCTTGGACATGACTAGGGAAGCCAACCCCGGGCCCGGGGCCCCGGACAGGCTGTCCCCGGATTTTTACCCCGGGGACGAATAGCAGATCTTCGGTCACCCCGGCACTATCTTCCTGCCTAGCAGCCAGCCGTGCTGCCTCTATTGTGAGCACTAAGCAGAGCCACTGTGACACAGCTGAAACGTGGACTGCACTGCAGTCACTCTAGCAGCAGCTGCAGCTGCTGAGACAGGTCCTGCAGTGCAGGCAATATCTGAGTTTGCTGCTTGCATCCACAGACTGCCTGCTGTTAGTAGGCCTGCTAGTGCAGAGACAGTGCCAGTGGCACCAGTGCCCAAGTAACTAAGTCCCTGCTCCCTAGCCACTACACTGACAGTCAGTTACTAACTTACTAGGGTGTGTCTATAGGCCTATTGTGCAGCAGTGCATCTGGGATTGTAACTTTGTATTAGTATTTTTCCTTTCTGGTAGGCTAGTTTATTATGTCATTATCAAAACCAGAGTTTGTTGCCTTCAAGTCTGATGGAGTATGGACTTATTTCCTTGGAGTGAAAACTAAGGACAAATTTGGGGAGAAGGCTCTGTGCCTAAAATGCAGTAAAGTATATGCTTGCACTGGCTTGACCTTTGACGAGTGGACATCCACACAGAACTTAGGCCTACGGTACAGACTATTTTTCATCAGTGACACTGAGCTCAGAGTTGCTTAAACATTTGCAGTTTTAGAAACTTGGCAGACAGGACTTTTAAAGAATTAAATTTCTAGCCTTCCATGTAGGCTAATCAGTTCTGCAGGTCAGAAGCCTGGCCTCTAGAACTGATTAGCCTACACAACAGGCAAAGCACATTAGCATACAGTTCGTCCCCGGGGATCCCCGGGGCCCCGGGGATGAACATTTTTTGTCCCCATTTCCCGGGGTTGAAATTTATGCCCGGGGTTGGCTTCCCTAGACATGACCCTTTGACCTCGTGTTTCATGTGCATGTTACAAGCGACAGTCTGTGCTTGAGATTTCTCAAAATGGGGCATTATCAGGGTACAGTAGCCCTGAAATTTTCACTTTTTTATTTCTCACTGTGTATCTGGTGTTTTTTGTTTGTGTACAGTATGTCACAAACGGTTTACAAGGAAAGGACATTTGAAACAACACAAACAAATGCATAGCAAGGACAAGCAGAAACACTGTCTCTGTACAATATGCTGCAAACGGTTTATGACGAGAGGTGGTCTGATTGTTCACAGACAAACACATACTGCAGTCAGGTATTTATGCTCTCAGTGTGAGAAAAGATTTAACAATGAGTTCCTTGAGTCGACATATGAATGTTCACACCAGTAAATACAAGTGCGCTGAATGTGGAAAGTGCTTTGGAACCAACCAAAGGTTAACAGTACACAGGCGAAGTCATTCTGGAGAGAAACCGTTTGAATGTACTGTTTGCAGCAAACGATTTACACAATTAGTACACCTTGTCTTACACAGCAGAATTCACAGTGGAGAGAAACCACACAAATGTCCAGAGTGTGACGAGGCCTTTCGACAATCTCAATCTCTTACTACTCACATGAGAGTCCACACGGGAGACAAACCGTACAAATGTTCACAGTGTGACAGAAGTTTCAGTGGCTCCAGTGCACTGTGGTCACACAAACGTCATGTACACAGCAACAGAAGACCTTATGACTGTCGTTTCTGTGGGAAGATGTTTAAATGTAATGATGCACTGAAGCATCATGTTTATACTCACACTGGTGCAAAGCCGTACTCATGTAGACACTGTTCAGACTGTTTTACGCATTACACCCAACTCAAGGTACATCTGCTGAAGTCACACAATGAAGGCACTTGGTTCACGTGTCACACTTGTCAGAAGAAATTCAGCCACTGTGGTAGCCTTAAGAAACATCTACTTCGTCATGAAAATGTGAAGCCATATTTTTGTGATGAATGTTCAATGAGTTTCGTTACTGCTGCTGAATTGAAATCTCATCAGCTGAAGCACTCAGACTATATGCAGTTTTGCTGTGGTTCATGCGGCAAATATTTTAAACACAAACAAACTGTTGTAAGACACTTTTAACAGGTGTTCTGCAAAACTGGGATATAAACCAATTTTCTAGCTGTTAGTCGTGTTTAATCTACTCTGACAAGAGAAAGACAGAGAAGAAAATATCTGTACAGTCTCATACCAATAGAGATGTCACTGGTAGAACTGTTGCAGTCAACACAAGACCTAGTACGTTGTTCACTGAAAATGCCGGACTTGAATTTGCAGGACATGAAATAGACGGACCAAGTGACCAGGCACGAAATTGACAGACATGAAATTGACGGATGTGAATTTGACGAACATGAAATTGACGGACATGAAAATATCACAAAGCGTCATATATGTGCCATATGTGTGACAACATATATGGCACTTATATGATAAATATATAACACCTATATGTGTCATATATGAATTATATATTGATCATAGCGTTATATATTTAATATATATATATGTTGGTGTCCATTTTTTACCGGACACAGTGTTCATAAAAAAGTTTCAGTTCGCCATTTTCGATCTTCGCTGAGCCGTCACACGGATTTGTACAGCACTCAAGCCATATCACTGTTCCTCTTTTTTTCACTTGTTTGTATAGTTGATTATCACGCGCGTACAGAAATCCACGGCCTTTAGCTATCGCTACGTATGACGACGAACTCTCCATGATCGCAACTGACCACAGTACTTTAATTACGTCGACCTGAACACGCTTTATATCGACTTAGATGGTCAATGGTCAATGAGCGGCCGTCTGAAATCTACTTGCCTACAGGTCATGTTCTGCATATTCAGGTCCACCAATTTCATGCTTGGACATTTCGGTAGTCCTTCATTTGCAGGTCCATCATTTTCAGCACCCCCAACATGACATCGAGATGATGTAGTGTTGATGATGCCAGTTGGGTTGATGTTGGATGGTGTTAAGCTTTCTAGTATTTTGCAGTTAAACTGGTGTTCGTACAGACTTAATACTTACTGCTGTGTAATCTACACTGTGTCCCCAAAAAAATCCGCAACATTTTTGACTCTAACTTCAAAAACCAATTATCATATTTTGATAATTTCTGGCACGAATATTCTGGACACAACTTGCCATTAAATGACCATTCAGTTTCCCATCTCATTCAGTGTTTGTTTCTGCACTACTTAGGGTAAACGCAACCAGCCAAATATCACTTTTTTATCCAATGCAATATGATTGCGTAATTAACATAAATCAATGCGTAAAAACACATTTTGTTCACATTTTTGACACTTTGGCTGACATTTCATCCAGTTATCCATTTTTCAACTGCCTGCAGTAAAATTGCTTGAAGCGTTGTCCAACTATGCAAACACAGGCAAGGAGACACTTTCTTCATTCATTGACAGCAGTATCAATAATGTTCTGCTCCAGACCAATCCAGCCTGTACCAGTCGCTTTTTGACTTCACATTGGGGAGCGCGCAGAGCGCGAGCCTATAACGGGGTCCTGTCCAGGGGCAGAGCCCCTGGTCGGAGGGTCAGGGGGGCAAAGCCCCTCTGAAGCTGAAACACTTTTTGCTTTTGAACGTTCAATGGAAGCCGCAAATTCGCCCATTTTTTTCTGAAATTTGGAAAAGCAGAAAATCACAGCGTCATATCAGATGCAATCTCACATCTTGATTTTAATCGCATATTGTATCGGTATGAAAAAAGACCATCAAACATTGTTGAATTTTGCAATTGTTGCTGGAAAACGGCAAAAAATGCACCTTTTCATATAAAGTCGCCAGTAAAAAATTTTTATGGTTGGGCCAAAGGGGGGGCATCGCATCGTGGCTCTCTCCCTAAATACACCACTGGGTGCTGTGTATTATATTTATATATTATGTGTAAAAAAAACTGCAAGCAATTCATTTAATGTTGTATAAGCACTGATGTAAAACGGCAAAAATCAAAAAGTATAAGCACGAACTAATGTATTACTTAGACATTTAATCTGTTCTCAGTAGCCAGATATAAATGTCTAAGCTAATGCGTAATGCTCGTGCTTATACTTTTTGCTTTTTGTCATTTTACATCAGTGCTTATACAACATTAAATGAATTGCTTGCAGTTTTTTATGTATAATATTTGCAATTTTATTAAAGTTTGAAAGGTCACTGAACAGTTACTTTGTACACAACAACAACAACAACTACTACTACTACTACCTCCAGCATCTTGGATTTTGTTATTTGTTTAACATAATGGCAAGCCTGTTTGTGGGATCGCATTTAGCTAAATGCCAAATTTCATGCAGATGGGTGAAAAAGCAATTATAAGTGATGAACGACATTTAAAATGGTGACCACCGCCATCTTGAATTTACTACTTTTTTTCGATTCTGGTTACATGATTTATTTATAGTAGCAACTAACCACATTGCTGCAAACTTTTATTAATCTTTTTCAGACGATCTACTTCTGGTAGCACCCGACGACATTACTGCAAAATTTTATTAATCTACGTCAATCGGCAGCTGAGTTATTGCTATTGTGCAAAAATCCAAGATGGCGGCCGCCATCTTGGATTTTATTTTTGTTCATCTTGAATTATAGTTTTCTAATGCTGGATCACCCAGGAAGTCCATTTGTGCACCTGAAATTCCCCTTCGAATTTTATGTTGATTGAGTCCGTACTTTTCGAGATATCGCGATTCGAAATTTTTTTAAAAACTCGACTACATGAGTAAAATAACAAAAAGCCCAGCTGTCGCTAGTACAGCCGACCGTACTGGTGGTCAATAATCTTCAAGGTCATCCAAGGTCAATGATTTTTATTTCGTCTGAAAGGGTGCACGTGTATGCCATTTCCTATAAGTGATTAATAGCAACCTTAGCCTAGGGTTTCCGAGATATGGCCCATTTTCCATTGAAAAACGCACATTTTTTTACCCCACGCCATTTAACCCCCAATGTAAAAATGTTTCCCTTGCACTAGATGGCTGAAAGCTTGCGTGCTCAAGTTTCACACGCATGGCTAATTATTCGTGCAACAAGTTTTCCTCTACGACCTTAAACTTAGCCACAACACATCGGATACAGACTCACAGACGGACAGACAGACGAACGCGTCGGTAGGTACCAATAGCTCGACCATTACTCAAGTACGGTCGGCTAAAAACAGACAACGGTCACATGAATTCAGCAATTCAGTTTGTTCTAACCACGTAGACTAGACTGTAACTGGATTTCGTACCACAGACTATTCGTACCATCACTGTCATTCGTTGCCTACCATTTTCTTCACCTGTGATGACTCATTAGCGACCATGCAGAAAGCGCCCAAAATTAAACTGCTGTTGTTTGAAGGAACAAGAAATTACACTGAAATTGTAGCACTACGTCAATTTTTCAGTTAGCAAACTACTAAATGTGATATTAAGCTTACATCAATATGTGGTCAAACTAGGAATTCAAACTTTTTAATAAAATCATTCAAGTTATATAACGCTGGACTCTGGAAAGCAACCAGGCTGAGGAAATCTCCATTCCCAAGCTTCTGCATACTACCAGTAAGCTCTTCAAGAGTATGGTACGAA
>Ga0209367_1011345_pt1 | contig 11827 bp, 7 predicted proteins | sample WorMetLIZISLAND2_FD_187412 | JGI IMG/M metagenome (GOLD analysis project Ga0209367, IMG submission 187412) | Marine gutless worms symbiont microbial communities from Max Planck institute for Marine Microbiology, Germany - Olavius geniculatus... ... | reverse complement strand
TTTATCTGTTATTACGAATATTCGACCAATATATAACGGAAAACTCCGTGATACTTTTACATATAAAAGTGGAACAGAGTTAATTCGGAATAGAATTTAATTTCGCAATCTAAAAGCAGTCAGTTAGTTTTTTTTCAAGCAAAAATAATGGTAGGCAAGTATCCGATCAATGATTATTACAGAGGGTAATTTTTGGCTGGGAGGGATAAGACCTGGCTAGCCAAGACTTACCTCCGGGAGTAATTATTGACACACCAGATTTTACCCGGGGGGTAACTGTGGGCTAGCTAGTTTTTACTCGGGGGTAACTGTCGTAACGGGTAAGAATGGGCTGCCACACCAGCTCATCTTACCACGCTGCCGGCTTAACACGTGTGGCCGTTGGGCTTTTCCAGTTGCTGGTCCAACGGTCTGGAACTCACTGCCAGATGAACTAAGAGATTCAGTGTGTGACATTGACAGTTTCAAACAGTTCTTTAAAACAATGATGTTCAGTCAGTACTAGTGTGACGAGCGCATTAGAGGTTAATTAACAATATGCGTTATATAAATTTACATTTTACTTACTTACTTACCCGGCATCAACTTGAGACCGGACTAATATTATACTAATATTGACTGTTGTCGAAGTCATTATTGGAAATTGTCTCCCTGTCTATCTGGCACCATTATAAAAATATGGCGCCTCAAGATAAAGGGGTCACGACCTTTACCTTTTGGGTCACGTGACGTCATCGGTCACGTGATCATTTGACTCGTGGTGGTTGACTTCCTATGTGTGGTCCATAGTCATCATGCATCTATCTAGCACCGTTATGGAGATATGGCCATTTGAAGTTCTTCCAAAAAGGCTCTTCTAGGAACAGAGGTCGGTTGGTCGTTGGTCGGTCGTCGGTCAGTCGGTCGGTCCTCAATATTACACTGATCTCATATACTCCTCTTTGTTACATTAGGAACGTAGCTCGCGAGCAGTAAAAAATTTACAGAACACATACTGTTCAAAGATAGAAGAAATCTTGAACGGCAGAAATTCCGCACCAACTCGATTACTACATTTGCAGAAACCAGAAACAAAGTGACCAGCCTGTTGCATCTTGAAAATAGACTGAATTAGTTTATCTGTAGTAGGCTTATACGCTAGCGTTTGTTGTAGCGGTTACTGCAGCAATCTTTCTACATTTAGGCTAACTGGCAGTCAGTTTGCCGCTTAATGACGGCGGAAATTGCAGTACGTGGAACCTGCGTAGTTGCTGGAATAGCAGAAATGTTGCATGGGCTGTTTGCAGGGCTTGCCATTTAAAAATGAGAGGCGATTAAAAAATAAATCGCACCTCAGAGAGTAGGTGATTAATTGTTATGACGGAGACATATAGTATCAACGAAGAGTGTGAATGCTTAGATCAGGGGCGTGTATTTTTTAGCGACAGTGTAGATTTGATTTGGCAGATGACTGGGTTAAGCAGTCTTTGCACATTAGTTTCCGAAAGATATTCAAGGTTTCTTAGCAAATTCCATCAGTCATCTCCGTTTTGACCTTTAATATCTTTGTTTTATTGTCGTATGTTTTAATTTGTGTTTTACTGTTATTAGCTATTATTATTGCGCGTGTGTGTGTATGTCCTTCTGTCTTTGTTTATCCATGTGCTGTTTTGTTTTTGCTTGGTGAAATAAAGATATAAATATATACATTGATGTGATGTTTATGAACAGCGTTCGATGCTGTTGGCAAACTCCCTTCGGGAGTTCTCCAGGGCAACATACAGTGGCTAGGAAACTACAAAGAGTGTCTCAATGCTACATTGATACCAGGAGTTAATGACACTCGACATGGCATCAGCAGTCACTACTGTGTGGTTGATATTGGACAGCCAATGGCGGTCAGCATTTGCAACAGGCATTGGTATTTAGTGAAAGCATTAGCAACATATGTAAATAGTTATTAAGTAAGCAAATTGGTAAATGGACAGTCAATCGGAAGTTCAAGTGCTGTATCTGAGATACAGGGGTGGGGTGATGGACTAAGATGGCGTGAAAATCAGGTTGTAGAGAAAGGTTTTGAGTTGGCTATGAATTGAAAACAGCATATAGAAGGGGAACTGTGAGTGTCCAGATTAAGGGTGTTCCAAATGGTGGGGCAGCTACTGAGAACTGAAACATGTACAGACATAAGGGACAGACAGCAAATTAAAGTCTGATGAATGCAGAGTTATTGCAGCGTGTTCTGTTCATCCGTCTGTTGGATGCAAATTGAGATATCATTTGGCAGGGACATAGGGAGATATGGAGATTAAAATTTCTTTTTATTTCAAAGTTTATGTCTCCAGAAATACTGCCTAATGCCAGATGAATTTGGCTTTTCGTTTTGTTTCAGATTTTAGTTTGTGCATTCTGTGTAAGTTATTTTGTTACTTCTTCTGGCAGTGTTGGTTGGTTGGTGTGAATGGCATCCAGCCTTTAACCCTTCGACGGGAAGCCCGATTTTGTAACACTGGCAGGAAGCCAGGGTCTATTTCACCACATGAATATTATGGTGCATTCTGTCGGTTTTAGCAACAGAAGGCCACTGATGAGCAAAAAACGTGTACTTCATTATTTTTCGATACAATGTCATCAAATGCAACTGAATATGCAAAAATATCAATTTTATTTGACATACCTGATGGGGAGCTATTTTTGTGAAAATGTCGACATGCACAATTGTGCCTAGGGGGTGTTGAGAATGTCTCAATAGGAGCGCTGCTACCGGCAAACACATAAACTAAAGGTGCCAAATTGAAGGCAGTAAATGAATATTAAAAGTCATGAAGTCTTGCCTATATACGTTTAAGACATTTTTTGATATCAAACAATTTATAGAGTCTGGGGTCAATTTGACCCCAGCTTTCTGTTGAAGGGTTAGAAGTCCCCGTACAACAATCTCTAGCATTATTCTTAACAGATCATTTAACTGTCCTCTATATGAAAATACAACCAAGGATACCAAAATTATGATTTTTACATAATTTCTGGGAATCATGGGGATTTGGAGAAGCCCAAATTCTCTGGAATTTCTGGTGGCTGTGAAATAATTTATGGTGATGATGACAATGATGATGATGATGATGTTGTACTTTTGTAGGTAGGAGAAATGCCGGTGCGGTTTCATTGGGATGTTTGTGTTCCACAGAGATGCTCGTCTGTAGATCTCAAGTTTATCACTGGCTTCGGTACTTTTGCAGAAATTCTTTATTTATGTTGTCACTATTCTCACTTTAAATTAGTTGCTGCTGCATCACCGTGGGCTGACAGTTAAAAACTGGGGCATCACAGGGCAACCGGGGTCGGTTAAATGAGTAGTAACCCATTATATGGGTTACGGAAGGTGGGGACCTTTGTACAGCTGACTGTTCTGCCTGGCCGGCCGGTGTGCCAGCCTGTGTTTGCAGGCTGCACGCGACGGCTGTGCAATCGATGGCTCTGTTTAGTGACGAAAAGCACATTAGAGGTTACATCGTACACGACGATGCGCTATACAAATTGACAACCTTTACCTTTACCTTTATCACAGAGATCAACTGTGGTGTGTGGACAACTTGCCCATTGTTGTTGCCTGATAGCAGAATGCCTGAGAGTCAAACCTGCGACCTTGTGGTCATACTAATCATTATACTATCAAGCCAGTGATGTGGATAATTCTAAGAATTCCAGTGTAAAGTATACTGTGTTCAGAAAAAACACCCACTCACGTTTTCTGTTATATCTCCGTGGAAAACGCTTAGATTTGCAAAAAAATTTTCAGGGAATGTTTACTAGGAAAAAAGTATTCCAAAAATGGAAAAGTTAGATTTTTTTGCTACCAGTGACGTCATGCTGATGTCATATTTCCATGTTTGTAAATTATGGGGTTTACCGCTGAAGACAGACATTTAATGAAATGTTAAAACACATCAATTGGTCATTGTGTTAGCTGGCCTTAAAAATATGTTAATTCGTCACACATTTATTATTGTGAACTGTTTCCATGGTTTATCTTTTTGGTTGAGTGAGAGATCCTCAACTTTGTTGATGCTGGCAGGTCTGCACACACTGCGTCACTGTGTGGATGCCCACTTGTCTGCTATCAGTTAAACGGCTTGAAACTGCTGGTCATGTCAATTATTTTTATTCAAAGTTTTATTTCGTCAATATTCCATTGACTGTCCATTGTCCAGAAACATGTAGGACAAACTTGTGGCTACATAACCCTCGCTGACTCGCAAGCATTTTTAGATATCTGTCTTCAATGGTGAAACCCATAATTTACAAATGCGGAAATATGACGTCAGTATGACATTACCAGTAGCAAAGAATATTTAACTTTTCCATGGGTGGAATACTAGTTTTCTCCTAGACATTCGCTGAAAATTTTATGGAAATCTGAACATTTTCCGTGGAGATATTAAACGAAATGTGAGTGAGTGTTTTTTTCTGAACACAGTGTCGATATTAATGACAAATATTTACTCATGTCTTTGAATGTCTTTGAATAAGTCGTTCCAAATAAGGCAGTAGCAGTTGCTGAATATCAACAAAGATATTAAAGTAGAAGTTGTATTCTGATGAATTATATGTATAACAAACATTTATTTGGCTTTTGATATTATGGACAAATGTCAGTACCAGTATCTAGTGAAGTGAATTCAAGTCCAGTATTTTAGTATAGAATTGGTTATATGTGGATGTGCTGTGATTCGATTTGACTGATGTGCTGTGCAGTTCTGCGATTTTTCACTAACCATACCAGTCCATGGTGCATTGATGAAGTCAATGTCAATGTGTCAACGTTGTCTACAGATGCCATTGCTATGATGTTTGGGAACACTTTTTTATAAATCTTTGCAGTAATTAATATTTGTGCAGGAACTTTAGTTATTTTGTTTGCCCTAATGTATCTAATTTTCAGTCCATCCTGATCTATTTTCAATTTTCCTGCTGAAATTTCCGGCCTGACCCGACCCATTTTGCTGGCTTTGCATTAGCTGGATTTTCCTTACCGGCTGTTATTTTTTAAACTGAAAACTTTTGCAGCTTAGCGTATTGAATGAACCAGTAATTATAATAATTACTGGTATTAATTAGCCATGAGCAATGAGCATAATTTGCGTATATTATAGGCTGCCCTACTTGTTTCAAAATTGCCATTTCCATACGTAGACTTAAGTCAGTTTGTCTTGGTTGATTAATTTTCTGGCCCAAACAATGCACACATCAGTTATAGCATGAGCCGGCATCGATTACAATTGTTTGGTAATTATTTGCCAGGGCAGTGACCACATTGTATGGTAGAGTCCAATGGCAGATTGTGTCAGATCTTAATTTTGCTTGCAAGGGGAAGGGACGGGAGATTCGAGGGTCATTGGGTCAACTTCTGGCTAAAACATGCAGTTGCTTCTGACTCACGACAAAAGATGATCTTTGATTTGCCAGGCGACGACTTACAAAAAGTGACGATTTATGATGATTCACGTGGCAGCATCGCTTGTTTGCCAAACTAATTTGGTAGTTGTACTTTGTGTTCAGCTGTCTGCTGTTGGCGTTTGGAGTGGTGCTTGTTGTTGGAACTTTGCTTGACATATTCACGTCACTCGGACAAAGTGAGACCCAGTACAGTGCTGGACTTCAGTCTACGGGGACCGAGGATGATGAAGATCGTGATAGCCTTATTATAAACAGTCAACAGCCGGTTATCTTCAACCAAACATATGATCTGCCGCTTATCCTGGGTACTTCACGTCGCAAACCATGCTGCCAGCGTACTTGTGGTAACTAATAATGTGAACAATTAAATTGTGTAATTTGGTTGTATTTTGGTGAATTCTTATGACTTTATTAGTTATTGTTTCAACATACGAGAGGGGTCTATTGAAAGACGTATTTGCAGTACCTTTTCATTTTTCTTTTTTTTCTTTCATGCTGTTTTTTAGCTGACCGTACTTAGGTAACGATCGAGCTTATGGTATGGTTGTCATCAACTGTCTCGTCATCATGTATCACGGATGTATCCTGGCTAACGTTCAGTCCTTAGGGGAAAATTTGTTACATGAATAATCAGCTTTGTGCCTTAAACCTAGGCGTGCAAATTTTCAGCGATCTAGTGCAAGCGGAACATTTTCAAATTTGGGGTTGAATAGATGGGGGGTAGGAAAAATGTGTGTTTTCTACGAAAAACTGGTCATATCTCGAAAACGATGAGAGATGCGGCCAAGGTTACTATTAATCACTAAAAGGAAGTGCTGTACGCCCTGTCAGATGAAATGGAAATCATTGAATTGGATGACCTTGAAGGCCATTATGAAGCATTGGGGCTAAACAGTGCGAATAGGATCTAGGATGCTATTAGTCACTAACAGCAAGTGGCATATGCACTTTCAGGTAAAATGAAAATCATTAACCTTGGATGACCCTGAAGGTCACTGACAACCAGTACGGTGGGCTATCCTAGCAACAGCTGGGCTTCTTGTTTGAAGTTACTGTGCTCCATGTTAGTTAAACTTTTGTGAGTTGTCATAGTTAAAAAAGGTTAAGGTTAAATTGCCGATAGTCAACAGGGTCTTTCACAGCTCTGTGACCGATGCAAGTGGTGCTCATCTCCGTTTCCAAGGCCCTGAGCTGGCATTGTGCCGCAGATGCCTCACCTGCCATATGGGATCACACATTATTGCCATCCAATACAGGCGAACCCGTCCCTGCCTTATATATGGGAGGAGGGCCAGACCTCCGCATATTACTGCTGTAACCTTCCCGGTGGTAAAGCCAGTACCAATTTGTACTGCTTGGTGAACAGAGGCACATGTGTGTGAACAACTTGCCCAAGGTCGTTACATGGCAGTGCTCCAACTTGGATTCGAATGTGCAACCTCAGGGTTACAAGTTCAGCACATTACCATTACACTACCAAACCACACTGTTGTCATAGTGGGATGCGGTAAAGTATAAACATATGTCAGTTCAGTGTTGTCGTATTATGCATTCTTCCTCATGAAGCTGTGAGTTGTCCAACCCCAACAGAGCTTTTTATCTTTTTAACTGAAAATTACTTTTGCTACAGGAACATTCACAGCAATTTTTTGTAGTGTTTTTTAGGTTTTGAGTTAAGAGTCGTACGGGACAGGCAAACTGATAAATGAGCTAAACTCTGGTCACATAATGAGCGTAATTAGGACGTTAAGCTATAACATATAACTGCTTTCAACCAAACTGGATGTATGTGTAGAAATAGTATTTAATATCCTGAGAAACCATATTGTGTTTCCTGAAGACTTTAGTGGCAAAAAGTTAATTGATTGAATTGAATTAATTGAATCTTAATTGAATCAGTACTTGGTAGCTTGTGTTGAATGCAGAAGTTTTTAGATTTGCTGAACATTGTTTTTCTGTTCACTGCAGCGACATCTGTTGACGATCAGAAATCGTTCCAACGAAGGCAACAGTGATTGCCAATATATCAACAAATCATTTGCAATTTAGTTGATTTGTATAATTTTTAGTTGTACATTTTTCTTGTAGATGTTATACGGAAATACCTGTTGGCATTCTCAGTGCGAGTGAATGGTCTGCATATACTGTCAGTTGAACGTGCTCTAGCAGATGGCAGCACTTTGCCTGCTCTGCACGGCATTCGCTTTCTCAGCATGTCCTGGGTCATACTCGGACACACCTACGTCTTTACACTTCTTGCTGCCAGTAAGTTACTACCATCATATAGGCATCAATCTCTCTCCATGTTTGGGGTGAAATATAGTGGCAAAATTTCCTTTCCATTTTGTTTCCCTTCCATTCGGCCTTCCCTTCCCTTTCCTTTTTGCTCTTCTTACTTTCTTTTCTTTTTCGCTCTTTTTGTTAGAAGAAGGCCCTTTGAGATGAAGGCTATGGAATCTGTTGGATCACTGTAGGCTTTCTCAGTGGGGCTGAGGCAGAGTCCCGGCTGAAATCGAATTAAGTGCATTTTAGCTTTAAAATACGACTTCAAACATTATTGTTAAGCCAGTGACTATTGTTGCAGCAGCACTGACTGCAGAAATTGGTTTTATTTTGCTGATTTTTTTTGAGTCATATTTGTTGCATTTAGCACTTGTTCGAGTTAGATGTAGTTTTTTCGTCAAATACGTGGAAAACGCTCAGTAGTAACGTGCAGTCATGTTGTTATTTGCAGGCAATCCAGCAGATTTGCTTGACACTCTAAAGACTTTCGTATTTCAAGGAATTTTGAGTGCCACCGTATCTGTTGATACGTTCTTTCTGCTGGGGTACGTGTTACAACAAACCTTTCATCTCTGGTTTAATCAACTTTTGAAATACCGGGTACACTGTTTTGTTGTGGAATGGCTTACCGTATTTCTTTACTGTATAGTTGCAAACTGAATATTTCTGCTGCTGCTGCTGCTGATAATGACGATTAATGGCTTGATTGATATACTTTATTTATTGCTTGTTTGATTTAATTATGGACTTAATTATAGACTTTATTCATTTATTGCTTGTTGTCTTCTTGCTTACTTCATTGATTGATTATTGCTTTTTGGTTTATTGCTCGATTTATTGATTTAATTATTGTATTGATGGTACAATGTCAGTGGAACGTTGGTATCCTACCTGCTGTTGAGAGAACTACATCATTGTGAAGGACCATTGAACATCAACTGGCTCAAGGTCTTCGTACACAGATACTGGCGGTATGTGTTGAATTTTTTGTGCCTCATATGCCTCAGAAAAACCACCCACTGGTAGGTGGGTGGTTTTTTCGTCGACATTTATTGCTTTACAAATTAGAGCCTTACTTATTTACTAGTTTGAAAATAGACGATGCGCTGCTGCCTTGTACCACCTCAGTTTTCTGACACTGTTGTTTAGGTGACACGAAGGGCTTTTTGTTTGAATAAAGCAAGATTATATGTACTTGGATGGGAAGGCATAATTTCACAGTTAGTCACATTGTGTAGTGCTCTCAAGACTCAAATATCACTACCAGCCATTGAAACTGTTTACAGTTAATGTCAGTGTCGGCCAGCCATCTTGAAGGGCTGCAATTCTGAGCGTCTGCCATTTCAAAATGCTGCCATTCAGGAGGTGAGTGAGTAGAGTTTTACATCCCACCCGACAGAGTCTAGGTCATTTCGGGGATGGCCTTTACATGCAAAATGCACGTACACATAATAACGAAACAAAAAGTTTAACCTTTACACTAAGTTTAACCTTTACAAAACCTAAAAACAACCAAAACCTACAAGAAATTTGAGCAAAGCTCACGAGATGCGCGAAAGCCTATAGCATTTCCAGTTCAGTAGTTATAGTTTCGAAAATCGCATATCATTTGGACTCGGCCCATCGGGACCATAGTACACTTCGGCCATAGGCGCGTGTGGCGTCAGCGGCGTGGCGCCACCTTGTGAATGATATAAACTCTCACAGGCGAAAGTGGTTAAAAAATCCACAAAAACCCTCTATTTTGGCGTTCAAGGTCATTCAAGGTCATTGAATTCAGCGCCAATCGAAAGCCAGTATACGATTTGCTATTAGTGATTAATAGTAACCTAGGCTTTATCTCGCACCGTTACTGAGATACAGCGAGTTATAGGCCAAAAATCACAAATTTTGCCTACCCCCCTCTCATTTTGCGCCCTCGTTCGGGGTGACCCCCTTCGAATTTATGAAAAACCTTTATGGTTCCTGAAACTAGAGTCTTCCGGGCAGCCGACGGTAAAAATTTGGTGATCCTAGCTTGGACCGTTTTTGCCTGATCCACCCGTGTGACAGACAGATGGACAGAATTGCGATGGCTAAGATGCGCTGAAAGCATAGCTGCTTTCGCACATGAAAATTGTAAGAACTGCCAATCCAAAGTGTGCATATGTAACCAACAATAATGGCAGTTCTAATAATCTTCCCTCATATGCTCCAGACAGCCATCATCAATATCAGAATGCTCTCTATTGGAAGACGAGGCTGCTGGGTTAGGGATATAATTAGGAGTCCTGGTTGGGCATTAAGACTGAGCACTGAAAATGAAAACTAAATAGCAAGAGGCATTACTGAGAACTATTTGCCGCAACGGCCATGAATGAAGGCTTTTGGAATGGTGAACCGCAGAACCTTAATGTCGGTTTATCTTTGATGAACCAGGAGGCTGCTTCACAGTTTTTGGGCTTGAAGCTGCATAACTTCTGTTCCACCACAACAGTTAAAACTTACTGACCTGAAATAATTCTCAAAAATAGCCATAAACAACAAACGATTTGGGGTGTGAGCATGTGTGCTGCATTTCTTAGTAACTTTCTTACCTACATATGTATTCGTTGCAGCTTGACACCGGTGTATATGATCATAATTGGCTTCTTGGCATCATTGTTTGTATACATTGGAGATGGTCCACTCTGGCCATACGTTGACCCCACACATGACTGGTATGATTCCTGCAAGAACCACTGGTGGACCAACCTGCTGTATGTCAACAACATTGTACATGCTGATCTACAGGTCTGAACTACTGATTGGAATCTTGGGATTGAATTCTCAATCCCGAGATTTGGGTTTAAGACATATGTAATTCTGGAATCCTGCTTTCTGGATTAGGTTCACAGATTGGTTGTTATTTTAGTATCTCAAATAGATTTATGTGATGCATAGGAAGTAGTAGACCCCTACGGAAGGTATATCCAAACTGACTGTCAATATACAAATTACAGTGCACAACAAGTAATTTCCGTGGAATATTTTATTTATTAGATGGCTAGAATTGGTATACGTATTGTTTAACACTCGAAAAAGTACACTTGGATTGCGATGCTGTTGATCCCGGGATTCGGGATTGGAGAAAATGGCCAGGATTGCAGAATTTGGGATCCCAGGACTGCAAACACTAGTCTGAACTGTTTGCTATTTTGATGCATCTATCAAGTTTTTTCCTCCCTGAATGAGGCCATTGACTCGTCTTTTGGGTTTACCATCATTATTTTGTCAGCTGACCAACAATTTACATTCGGTAATGACAGCTGTTATTGGACAATGCTGATTACATGGTACTTTGCTCTGAAATCATGAATATTTATGAGCTAGGTAGACTCTATGATTAAGAATTAGAAACTGGCACTTAGCTTCCTTTGTGCCAATGCTGCATTGCAATCTGCATGGCTATCTTTTGAGCTGTCGCTGATACAGCTCCTTAAACTCGCACAAATTTCAGCAGAAAGCGTATGTTTGTCTGTCTGTGTGTGTCTCTGTTCTCTGTCTGGCCATCTGAGCAGCAATATTGGCATGTGACGTTACTAGTCGTGCTGCTGCAGCTGTTTGCAGCGACGTTGCCATTCTGTCTGACCTTACCTGCCACCCCTCATCGCTACTTAGACTAAACCAAGCAAATATCAACCGCTCTTTGCTGCTTGCTGCTGGATGTCTGACATGCTGCTGCTGCTGCAGCTGCGTTTTGTATTGGTTAGCTCACGCTGAGTTCGTTCAGTTCAGTAATTATATTTCTATAGCATTATTTATTTCTATTTTGCCCGTAAACGTTAGTTTTTGGAGCGAAGTGACCGACCGATGCAGCGATGTGGCTAATGCTCCACGCTTAACTGTCACTTTTTATTGGCAATCGTACGACGCACCCTAGTCGTGGCACTTGTGCTGCAGCTATCATGACATTGTTTACCGACGTCTATTATCTCTGTTAAAAAAAAGGTTAAAGGTCGCATATAGCTCCTAATGAGCGAACCCATCTCAGAGCTACGGAGCGTCACTTGTCATATGGGATCACACAGTGTTACCTGCCACCCAACAGAGGTGAACGCACCCCGCCTTAACCCCAGCCAGATAGGCA
>Ga0209367_1011342_pt1 | contig 11830 bp, 6 predicted proteins | sample WorMetLIZISLAND2_FD_187412 | JGI IMG/M metagenome (GOLD analysis project Ga0209367, IMG submission 187412) | Marine gutless worms symbiont microbial communities from Max Planck institute for Marine Microbiology, Germany - Olavius geniculatus... ... | reverse complement strand
TTCGTGTTGAGAATGAAACGACCTTGATTTCTGCAAAAAATCGTGTAGATCTAAGCAGTATTTCTGAAGTTAGAAGCTATATAACAGAGTGGCCCCGTTTTGGGGGGGGGCCACCCTGTAGATAACGTGAGACCGTTGCGTTTACAAGTTGTTATAAGCTTACAACTTCATAGCAGTTACACAATACTCTGTTAACACTCATTGCTATTGTTTGCAGGCAAACAACATTCCATCTATCTATCAGAATAGCTTTGATACATAAGATTTATCATGTCGTACGTAACACGAAGGAAAAACTAATTCGAGAAGCGTCATAATCAACGGCACTAAATTTTGGTTGAAAAGTTGACCTACAGCTTATAAGAAATTGTGGAGAAAAAATTTAGTAGATATAAAAGTTTACTTATATTATACAGATGTCATGCAGCGGTAGCGCGTTTTCAAAAGTTGCAGTACAAAAAGTACACAGATGTTAAGACGTGAAAGGCGTCCACGTTGTTTGTTGCGCATGACCACTTTTACTGTCTCACCGCAATATTTTGATTGCGTCAAATAATATAGTAGACGTATTGTCGAAGCAGAACTCTGGCGTCATTACTCGTTGTTCTTTATGAAACCCATGTTCCATCCATTTGCTTCGATTTGTACAACCAATACACAACATCTCGGCCTGTCTAAACACCATATATTAACCGCATATCTAGTAATTGCTGATGTTAGTGACCGCAGATCAGTCATTGTCTTTGACACCACAGATCAGCTCAGGTCACAGAAATAGTGAGCATCATTCAAAAATTTTTCACCCGAAGTTTGTAAAATGTTGCCCGAGACCGAAGATCTAGGGCAATATTTTACGAACTGAGAAAAAGAATCAATGGGGATCGACACACCAACTATTTGTTTCGTCATACCTTAAAACCTAACAATTGTACAAGTCAACAAGTAAACAATTACGAAAAAGCTGTGACGACTTAAATGTTGCCCGGGCAACAGTGCGCGGGCAACAGTGAGTATTTGTCAACGTCATGTGACGCTATTTCGACCAATTACGTGCAGGTATTTTGCGCTGAGGTATAACAATCTAAGTTAGTGACTTGTGGTGTTCACTGTTCAGGCACAACCCAAGTACCATCTTGACGTCATCTTGTTGTCATAAACAGTTTTCACGACAAATCCTACTAGTGGAATTTGTGCCGGGGCAGCTTAAGACGGACGGCGTGAGAGTTGAAGCATCTGCTGCTTGCTGGCATCGAGCTAAGCCAATGCGTATTAATGGGGACGGTGGTCGAAGCGTGAAACAAGCGGCGGAGTCAAGTCAAGTCATCAGACTAATGCACGTCGACTATCGATGTGTCGATGGCGTGCAGCTGCCTGCAGACACGAAGACCATACAGCAGGCCCGTCGGGAGGGGGAAGATCTGGGGGTAAGTTGCCCCGGGTTTCGCGACGTTTGGGGGCCCCGCTGTCGCTCAAAAATACAAAGTACACCAGATGCGCCGCATTGAAAAGAAAATTCAAAAAAATTTTCTCCAGAGGGGTCCCGTGAGAATGTTTCTCCGGGCCCCTCTGTGGCTCTCGAAGGGCCTGCCATGCAGCCAACACGTCTTTGCAATTCGTTCGCACCAGCGTAAAGGCGCACACAGGGCGACGTAGCTGAACTGACATGGTTTCGTTTTCAACGAACCGGCCAAGAAGTAAGAGCGCACTACAGCAAGCACCGTTTAACGGCGTCGGCGGCCTGCGACTACGCTCACGTACGCGTCAACCAATGACCAATAGGCTCGCCCTGCTTGTCCATTGATCAGTTCGTCAAAAACTAAACCGTGTCAGATCAGTTCAGTTAGGTCGCTCTTTGCGTTCGTTAACGTAGTATACGTTGTCGATTTTGCCGTTGGCAGCAGCAACAGCAGCAACGACGGCAGCGTTTAACTACACCGTCTTTAAAAACCAATTGCTTCGTCAGAACCTCGTCAAATTTCTATCAACTTCGATAATTTTTGGGGCAAAGATGGTCAAGACGATAGAATTATGTGAGCTGCACTTATTTTCCATCTCGCCAATTTGTGCCAACGCACTACCGTGTTAAACGCAAATGTTCTGGTTTCTTGAAAAGTTGGCTAAATATACACTGAAACTAATCTGGCGCCCTAGTATTTTAGCATGCTGTATTCCATTTTAAATACGCTTTAAAAATTCCTGCATAATATTTTCTAGGCACAACTACGGACCATTCAAATTTGTTGTTGATGTGTGGCAATTCACCAGAGGCCGCCACACATGCAGAAACTGCCGACGGCTGTCCTATGGCCAGAGCTGCTTTGACGGTCTGCATATCGCTACTTTAGCCAGTCTCTCTCGCGGAAGCTTTTGCAGGCTTATTACGAAACAAACAAGAAACCCAGCTGTCGCTAGGATAGCCGACCGTACTTGTTGTCATGCAGTGACCTTCAAGGTCATCCAAGGTCGATGATTTTCATGTAATCTGAAAGAGCTTAGGCTATATGCCACTTCCTGTTAGGCTAGTGATTAATCGGGTCGTCCATAAATGACATCACGCGATTTTAAGAAAAAATTTATCCCCTTCCCCCTTCGTCACACTTCCCTAGACCCCCTTCAAATATGACGTCAGAAACGTCTACCCCCCTTCCGGCAGCCTGTAGTGTAGAGTACAGAGATGAGTTTCAGCATATCCTAATTCTAATACATAAAATTATATTTATTATCAAAATTGTCTAATGTCAATTTAATGCATAAAATTGTGTGAAATTAAGCACAGTGTTCCTAAATATTTCTCGTCCTGGCACATGCGGCGAGTTGGCAACATGAATTTGGCTGTTAAGTGTGCCTTTCCATAGATGTGACGTGTGTGACGTCACACTTCCTATAACCTCCCCTTTCCCCTACGTCACACGTCGTCACGATAATGTAAACCCCTTCCCTCCCCCTCGAAGCCTGACGTCATTTATGGACGACTCCAATAGTAAGCTTGGCCCTATCTCTTACCGTTTCCGAGATACGGCCACTTATAGCTTGAAACTTTTCATTGACAATTGCAGCCAAACTGCTGCAGATAGAAACATGGTTACTATTGACAGCCAATAGGAAGTTGCCAGCGGCCATGGTACCATCCGATGGTACCATGGCCGATCCACTACAACGTACCGTTTAGCCACAATACCGCACAATTGGCATACCATAGGTTATGACCCTTCGAGGTCATCCAGGGTCATCGATTTCCATGTCATTTGAATATGCGACTTCCTATTACTGATCAATAGCAACCTAGGCCCTATCTCGCACCGTTTAGCAACAATACATCCGTGACGGACGACAGACGGACGACAAGCATACGAAAAGCACGACCATTTCTTAAGTACGGTCGGCTAAGAAGTTCACGTTTCCTGTTGTAATTAACAATTTGTCAACCATGTAATTACATTATTCAGAGACAAAATGATACTGATGACGATGATGATAATGTAGGCTGCTCGTTAAGTTATTCGGACAGTGACAATTAGGCCTAGCACGGAAGCGTCCATTTTTTTCACCGAGGTCGGCTACACTGATCCTTGCAACTAGGTTACAGTAAACGTCATCATTGACGAATACTAAACATTTTTACACAAATATCATGCATATTTAATTTAATTGACTTTGTAGGCCACATGCAGACCTCTTTGTGCGAGTTGATTCTATGATCCGACGTGCGCTATTTGATTGCAACTCGAATTTGACCAACCCTACTTTTAGGCCTACTTAAGACCGAACTGAGACAGTCTTAGGCTGTAACCTTTGCGGTCGTTCTCGGTTTCAAATTTTTTATTTTATCCGTATTTGAGCCATTTGAATAGGTGATTCAAAGTCCGCGGAAAGAATCGTTATTATATTTTCTTCATAATGGTTTTGTCACTGGGAGCAGTCTGTGCATTAGAAGTGTGACTAAACAGTGTCAGACAATTATTGTAGAGCGGACTGCAAGTCGACCAGACGGATGATGATGATGATGATGTTGCCGTAATGGCAATATTGACGAGGTGCGTTGTTGTGTGAGAGAGGAACTTGCTTTGATCATTCGCGTCCAATATCCATCCCAGCGCTTGACGCAGTCTTAGCTGCATGCGCAGCTGCTGCAGCCGCCATGGCGAGTCGCACGTGATGTTAATATTAATGTCATCAGCAGCACTTTGCCATGGAGCCACGAAACGTTTATATATTTCTATATACTTACCATAATTTACCTGTTTGAATAAAAACACACCATTTGTGGTTTATTTTTTTCAATCGTATGCCTGGATAGAATCTGCGTATATGCGGTATCCGTTCGTCACAGTTACCAAGTATGTGAAAAGTTGCTATAGAGCTCCGAGACCGATTTGAAACATCAACCTGAGAACAAATTTTTTGAAAACTCATACGACGTTGTTCTTGCTAAGTTTCTATAACCGTTCAACACGTCGCGGTAGAACGTCGGTTTTACGCGCGACAACAGAATGCTTCGCGCCTGGCCTAGGAATCCGTCCGTCCGTCTGTCCATCCGTTTGTCTGTCACACTCTGCAGCCCTCTTAAACGTGTGCATGCTGCAATCACAAAATCTATACTGTCGGCTGCCTCAAGGATTCTAGTTTTTTGTGATGAAATTTCGTGCCTCTAGGTTTAGGGGTTTCCCTCGAACCGGGCGTGAAAGAGGGGTAGATCTATCCCTCTTTAAAAGTTTTTATTTTACGTAGTTTCGGGCGTGACAGTGAGTAGTGCAGCGACAGGACCGACGATAAATGTGATTTGGGACGACAAATTACGGCGTCATTGTGCGGCGTCGCTACAAGAATGTCTACTCGGTGGTCCTATAGAGAGACAGACAGTAGCTAGCCTACTAGAAAAGTACCAGTGAATGCAATTAACTCTCTGCAGACGTCAACCCGACGACCCAACAAATCCGTTACAGTACAGTGTACGTAGCATCGGCAGACTCGAGCAGACCTGGCGTCCCCTCCGGAAGTTTTCCCCGCCGTGCTTTTTCCTCTCCCGTTTCTGTGACATCCTGACATCCCCCCTCCTCCCCGGTTATTCTCGTGCTACAGGCTGATCGAATGCTGCACGGATGTGATGCTAGTGTTTAAATTACGGTGTTAATTTTACACGTTGTCCGAACATTATTGGAAATGTCCGGGTGGGGGTAAAAACGTCCGAGGGAAAATGTCTGTGTCCCGGCGTCTCTGTCTCTCTCCGCGTCTCCAGCGACAGAAAACACCAATCACCAGTAATTGCCTAATGTGATTGCGATCGCAGTCGTCAGGTCCATGTCAAAACTAAATGTTACACTAAACTCACGTTCTCCGTTATTCAGTTATTAACGATAACGATAACTAACGACAACTTATATTAATACGCGTAACAAACGTATGCAACATAAAAGCAAACACAAGATACAAATTAGAAATACAATTTCGAGAATAATAATAATAATACATCAAGAATAAATAAATTAGGCCGAAGTTGACTAAACTAAAGATTGACACCAAACACTACAAACTGATACTAGGCCCATACAAATCACAAAATATCATTAAAATAACATCAATTGATAATTTTTTTAAAGAGGTCATTTTTGCATTAACGCAAAGTAAGCTGCTAGTATTATGAAAAGAATAATCAATCGTTTTGACAGGTGTAAAGTGGGTATGTAAACAATGAGCACTAAATTATCAGACAGAAGTTTTGATTTACTTTTCCGTAACTAACCGTTGTTTGTAGTTACTTGTCCACATGCGTGTTCGTGTCTGTGTTAGTTTCAGAGCGTAGAATATTAAGGAAGTCTTTAAGAAAGACAACGTAGTCCTATTGAAATAAGACCAGCTTTTGGCTACTTATGTAATCAAAACTAAGCCCGCGGTGTTCAGTTTACCGAATATACGTCCTTGTTCTTCGTGTAATGTCGTCGCACTGTGATAGACTGCATAGGCCCTAATGGGGTGTTTACACGATGCAGCGAACATGAAGCAAACATCAAGCAAACTTAGAGCATACGTCGTGCACGTGTATATTCAATGCATTTGCTTCATGTTTGCTTCATCGTGTAAACACTCTATAACGTGCATTGTCTAAAGTCTAGTTTGTCTGTCTGTTTGCGGCTTTGCATAATGACATCTTGGCTAGATGCTTGAATCGCGTCGTCCGTTGCTTGTCGCGGTGCGAAGTAAACTGCATTTTATCGACCGACATTCGTTCAGCGGCGTCGGCAGCGCGTCGCCAACGTTTACCGCATTTCATGACGACAGACGACGTCAGTAGGCTAGCTGAAGACAGCGCTGACCACGAGATGTGGACGAGTGGTGCAGGGCAGACTGAGTCTGTCAGTTAGTGAGTCTTCCGTGTAGCGAGACACACCGCGTCCAATCGACTAGCTTAGGCCCGCCGCACATGCTGCAATAAAATAAATTGTTATACATCGACGCAAAATACCTGCACGTGATTGGTCCAAATCACACTGCTTACGCGCCGACAGCAGCGGGCAACATTGCCATTTACTGTCGCCCGCCGTAGCGGGCAATATTGAGCGGGCAACATAGAGAGACACATATTTTTGATTTTTGTTTAATTTTTTTGTTTAGATTTTAAGGCATAACAAAACAAATAGTGACTGGCGTCATCAATTATCCTTGAAAATTTTTTGCCCTCGGTTCGTAAAACGTTGCCCTCGGCATTCGGCATCGAGGCAATAATATATTATACAAACCTTTGGCAAAAAATGTCACAGTCACTGTTTGTACAGTATAATAAAACAGCCTAAAACGTTGTAGACCGACGGACGGCGTAGTCTATGCGATCTCAGCGAGCTATTTACCGTAAGTAGACTAAGTACGATACCGCACTGTCTGAAGTGAATCGAGTGGTATAAACTCATACTGCGTGCTCGCTTATCCACTCCAGTACATACAGTATACAGTGTCTGGGATGGCGGATATGGCGGGATGTTGGACTCTGTAGCTGTTTTTTTTGCAGCAACCGTTTGACAGTAAATAACTTTTGTCGATGAAATCACTCACACACGCTTGCGTGATGCCGACCGGCCGGCGACAAACCAAAGCCAGTGACTCCAATACTATACGACAAGCCGTACAATTCCCGAACAAACCAAAACACTGTTTTTGTGACGATACTGGCTATAGTTAGCTTAGCGTGCAGCTGGAATAGCAGCGTGGCGTCTTTTGTGTGAACAAACGGACTTTCCGTGCAAATTTCGTTTCGTCGTCGGTCTGAATAAAGACACAAACACGAACGCATTGAAGAAGTCTCTCGCTTGGCTGCGTAAAAGGCAGGCGTTTTCCCACGAGTATCAGATGGCACCCGGCAACGTATTATTGCGTTAAACAATAGGCGAGCACGGGCACCAGCTGTGAGTCGAGTGGTCGCTCGCTGCATCATATCAGTTGATGACGTCATGCAAGCCTGCGGCGACTGCACGTAGTGCTGGTTCCCTGTCGCAGATTATAGCCGTCGACAGGTGCAGCAGCTACAGAGAAGGCTCTACTGTAGTACACTAGGCTATAGCTGTCACTCGCTGGTCGAGTTTTACTCACTCTCTGATGCTGGTGACGTCATCGGTTGCCATGGTTACCGGTCGCCGCGACGACATGTCTCTGACATCATCAGTGATGACATTGACAGCCGCCATGTACGCTGTGACAACGCTGACGTCACGAGTCCTGCTTCATGGTCAGTTTTGTTGCCTAGCAACCCAAATTTCATCCCCTCCCGCGTTTTCTGTGGAGCTCAGATCAAACGAATTTTGGCATTTTAACACGTGCGACGTTAAGTTTGCACACTGTTAGCGTTAATAAACCTCAGACTGTATTTAAAGTGTATAAAATCCCCGTTCTCATTTAAGTTTGGTTATTTGTAGAACAAATCTCATAAGCTAGGGGTTCTGAATTGGGCTGTGTTAAAATCTACTTCGTCGTTTATCTTACTGGCTCGTAAAAAGAAGTGTCCGTTTGTGACGCGCTACACCTATGCTGTATAGCGCGTCTGTGGTACAAGTCATAGATGTTAAAAACATTAATTTGCAAATAAAAACCATAAAAAACCATAAAACATGTTTTTTCACTTTCATAAAAACATGTAAAAACATACATAAAACATTAAACTACTGCACAAACAGTGACTGGCACAATAACAACATTAACATGTTTAAAACAAAAGTCTACCATTTGTGAAGACTAAAGATCGAAATGTACTGAATGTTATTATGTAACCGTGATTATGGTACAGATCGAAAACAGGGCTGAACGCAATTTGTCCATAAGAAATGTTGATTATTTGTAATTTTGTACGTTTATGTTTTAATAAGAATAACAACACGACATTAACCTAGCATTAACGACATTAAAAACATGAAAAATATGTTTTTTTTACTTTTATAAAAAAAAATTAGAAATGTATTTCACATCTATGGCATGACTTCAGTCGAAAATTAAGCGACAAAAATTTAGCTAATCGTTGTAAGTATTCCTTGATTTATAGCATGGGTAATCATGAATGTCCGTAGCCCATGTATAGTCATATCACATTTGCCGGACTCTGTATGCAGCTGCCAAGCCCTCAGTATGCCTATAAAGAGAGTCGCTATAGAAACTCGACCGAGTGACAACACTATATTATACACGTGCTAAAGCGTATATTAACTATTCTACTGCAGGTAATAGTTGCGAATGTCATAATCTGTCCCTCGTGCCTCATACCGCAAGCCCGCAGACTGACCCGCTATATACATGTACTGTGTCCAATACCGACCCGGCATAACCACGTGTCTGTATGCAACAATAACGAACGTTAATAGAAACTGATGCTCAAGATGAGAACTACCTATAGAATGGACGACGTTACTAGTCTCTCAGACCTAACTTCCGTTTTCAACGCCTGTGACTGATTGTCCGCTCGCCCAGAGAGCGATCAGTATAACCTACAGAATGTCAGCTGGACTGCTTTATAATAATGTTGTGTGTATTTTTTAACGTCGTGTTAGGACGCGAACAGAGCGGCGTAACTGAACTGAACTGAACTGAACTGACACGGCTTACTTTTTGACGAACTGACAAATGGGCAAACGCGGAGAGTTCATTGGTCATTGGTTGACGCGTACGTCAGCGTAGTCACGTTGGCCATCGACGGCATCAGACTGGGCCTACTGTAATGCATTTGTTGGTTGTCCTTGGTCGGTTCGTCAGAAACTAAACCATGTCAGTTCAGTTCAGTTCCGTTACGTCGCTTCGTACGCGCTTTTACGGTTGAGTGGGCTTGGTTTATCTCTGCAGCGCAAACAGAGGGCGACACCGGTTACGACTACAACGACGCCTATGATGACGACTATGACGACGAATCAGGTCAGAAGTTTTCCTACAATACAATACAAACGCACATTCATATAACGCAGAAGCACCAAAGATTTTTTAGCGCGCTGTAGCGTCGAGGTTGGCAAAATCATGCATTGAGGTGGAAAATTAAGTTCCAATATATGAGAACAGTCGGACTGCATCGGCTGCAGCAGATCTACTAATGTTGTGTATATATTTAGTATTTTATTTTATAACTGTCTCGGAAAAGAAGTGGCGCTGTGCGCTTTCCGGACGGTCAAGGAAGTGCCATATTTCACTTCAAACACTGCATTGTAAAAAGCAAACAGAACAAAAAAACTTATTTTACTTTGTCATCAGTTTGCGGCCGCCATGAGTCGCGTCTTCTTCTTCGGCATATGGTCAAACTTCAACAAGTTAAAGACTCCTGACCAATGGGAAGAAAAGAATAGCAACAACAGATTGAAGTGCGTAATGAGACATGCATATAGCCTAGTTCGGCTTTTATACGCAATGCACGTTTATTGAATTTGAGCCACATCGTATTTCCACTTTGCATATCATTAAGATTTTTTATCTTGCTAGTTTATTGTTGTTAGTGTTGTTTCCATTTGCGTTGGGAATAACGATGGACATGATAATTATATGCAACTTGACTCAGACTTAGGTTTATTTTGTTTTATGATTTAAAAGATTAAAAGACGATATTTCGTAATTTTACTAAATATTGTCCGATTTTTTAAATTATTTTTTGGTACATCTACCTATTTGCAATTTTCAGTTTTACCGTATAACAATAATTTGGTGCGATCTTTAAAGTCGATTTATTGAAAATTTGCTGTAGAGTTTGCCAGTGAAGGAATGCTAAGTAGCCAATATTTGATGCAGTTAGGAGAACTAGGCCTACTTGATAAAATATTTCTGCGAATCACTCAGTGTATCTTGTAGATATCTTACGGCATGTCTACATATTACGTGAGCTTATTTCGATTACGTCGGTGGACTTCAGTTTTGTAGATCATATGTGCGGAGTTTATTAGCATACTTGCGATTCTAAAATTCGACGCCATCTCGGTCGTTTTCGTTGTATTGTGATAGAAAGAAGGATCACGCATATTGAAATAAATTATGACTTCGAAGCGTCCGAGTAATGACTTGGAACGGGCTTTGCTTGTATTCTGAGTGTATTTGCAATAGTTTGAGATTATGCTTCGAGAATTCTGTTGCACGCTTGTGACTTCGTCTTGTCTGAATTTATACTTGCAGTTGAGATCACTGTTTAGAACCTATATGCGCTTCCGATTCGTTCGCGGCCATATAAATGCACTTGGATTAGTTGATCAACTGATTGTGAATCGTTGGATGCAGTCTGTCACGCGGCACTGCACATATGCATCCGATAGTCAGTTCTCACAAATACGATAAACCAAGTTTTTGCTTCCAGCAGATTTCAGTTAACAAATCATTCGCCATAATAGGTTATGTACCGTGTACGTTGCGTGTTTTATGTGAAAGCGCAAAACGACGATTGTATGCAATCACGATGGCTGATCTGGTATTTGGAGTTTTGCACTGAACCACTTTGTATTATGCCAGCTGGCAAACATTAATTTTGATACGCATTTTGCGATGTTCCTGTTGTTGTAAATCCAAACATTTTTTTTCGTTTACGGCGATCTGAAGTAATACTTCCAGTTAGGTAATTACTAATTAACTGTCTTGTACAGCCGGATATCGACGCCGTTTTACTTCACGTGGTTAGCCGCATGGCATGCATAGGCCTACCACGAAACAAAGCATACTCAAATGGTTATGTCGCAAGGCTATTCTAGGTTTACATGTAGTTTCCGCACTTTAACTTTTATAAATAACATATAATATTGATTTAGTCAAGTATTGTGTATAGCTGCACTTCATGGATATATTCTAGGAGGCCTAGTAGGCGTTTTTACATGGTATCCGCGCTCTTTTAAACTACATACACAAGAATCTAAAAACATGTTAAAACTAAAAACAAGAATCATTGTCCAGAGTGTTAAGGAAAATGTTTTCTACTGTTTACGTCAGAAAATTAGACTAACGGACATGAAACAGAATGATGTTAGCGCATGCAGTGCGTATCACACTCACACGGTAGTGTGAGTGTTGTAAGGACGACCTTCAAAGTATATGGGAAAATGCAAACTTTGACCCTCAGCCAACCAAAACCCCCTGAACCGATCGTCACCAAATTTTAATGGCGTGATTACGTCATGGACGCCTACCACCAAACAAAATTTGGGCTTAATCCGCCCAGGGGTTTTTGCTCCATATAGGTGAAATATACACCCCTCCGTGTTCGAAATTTACTACACTTTTTTTTGGGTTCTTCCGCTCGCCTACAGGCGAGTCCGTTAGACCGATTTTTACGCTTAATACGTCAAATGACGCGGTTCTGCGCAAGGAAGTGCCTTTTGATTGTTAAAAAATAAAAGATTTA